>ERZ1035025.1566-NODE-1566-length-11112-cov-7.361852_pt1 | contig 11112 bp, 8 predicted proteins | sample MGYA00520619_ERZ1035025 | MGnify/ENA primary metagenome ERZ1035025 (study PRJEB33766, sample SAMN09781742) | gut metagenome | biome: gut microbiome | host: Homo sapiens | place: Madagascar | study: EMG produced TPA metagenomics assembly of the PRJNA485056 data...
AAGAAGGAGACTTTTACAACCGTGTCCGGATCGAGGATGGAAAAGCGTATATGGAAGAGGCTGACTGTCCAGATGGATATTGCGAAGAGCAGGGGAAGATCAATAACCGGACGCAGACAATTGTCTGCCTGCCACATAAGTTGGTTGTAGAAATAGAAGAGGTTGAGAATTCTGATGATTCTCAAAGTGAAAAGGAAGATCTACCGGATACAATTTCTAAATAAATCAATTGTTCGACTGTAAAGGAGAATATATGAATAGAAATAAAAAACTTGCAAATATGGCAATGCTTGTTGCACTGGCAATGATTTTTAGTTATGTAGAAAGCCTGATTCCAATTAATTTTGGAGTGCCGGGGATGAAGCTTGGAGTGGCCAATCTGGTCACTGTAACAGGTCTTTATTTTCTGAAAACGCCGGAGGTACTGGCGGTATCTGTACTGCGTGTACTTCTGACAGGATTTATTTTTGGAAATGGAATGTCGATCATTTACAGTCTGGCAGGGGCGGTTGTCAGCCTTCTTGCGATGGCACTTGTAAAGAAGATGGATGGAATTTCTATTGTAGGAGTCAGTATCACTGGAGGTGTCTTTCATAACATAGGACAGATTCTTGTTGCCATGTCAGTGGTGGAGAATCTGAAACTGATTTATTATCTGCCGGTTCTTCTTGTAGCCGGGACAGTAACAGGATTCGTGATAGGAATTGTCGCAGGAAGAATTTTACAGGTTGTGAAGAAAGAAGCTGTAAGGACAGTATAAATGTAAAATTCTCGTAACTGTTCAGAGCCAACCTCCAAAATGCTACGCATTTCGTCGGTGTGGCGTATCCGCCAAATAAAATTTCAAAAACAGTCTTAAAAATGCAAGCATTTTATACCTGCTTTTTGAAATTTTGCTTGGCTCTGAACAGTTACATATTTTTGATTACAGGTTAGTAAAAGCTAACTTGATAATATATTCCCTGCGGAAGCAGGAAAGCAGAACTGCGACAGGCAGGATCTGTATGTAACTATTTTAGTTAAACAGGAGGTTTCTATGAAAAACAAAGAAATGAAAGTAAAGGCAATGTCTATGGCAGTGGCAATGTCTATGGTAGTAGGACTTTGCCCGTCAACCATCTTTGCGGCAACAGGAAGTCAGACTACAAAGGATGGAACTTATACAAAGACGGCCCACGTGGCAAGAACTGCAGAGGATGACGAAAATGAAGACGAATGGAATGAGTATGACGTTGAAGTCAGCCTGAAGGTGGAGGATGGCAAGTTTTCAGCCATCACTGTGACTCCAGGGGAAGGATATAACGCGGAGAGTGATTCCTATTTTGCAAAAGCTGTTTCAAAATCGAAAGGAATCCAGAAAATGCTTGTAGGAAAGGCTGCAACAGAAGATACAATTAATGGTTGGGATTCTGTTAGTGGTGCAACACGTACATCAAAGGCAGTGAAAGAAGCTGCACTTGCTGCAATCAAGTCAGCAAACGAAGCAGTAACAGTTGACACAACAAAACTGGAAGCTGCAATCACAGCCGCTGAAGCACTGAAAGAAGCTGATTACACAGCAGACAGTTGGAGTGCAATGCAGACGAAGCTGACAGCAGCCAAAGCTGCCCTGACAGCAAAAGAATCTCAGAGCGCGGTAGACACAGCGGCAGATGAGCTGAATGCAGCAGTGAAGGCATTGAAAAAGGCAGAAGTTGCGAAAGAAACGTATGTGTTGATGAATATTCCATATTCTGAATTTTATGCAGCTGATCAGGTAGCAGGAGCAGACAGTGTATCCTCCGCTACAAAAGCGAAAACAAGATCAAAACTTGTAGCTGGATCTTATCATGTAAACAGTGATGGAACAGATATTACAGGTATTACATATCCGGTTAAGATCAGTGATGCATCTGTGCTGAAAAACTATACACAGATTACAGATGACAGCAAGCTTTCTATCACAGTGAACATGAAAGGAAAGGAAACAACAACGGAATATAACGGAAAAGATGCGTTATTCCAGAGTGCAAGCTATTCTTACTATATTTTAAGTGAGACTCCTTCCTATTATAAAGAAGCAACAGTAAATGCAGATGGTTCATTCAGTTTTAGTGAAGTGAAAGGTGCAACTGCACAGAAGTTGAGTGATGCATCAATCGATTTTACAACAGACACGAAGTATGGAGATTATGAATTAGATGTAAATGGACTCCCAGATACAGTTAATACAGTATACGGAGTTGTGATCAGTACAAAAGAAGGAGACAACTACGGACTTCGTCATCTTGAAAATATCTGGAAAAAGAAAGAACTGGCATGGAGTACCGGATTTGTGACAACATCTCATGGAAATACACTGAACTCAAAAGATTATGAAAAGATGATGGGCCAGACGATCAATAAAATCACATATTACACAGATAATGGAATCTATGAGATTGATGCAGATCAGTATGTGCCAATTAAATTCAATGGAACTGTCGCAGCAGAGAATGCAGATGTTAAAAGTGGAAAAGTAAATGTAACTGTAGAAGGCCTTCCTGGTGATTATCAGGCAGAATATACAGTTAAAGGTCTTGAGGATGTTCAAGTAAAAGAAGGAGTACTTACCTATAAGACAAAGGGCGCTGAGACAGGAAGATATACTCTGAAAGTATCTGATAAATCTGGAAAATATGCAGATCTTAAGACAGATTTTGAATTAACAACAGAAGCTGTACCGGTTGTATTTAATAGTGAAAGTGCAGCACTTGTAGCGGCAGAAGGATATGCAGCAGATGATGTAACTTCTTATGTAAAGAAGATCAAATCCGTAACAGTTGACGGAACAGAGTATGCAGCAACAGGAAAACGTGCAGTGAAGATCATTAAAGAAGATGGAACAATTGATACAACTGCAGCTCCGTTTAAGAATGCAGAAAATGGACAGGAATTTAAGATCACAGTGAAAGCAACAGGCTATGCAAAGGATTGTGAATTTACTTATACTGTAGCCCAGGAGAGTGAGTATACTTACGCATATGTAGGACTTAGCTGGGCAGAGTACTGGGCTGCTGAAAATGTGCAGGCAGCAGGAGATACATCTTCTTCAGATGCAAAGGATTCAAAAGGAGAGTCTGACAAGGGTGCATTCGATACTGTAACAAGAGCTACAGTAAATCATGGACTTCACAGAGGTTCTTTCCAGTGCAACGCAGTAATCAAGGCGGAAAATGGAAAAGAGTATGCAGTAGAGTACTGGACAGATGGAACTACTGCAGTTCTGACAGACGGAAGCAAGATTACATTTAACAGAGGAGAGATCACAGAGGAATCCGGTGCAACAACAAAGATGACAGAGTATGATGTACTCGGACTGAAATATGTGCCGGTGAAAGTAAAAACATCTGATCTGGATGCACTGAAAGCAAGCTATCGTGTGATCGAAAACGGAAGTGAACTTGCAGGAGGATATTCAGAAAAGAATCTGGTAAGCTATACAGGACTGGTTGCTAATGTAACAGAGAATACAAACGGTCTGAAAACAGCAACAAAGAATGAGAATGGATCTTTCAGTTTCTCTGCACGAGTGAATAATGGATCAGAGTCCGGAATCAAAGATCAGGCACTCAAGACAGCACCAACAGCAGAGGAAGTAGGGCTGAAAGTAAAAGAAGCAAGCGGATCTTATGGAGAATTCTTAAGAGTTGATCTGACAGGAAAATATGGTGATCTTGGATCAAATCTCCAGACTGTTACATGGACTTACTATGGAGATGACAGCACATATACAAATGCAAAAGCTACTTATGGAACAAAATTTGCAGCAGATAACTGGATGCACAAAGCAATGGGAATCCAGCTTGGACTGACAGATTCTCTTCGTTGTACACTTCCGGAAGGAACTAATGGAACAGGATACTGGACGATTACATTGACAGCACTTGGATACAATGATGTAACATACAGATTCCAGGCAACAGATGAGAACATTGTAAAAGCATCTAAGGGTGAAAAAATCACAACAACAGAGCTTGAGGCAGCTATTGCAAAAGCAGAGGCACTGACGGAGAGTGACTACACAGCAGAAAGCTGGGCATCCATGCAGATGGAACTTCAGGAAGCAAAGGATGAGCTGAAAAATCCAAAAACGCAGGCAACTGTAGACGAGGCAGTAAGCCATCTCAATGCAGCTGTTGAAGCACTTGTTAAGGCAGAGGGAGATAAGAAAGAAGAGCCGGCAGCAGTTGATACCTCTTCCCTTGAGAAAGTGATTAGTGATGCGGCAGCCCTGAAAGAAGCTGATTACACAGCTGACAGCTGGAAGGCGTTACAGAGTGCCCTGACAGATGCTAAGAGTGCATTAAATGCAAAAGAAAGCCAGGAAAAAGTTGATAAAGCAACAGATAAGTTGAATTCAGCAATCAAAGCACTTGTAAAGAATGGAAAACAGGATGGAAGCCAGAATGGAAGTGCAACTCCAACTGTTACAAAGAAGGCCGGAACAACTACGGATGGATCAGCCTCCAAAGGAACAAGTGGATCAAAAGCCGCAAAGACAGGTGATCCGGCAAATGTTCTTGGCTTATTAGGACTTGCATTCTCCTCACTCGGAGCAGGAGTTGGCGGATTTGCATGGAAGAGAAAAAGAAAATAAAGACAAGAAAATTGAGAAAATTTTTTGACAATTTCGCGGAAAAGATTTAGATTTACCGTCCTTGACAGAATAGGAATATTCTGTCAAGGACTTTTTATATATTAGGAAAGTGCTTTCCTAATATATAAAAAATGCTCCGTTTAGGATGCACACTGCGGCTGTAAAACATATATTTCCTATCGATATAAAAGAGAGTATCTGAAAGAAATCGTGCAAAATGTATCCACTCCGGAGCAGGCGGCGAAGATGTGTCAGAGCGCAGACGGTGCGATCGTTGGAAGTGCAATCGTTAAGTTGTGTGAGAAATACGGAAAAGACTGCGTGCCGTATGTTGCAGAATATGTAAAGAGTATGGTTGAAGCTTGTAAATAAGTGAAAAGGATCTGGGATTCGAAATCCGAGTCTTCTTTTGATAATAATAGGAAAATACCTCTTTTGATAAGGAGCCAGATGTGGTATCATAGATATTAGATTTGTTGCTTGATCTATGATACGAATCCGAAAGGAGACTACGAATGAAGAATCGAAAACAGCCTTTATTCAAAAGCTTTGGCTATGCCTTTGAAGGAATCTGGACAGGGATTTCAAAAGAGAGGAATATGAAGATTCATTGCCTTGCAGTGATTCTTGTAACAGCAGTTGGAACCTTTGTAGGATTAACACCGATGGAATGGTGTATCTGTCTTCTCCTTTTTGGAATGGTGATCTCACTGGAACTTGTGAATACGGCAGTGGAAGCTGTTGTCGATCTTGTGACAGAAGAGAGAAAGCCACTTGCTAAGATCGCGAAGGATACGGCAGCTGGTGCAGTGCTTTTTACGGCAATCATGGCTGTGATCATAGGGTGTATCATATTTATACCTCATTTTATGAGGATTGCGGGAATTGCATAGCAATGGAGTAATCCGGTTACATCAGTGAGTGGCAAAAATTATTTTTGACACTCACATCATTTTGCACTACTGTAATGGAAAGAAAAGCAACCAGAAAGGAAAACAAAGAGATGGATGAGAATAAAGTAATTGTCAGTACAGAGATGAAGCAGACATTGGTGAATCTGCGAAATCTCGAAGAGATTTATGTGATCATGTCAGGGGTGACGAAGATGCCGTTTGTCCTCTGTGATGAAGAGACATTTGATGACGAGGTTCTGGTTTATTATCAGGAAGAGTCTGCAAAGGAAAAGGCAAAGACGCTTGCAGAAGATCGTTATCATGTAGGAATTGCCAAAATTGAAAAGAATGCCAGACTTGGATTTTTTACAAACCTGTATACAATGGGCGTGAATGCACTGGCAGTGAATGTTGGTACAGAGGAGGAGATCAGGATTCAGCTGGAACAGCTTGTAGTTCGTAAGAATAAGGAAGAACTGCCTGAAGGAAAGAAACTGATCGAGAATCCGGAGCTTCATCTGACAGCAATGTATCTGATGCAGGAGATGCACCGCAGTATCGGACCGGAGATGCCGGAGAATGTGAAGGAACTTCAGGAAGAGATGATGGCGCATTATAAGAAAGGAACCTTTATCGTAGGAGTTCAGGAAGATAATCAGGTCCCACTTCTGAGACAGCCGGACGGAAGTCTGTATCAGCCGATCTTTACAGATATGATAGAATTTACCAGATTTGCACAGGGCAAGAAGATGAAGACAGCAGCAATCCCGGCGGATAAGATTCCGGAGATACTGATCCCGGATGCAAAGGGAGTTGCAATCAATCCATTTGGTGTGAATGTACGTCTGGATATTACAAAAGCAAATAAGCAAAAGCCAGAAGCGTAAAATGAAGAGAAAATAATTTAAATCAAAAGAAAAACTTTAATTTACTAAAATAATCACTAAGTAACATATTCAACAAAAAAACAGGATAAATATTGTTGAATATTACAGATTGACTGTTGGAAGTGAGTATGGTTATACTATACGTGGTTAAAAGAGAAAAGCGCACGATAGAGTGTTACTGGTAAAGCAGGCATAAACTATCCTTAATAAGTTCACCAGATAAGGAGGACTTGGTTATTGAGGATTAGTTTATGCCTTTTTTGCGCATTATAGTATAGGATAAGTAAGTTGCAGAACTGTGCCAGCACAAGAAACTATGGGATGCGTCAACTCTATAAGAAATGATACTAGGAGGATTACAGATGAAAGACAAGATTTTTGGAGTATTGCAGAGAATCGGAAGAAGTTTTATGCTTCCAATCGCAATTCTTCCGGTAGCAGGACTTCTGCTTGGAGTAGGAAGTTCATTTACAAATGCAACGATGATTGAGACATATCATCTTCAGGCAATTTTAGGCGAGGGGACAATTCTGAATTCCCTGCTCACAATTATGAGCAAAGCGGGAAGTATTATTTTTGATAACCTGCCGATTATTTTTGCTGTCGGTGTAGCAATCGGTATGGCGAAGAAAGAGAAGGAAGTTGCGGCACTTGCGGCAATGATCTCTTTCTTTGTAATGAATGCAACAATGAATGCCATGCTTCTGATCCGTGGAGATCTTCTTGCAGACGGAACGCTTGGAGCCGGAGTTCTGGAAGGAACTGTGACAAGTGTCTGCGGAATCCAGACATTACAGATGGGTGTATTTGGCGGTATTATCGTTGGACTTGGAGTAGCAGCACTTCATAATAAGTTTTACAAAATCCAGCTTCCGAATGCACTGTCATTCTTCAGTGGATCAAGATTTGTTCCGATTATTTCAACATTGACTTATGTGGTTGTCGGAATCGTACTCTATTTTGTATGGCCAACAGTTCAGAATGGAATCTATGCACTTGGCGGACTTGTAACAGGAACAGGCTATATTGGAACATTGATCTTTGGTATTATTAAGAGAGCGTTGATTCCATTTGGACTTCACCATGTATTCTATCTTCCGTTCTGGCAGACAGCGGTTGGAGGAACAATGGAAGTTGCGGGACAGCTTGTACAGGGCGGTCAGAACATCTTCTTTGCGCAGCTTGCAGATCCATCCACAGTACATTTCAGTGCGGATGCGACAAGATATTTTTCCGGTGAGTTTATCTTCATGATCTTCGGCCTTCCAGGTGCGGCACTTGCAATGTATCAGTGTGCAAAACCGGAGAAGAAGAAACAGGCAGGCGGACTTTTGCTTTCTGCAGCACTTGCATGTATGATGACTGGAATCACAGAGCCACTGGAATTCTCATTCCTGTTTGTGGCACCGATCCTTTTTGTAGTACAGGTGATCCTTGCAGGATCCGCTTACATGATCGCGCATATGTTAAATATTGCAGTCGGACTTACATTTTCCGGTGGATTTATTGATCTGTTCCTTTTTGGTATTCTTCAGGGAAATGCAAAGACCAGCTGGATCAGAATCATCCCGGTAGGAATTATTTATTTCTTCTTATATTACATCATCTTCCGTACATTAATTCTGAAGCTGAATCTGAAGACACCGGGAAGAGAAGATGATGATGCGGAAACTAAATTGTATACAAAAGCTGATTATAAAGCAAAAGTAGATGGAAATGATGCAGATTCTGAAAATGAAATGACACCGGAAGATCAGAAGAGCGCACTGATTACAAGAGGACTTGGGGGAAAGAAAAACATTTCTGATGTAGACTGCTGTGCGACAAGACTTCGTTGTACGGTAGTAAAGCCGGAACTGGTAAATGAAGATGTCTTAAGAATGACATCCCCATCCGGAATCGTAAGAAAAGGACAGGGAATCCAGGTAATCTACGGACCGGCTGTTTCTGTGATTAAATCCAATCTAGAAGATTATCTGGAGAAAGCTCCGGATGTGGAATATCTTCCGGAAGAAAATGAAAACAGCGCAGAAGAAACGAATAAATGTGCAGAAACAAAAGATGAAGCGAAGAAAGATGAGAACAAAACTGTTGCAGCCGGAACTGTAAAGAAAGAGCTTTGCTCTCCATTCACAGGAGTGGCAGCACCGATCGAAGAAGCGTGTGACGAAGCATTTGCAGGGAAAATGATGGGAGACGGTTATCTGGTTCGCCCGGAAGAGGGAATGGCTTATGCACCTGAAGATGCAACGGTATCTTTTATCTTCCCATCAAAACATGCGGTTGGTCTGACTAGCGATGACGGAACCGAATATCTGCTTCACATTGGCGTGGATACTGTAAATCTGGATGGAAAAGGATTCGAAACTTTTGTAAATGACGGAGACCGAGTAAAAAAGGGTGACAAACTGATAGGTTTTGATATAAAATATATCCAAGAGCATGCAAAATCCGATGAATGTATGGTTGTATTTACAAGTCTTCAGGAAGGTGAAGAGATCAGAATATCTAAGAGCGGAAAAGTAGAGAAGCTTGAGAAGACAGCAGAAATCGTAAGCTTGAATTAAGAGAAAGAAAGAGAGGCTCCGGGGGGATGTATCGAGTCATTAAAGTTCTGAATAATAATGGGATTCTTGTATATCATGTTGAGACAGGGAAGGAGATGATCCTTCTCGGAAACGGTGTGGGATTTGGAAAGAAACCTACAGAACAGATCGAGAAACTTCCCGGAGCCAAAGTATATTCTCTTGTCACAAGAAGGAAGCAGGAGTCTGTTCTGAAAACGGTCAATGGAATCCGCCCGGAGTTTATTGAGGCAACAGGAAAGATCATTGAAGAAGCAGAGAACGTGTTTCAGAAGATCAATCATGAGATGTTGCTTCCGTTGGCAGATCATATTGCGCTTGCAGCGAAGAGAGCGAAGGAGAACCGCCAGCTTCCGAATCCATTTACACCAGATATCCGTGTGTTGTTTGGAGAGGAGTATCAAGTGGCCCTGAAAGGGCGGGAAATAATACAGCAGCTGACAGGATATGAAATCTCAGAGGATGAAGTCGGATTCATTACGCTACATATCCATGCAGGCCTTTCTGATGAGGCAGTATCCCAGACTCTGGATGCGACCAGGATTGTAAATGAAGGGATTGCCATGATTGAACAGGAATTCGATCAGAAGCTGGAGAGCGGCTCACTTGGATGTACACGTCTGATGAGTCATATGTATTATATGATTCTGAGAACCCGTAAGGGTGAAGGGACGAATGCAGACTTTAATGATTTCATTTTTCAGAATTACCCAAGGACCGGAGAGGCGGCGAAGAGAGTGTGTGACTATATGTCCAGACAGCTGAAACAACCGGTCGCAAAAGAAGAGATCGGATTTCTTGCAATCCATATCCAGCGGGTTATCTCGCCGGATACGGTATGACCGTGTGCTCTTGAAATACTGTATACTATGATATATAGTAGTGGATAAGAGCGAAAGGGGAATCCGCAGAATGTATAAGATTCTAATCATAGAAGATGACCTTGTGATGGCAGGGGCAATTAAAAAAGAGATGGAAGCGTGGGGAAATGAAGCACGTTATGTGGAAGATTTTGCAAAGGTTCTTGAGACATTTGCAGAGTATGGTCCACATCTGGTGCTTTTGGATATCACGCTTCCTTTTTATAATGGATACCACTGGTGCAGCGAGATCCGTAAGATATCGAGCGTGCCGGTGATCTTTATCTCTTCAGCAGCGGATAATATGAATATTATCATGGCGATGAATATGGGCGGAGATGACTTTGTGGCAAAACCGTTTGACTTAAGTGTACTGACAGCGAAGATTCAGGCTCTGCTGAGGAGAACATATGATCTATCAGGAAAAGTACCGATGCTGGAACATAGAGGAGCAATCCTGAACCTCTATGATACAACAATGACTTATAATGGAGAAAAAATAGAGTTGACAAAGAATGAATTTCGTATCTTGCAGACATTGATGGAGAATAAAGGACGCGTGGTCAGCAGAGACACGCTAATGACAAAGCTGTGGGAGACAGACAATTATATCGAAGAGAATACATTGACAGTCAATGTCGGAAGACTTCGGAAAAAGCTGGAAAAAGCGGGAATGGAAGGCTTTATCAAGACGAAAGTCGGCGGTGGATATATCATCGAGAAGGAGTAAAAATGTTTTTACAATATTTGAAAAGAATCCGATTTGTGCTTCTGTGGAGTTTGCTGTGTGCGGGAATCTTTTTTCTGATTTTTGTGTTGGAAGAGATTAATCTGAAGGCAGCGGTTTATCCGACAGTGTTGTGTCTGGCATTTGGATTACTTTTTCTTCTCTGTGGATATTTGCGGTATAAGAAAACCGGGCAGAAGCTGGAACATTTGCTGCAAGGAGAAGGACCTTATGAGGATTCACTTCCGGTGGCACAAGATGGAATTGAGTTAGGATATCAGGAGCTGATCAGAAAAGAAGAACAACAGCAAAGAAAAGAACATGCCAGATGGGAGAAGTCCGGTCAGGACATGGAGGACTATTATGCAACCTGGGTGCATCAGATCAAGGCACCGATTGCTGTGATGAATGTATTACTCCAGCAGGAAGATACCGAGACGAATCAGAATCTGAAAGCTGAACTGTTCCGGGTGGAGCAGTATGTGGAGATGGCACTTGGGTATGTGCGTCTTGACAGTGGCACGAAGGATCTGGTAATCGCA
>ERZ1035025.1568-NODE-1568-length-11102-cov-4.576718_pt1 | contig 11102 bp, 9 predicted proteins | sample MGYA00520619_ERZ1035025 | MGnify/ENA primary metagenome ERZ1035025 (study PRJEB33766, sample SAMN09781742) | gut metagenome | biome: gut microbiome | host: Homo sapiens | place: Madagascar | study: EMG produced TPA metagenomics assembly of the PRJNA485056 data...
ATTCAAGATAATGTGATTCTGTTTGAGACATTTATGGCTAAAAACTATTCGGACAGCCCAAAATATATTTATGAATACATTGCCAAAAATTATCCAGGAAAATACAAGTGTGTATGGGCATTGAATGATGGTCATGAAGTTCCTTATGGAGCGGAAGTCGTAAAACGTTTCTCGTTCAAATATGCTTATTATTTAGCTGTAAGTAAATATTTTGTATTTAATGTAAGACAACCATTGTGGTATCGCAAAAGAGAAGGACAAGTATTTGTTGAAACTTGGCATGGCACACCATTGAAACGTCTTGTATTTGATCAAGAAGAAGTAACTTCTGCATCACCAAAATATAAACAGCAGTTCTATCGTCAAAGACAAGAATGGGATTATTTAGTGAGTGCCAATCCTTTTAGTACGAAAACATTTAGAAGCTGTTTTATGTATGAAGGCAAGATGCTTGAATATGGATATCCAAGAAATGATATTTTATATTGGCCAAACAAAGATGAAATTGCGAAAGACCTAAGAAAGAAACTAGGTATTCCAGAAGATAAGAAGACGATTTTATATGCTCCGACATGGCGTGATGATGAGCACTATGGAAAAGGGGAGTACAAATTTACGTTGGCTTTAGATTTGAAGTTGATGATGGAAAAATTATCGGATGAATATGTTGTTTTATTAAGAACACACCACTATATCGCAGATAACATTGATACAACAGGTCTTGAAGGCTTTGTGTACAATTTAAGTAAATATGATGATATCAGTGAAATCTATTTGATCAGTGATATTTGTATCACGGATTACTCAAGTGTATTCTTTGACTTTGCAAACTTGAAACGACCAGTACTTTTCTATACATATGATATTGAAAAGTATAAGAATCAGTTACGTGGATTCTATATTGATATGAATACAGAAGTTCCTGGTCCACTATTGTATACGAGTGAAGAAGTTGTGGATGCAATTTTGAATATTGATCAAATAAATGAAGAATATAAAGAACGTTACGAAGAATTCTACAAACGTTTCTGTTGTTACGACGATGGAAATGCGTCAAAGCATATTGTAGAAGAAGTATTTAAGTAAAAAAGGAGAGGATAGCCATGTTGATAAAGCTTTTAAGACCATTTAAAAAGTTTGCAGGAAAGTGCATTCGCTTGGCATATAAATTAACCTATCGTTTATTTAAAGTAGATGATAAGCTTGCCATATTTATATCGTTCCATGGTCGTGGCTATTCGGATAATCCTAAAGCTATTTATGAACAGATGAGACAAGATCCAAGATTTGATGGATATCGTTTTATTTGGTTTATAAAGAATCACAAAGAAAAAAAATTGCATATTGAGGGAGCTGAAATAAAGGAATATTTCAGCATTCCTTATTTCTATTATTTATCGAAGGCAAAATTATGGGTAGTGAACTGCAAATTACCTACATATATCTTTAAAAAGGAAAATCAGGTTTACCTACAAACATGGCATGGAACACCATTAAAACGATTAGCTCATGATATTGATGTGAGTGAAGATACTACATTTTATCGTTCAGGTGTCAGTTATGAACAAATGTGCCATTCCTATGATGTAGATGTCGCAAGATACAATTATATGATCAGTCCAAATGCCTTCTGTACGAAAGTTTTTCAAACATCTTTTAAAATCAATAGAGAAAGATTGATTGAAACAGGATATCCTAGAAATGATTTTATTTCGAATGCGACAAAAGAAGAATGTGATGCGATCAAGAATAAGTATCATTTGCCTATAGATAAAAAAATTGTATTGTATGCACCAACATGGAGAGATAATTCTTATGTTTCTGCAGGATATACTTTTGAATTGAAGGCAAACTTTAGAAAATGGAAAGAAATTTTAGGTGAAGATACAATTGTTGTATTTAAGCCACACTATCTAATCATTAATACCTTCAAAGATGATCCAGAATTAGATGGATTTTTGTATTCCATTCCTGCTCAAGCAGAAATCAATGAATTGTATGTGATTAGTGATGTATTAATTACGGACTATTCAAGCGTCTTCTTTGATTATGCGATATTGAAAAGACCCATCTATTTCTATATGTATGATTTAAAAGAATATGCGACAGACTTAAGAGGATTCTATTTAGATATTCATAAGGACATTCCAGGCGAAATCTATATGGATGAAGAAACAATGTTGATGGATATAAAAAATGAAGTTTATGACTATTCTAAATTGGATGATTTTAATCTTTATTTTAATAATCATGAAGATGGAAATGCTTCTAAAAGAGTAGTAGATATTTTATATAAGGCGGTGCAATAAAATGGGATTAAGCAAAATAATCTTAAATGTTGCCTTATGGGTCGTGGACGTTTTAACTTTTTATGTGCATCCTAAAAAGAATCGAATTACTTTTATTAGTTTAACACAAAGTGAATTGTCAGGTGATTTTAAACTCATCGATAAACAATTATGTCACGAGAATAAATATGATATTCATTATATATTATTAAAGTTTGAAAAAAATCTATGGGGTGATTTTAAATATTTCTTGAATTGTTTAAAACAGTTAGTTGAAATAAAAAAATCAAGTCTTGTGATTTTAAACGACAATAACTATGTGATTAGTCATATGAAACCAAACAATGTCAAAGTACTACAAGTTTGGCACGCGTGTGGAGCCGTGAAAAAATTTGGTAATCAAATCAAAAGACAATATCCTGTACGTAATTATGATTATGTTCTATGTAATGCTGAATATTGGAAGGAACCATATTCACAAGCTTTTGGGGTAAATACAAATCAAGTGTTAGTAACTGGAATGCCAAGAATTGATACTTTATTAAATAGAAATGAAAGAGATGAGTTCTTTTTGAAATATCCAGAATTAAAAGATAAGAAATTATGTTTGTATGCACCTACTTTTAGGGGTAACATTATTGATGGTTTTAAAATTCAGTCTTTTGATTTCACAAAAGTAAAAGATTATGTGGTCCTATATAAATTTCATCCATTACTTGGAGATATTCAATGTAATGGTGGAGTGAATATGAATAAGGAAGACTTGTATACATTGATGCAAGTGAGTGATTGTTTGATTTCGGATTATTCAAGCGTAATATTTGATTACTCTTTATTAAATAAACCAATGATTAGTTACATTCCTGATGTAAAAGAATATAAACATAATATTGGATTGAACATTGATTTTGATGATTTTCCAGGACCTGTATGTACAGATGAAGAGCAACTCGTCAAGGCGTTAGAATTTAAAAATTATGATTATGATAAATTGTCTTATTTCCAAATAAAGTACATGGTATATACGGATGGAAAAAATACAAGTCGAGTCATCGATACAATTAATCAGATTATGGAAGAGGTATAGGCCCTCTTCTTTTTTTACATTAATGATGAAAATAATTACATTTTTCACTTGAAAATAAATGTAAATTATAGTATTATACAGCCAACGCATTGATATGGAAGAGTAATTCACTACGTTTTAGCCTAGAGAGATATTGTTTGGTGGAAAATATCGTAAAGCTAGAGAATGAAAATCACCATGGAGTGGCTATAGCGATAATGTAGTTATAGACGTATGTCTTACGATATAAAGACTAGATGTGATAGCATCGATGAGGGCATTCATTAGAATGAATTAGAGTGGTACCGCGGAAGAATAAGATTATTATTACCTTTCGTCTCTGAAGTTGTTAATTAGGCAACAAGAGACGGAAGGTTTTTTGTTGCAGAAAGGAAGAATTTGAGAATGAAAAAGAAAGAGAACACAAAATTGAATCGTTCCTGGATGGCAGCATTTTCAGTGGCAACTACTGCATTTGCGGCTCATGCAGGCGGAGGATTTGCAACAGGAAATCAGGAAAACACATGGTTTGTTAGTTTAGGGTGGCCAGCTATTGTTGGGGTTGCCGTTGCGATGTTACTTTTAGCTATGACAATTCGTGAAGGTCAGATTATGATGAATTCAAGAGGATTAAAAACGTATAAAGAACTATTTGAATGTTTATATTATCCATTAGACAAATTAGAATTATTATTTGAATTATTCTTTAATATCATGGTTTTAATGGTTGTTGCATCATGTATCTCTGGTGCAGCCAGTGCATTAACTCAATACTTTGGATTGAATTATTATCTAGGAACATTTGTGATTGGCCTTGTTGTATTATTCTTAACAATTTTTGGCGTAGATTTGATTCGTAGAGCAAGTACATATATGGGTGTAGTAATTTTAGTTCTAGCTGTTTCTATTTATACAGTAGGTTTATTAAATGGACATAATTTATTAGATGTTATGCGTGTTGATTTTTCAGCACATGGATGGAGTCAACTTCCAAAAGCAGCTTGGAACGGTGTTACTTATTCAGCTTTCCAATGGGTTACAGTACCAGCTATCTTGGTTTGTGGAACAAGTGTTTTAAAAACAAAACAAGATTGTGATCGCTCAATGGCATTAACATTCACATTAAATATGTTAGGATTAGGTCTTGCCGTATTAATGTTACTTTGTTGGCAACACTATTATTTGACTCAGCCAAACGGAACAACTTTACCAACGTTAACAACATTAAAATCATTTGGAGCAAATTGGCTTGTAGCACTATATGGATTGGTATTATTCTTATGTTTGATTTCAAGTGCAGTTTGTGTCATCTTTGGATTTGTGAATCGCTTTGAAAATGTGAAATTCCTTCAAAAAGTTGAAAATGTACCTGTACGTAGAGCTTTAGTTTCTGCATTCATCATGGTAGTTTCTATGGGAATCTCATTTGTAGGACTAACAAACGTTGTTAAGTATGGCTATGGATATTGTGGATATCTAGGTATCGCTATCATCATCATCCCATTGTTGACAATAGGATTCTATAAGAATCGTAAATTCATGAAAGAAAATTCACAAGACGCAAAAGTTTCTTTTGAAGAAGCATACGAAAAAAATTAGACGGGAAATCAATTTCCCGTCTTTATTTCTTCCATTTTCTCATCAAGTGTCTTGCAAATCTTGGCACACTCTAGTAATTCTTTATCAATTTCATCTAAGCGTTCTTTTGATAAATTCTTCTTATAGCGAATCTTGTGTTCAAGACTTGCCCAGAAATCCATCGCAATGGTTCTAAATTGTACTTCTACCTTAACCCATTTTTTCTCATCTGATAAAAAGATAGGGATTTCTACAATTAGGTGAAGACTACGATATCCATTTTCTTTAGGATTTTGAATGTAATCCTTTTTTTCAATTAAGCGAACATCGTCTTGGCTAAGAAAAGAATCAGCTAAAGAATAAATGTCTTCTGTAAAAGAGCAAACAACTCGAACACCGGCAATATCAAATAGATTGTTTTCAATGTTTGGGATGGTTAAAGCAAGATTCTTTTTTTGAAGTTTTTTAAGAATGCTGGATTGCGATTTAATACGCGTATGAATCGATTCAATGGGATTGCGATCATAGAATAGGGAGAATTGTTCATTAAGAACTTTAAATTTAGTTTCCACTTCCATTAACGCGCAATTATAATAGGTCATCATTTGACGATAGGGAAGAGTACTTTCTTCTACAAAATCCGTAAAAGCATCAACTAATTTCAAATTTGCCATAATTACTCCTTGAATGTGACTTCAATCGTATAATCATCTGTATCTGGGATAATGGAAATGATCTCTTTAATACTTTTTTCTGTGTTCTTTTGAGCCGTTTTCATTAATCCCTTTTTCTTGGCTTCAGATAAAGCCTTCTCTTTTTGTTCAACCGCAAAAGCTTTATAGTCACTCACACTGATTGGGTTAAAAATATTTTTTGTTTCATCATAGACTTCAATACTTGATTCATCGATTGAATTTGAAATAACAGTTGGCTTATTCACTGTCACATGAATAGTAGAATCGTTGATTTCTATATTTGCCTTAGATAAATCTGTACCTAATTGAATTTCTCCTTCAAAAGTTAGAATGAAATTTTTGTTTGTCAAAGGAATGGACCAGCCATTCAGACTTAAAGAATTTTCAAATTTTCCTACTTTCGCATAATGATATTTTGTGGTTACCAAATCACTTGCTTGTTCAATTCGATTCTGAATCAATGTCGATGTGATTTCTGGTTCCGTTTGTTTATTCGCAAAGAACATACCGCCTACAAAGGCAATTAAGATAAAGACAACAACAAATAAAACTTTCTTTAAATTTTTCATAAGTGACCTCCTCATTAAAATTGTATCATAAATGAATAAAGTAAATAAACCGACATGCATAGTGTCAAATTGTTGCGTATAGTAAAAACACGACGGAAACGATTATATGTTATAATGGATAACGTGGAGGGTTTTCATGACTAAAGTAGAATTTCAGAAGGCTTGTTTAGAAGCCGGCATCCAATTAAATGAAGAACAAATGAATCAATTTGAAAAATATATGCAGCTTCTTGTTGAATGGAATGAGAAGATGAACTTAACGGCAATTACACAGGAAGAAGAAGTATGGGAGAAACATTTTTATGATTCAATCATGCCGTTTTCAAATATTAAATTTGAAACAATGTGTGATATTGGATCAGGCGCAGGATTTCCAGGTATCCCTGTAAAAATTGCATTTCCACATGTTCATATGACTTTGGTGGAGCCATTACAAAAGCGTTGTCGTTTTTTAAATGAAGTGAAAACTCAATTGAACTTGGATAATCTCGATATATTAAATGTTCGAGCTGAAGATTTGGCAAAAGAAAAACGTGAATGTTTCGACGTGGTCAGTGCGCGTGCGGTTGCTAAACTATCTATTTTATTAGAACTTTGTGTTCCTTTTGTGAAGATGGATCATACTATGGTGGCTTTAAAAGGTAAGAATGGTCACGAAGAGTTGATCAATGCGCAAAAGGCAATTGATACATTAGGTGTTGAATTGATTGATGAAGAAAAATTTATGATTGAAGAGGATGCAACACGCATTAATTTATATTTTAAAAAGGTAAAACATACGCCAAATAAATATCCTAGAGCGTATGGGCAAATCAAGAAAAAACCTTTGGAGGGTTGAGTATGGGAAAAGTTATCGCAATTTCGAATCAAAAAGGTGGAGTAGGTAAAACTACGACATCTATAAATTTAGCAAGCGGACTTGCACATGTAGGAAAAAAAGTATTGTTGATTGATTTCGATTCGCAGGGAAATGCCACGCAAGGATTAAATGCGAATCAAAATAATTCACAAGCTACGATTCACTCCGTATTAATGGAGGGAGTTCCTATTCAGCAGGCCATCGTACCTAAAATGAATCCAAGAATTGATATTGTTCCAGCCAACATTAATTTAGCTGGAGCTGATTTAGATATGGATAAAATGGAAGCCGGCAAAGAAGAATTATTAAAAAAAGCCATTGCACCTATTCGAGATCAATATGATTACATTATTATTGATTGTCCACCATCACTTGGACTATTGAATACCAATGCATTGACAGCAGCTGACAGTATTTTGATTCCAGTACAGTGTGAATATTATGCATTGGAAGGAGTTACGCAGTTGTTGATCACAATTCGTCTTGTCCAAAGAACAAGTAACCGAAATTTAAAAATTGAAGGTATTTTATTAACAATGTTTGATATTCGAACAAGATTAAGTGTAGAAGTTTCGCAGGATGTGCGTCAAACTTTTGGCAAGCTTGTATATCAAAATTCTATTCCGAGAAATGTAAAATTATCGGAAGCACCTAGCCGTGGCATGTCTATTTTTGAATATGATCCAAAAAGTACAGGAGCCAAGGCATATGCTGGTTTAACTGAAGAAGTACTAAAACGTAATTCAAAGGAGGCATAGCTATGGATAACAAAAATAATGCTCGTTTAGGAAAAGGATTGTCCAGTATTTTTGGGCAAGATGTTTCTAAAGTATTAGATGATATTCAAAATGGAGATATGGAAGTTGAAAGACAGGAACAGTCAAAAATTCCTGTGGATGAGATCCGTCCAAATCCATATCAGCCTCGTAAAGTATTTAATGATGAAGCTTTAAAAGAATTAAGTTCATCAATTAAGCAACATGGTGTGTTTACGCCGATTCTAGTTAAAAAAAGCATTCAAGGATATGATTTGATTGCCGGTGAAAGAAGATTAAGAGCTTCAAAACTTGCCGGATTAAAAGATATTCCAGCTATCATTGTTGATTTTGATGATCAAGAAATGATGGAAATTGCCTTGTTGGAGAATATTCAGCGTGAAGATCTAAATGTAATAGAAGAAGCAAAAGCGTATGAAAAATTAATTCAACGATTAGGATATACACAAGAACAGTTAGCTCATCGTGTCGGAAAATCACGTGAACATATCACAAACTTATTGCGATTGTTAAAACTTCCAGAAGATGTCCAGGAATACGTTGTGAGTAAGCAATTAAGTATGGGGCATGTACGAGCTTTACTTGGTCTTAAGACAGAGGCAAGTATGCGTAAAGTCGCTAAACAGGCTATTGATCAAGGTTTGTCTGTTCGTAAAGTAGAACAAATTGTAAAAGATACAAACAATAAAAAAACCAAAAGAAGATATTTATGTGAAGGCAGCTAAAGAAAAGCTTCAGGAATTCTTCCAAACATCGGTATCTATCAGTAAAAATGCCATTTCTATTCATTATGAAAATAAAGAAGACTTAAATCGAATACTAGAATTATTGAACCTAGTTGAAGAAGAATAAGTCTTCTTTTTTTTGACAAATGTTCTGTTTTTTGTATAATATTCATTATTCATGGAGATGTAGTAAAAAAATAGCGCCAGGACTAAGTATTTAGTTGACGAGGACCAGACTTATCGAAAGATTCGGCGGGTAGTCTGGAGGTTGATACAACCTTTAACGATGGACAAAACCAATGTGTGAACATTGAACAAAGCCATTTGGTATCCTCCATGATAATAATTTATAGGAGGATTTTTTATAATGTGTGGAATCACAGCGTACGCAGGTAAAGAGAGTGCTTTACCATTTTTATTGCAGGGTTTAGAAAAACTCGAATATCGAGGATACGACTCTGCAGGCGTGACTCTCGTTTCGAATCACCATCTAGAAACGTATAAGGCGAAGGGGCGTCTTACAAATTTAAAGGAATTGTTGAATGAAAAAGAACATCCTGAACATACAGGAATTGGACATACACGTTGGGCAACACATGGTGTTCCAAGTAATATGAATTCACATCCTCATACAAATGAGAGTGAAACAATTTCAATCGTGCACAATGGAATTATTGAAAACTATGCATCAATCAAGGAATGTTTATTAGAACAAGGATATACATTCCAGTCACAGACGGATAGTGAAGTTATCGTTCATATGTTGGATTACTATTATCAAGGCGATATGATGTACGCTTTAAAAAAATGTGTGCAATACCTTCAAGGTAGTTTTGCGCTATGTGTAGTTTGTACAGATTATCCTGACTGCGTTTTTGTCGCAAAAAAAGAAAGTCCAATGATTTTAGGAAAAACAGATACATCTGCATTTTGTGCAAGTGATATTCCAGCTGTGTTAGATTACACAAAAGATATTTGTGCTTTAGAAGATGGACAGATGGCCGTATTAAGACCCGGAAGTATTGAAGTCTATGATTTCTTTGGAGATCCCGTTTCAACAAATTGGATGCATATCTCATATGATGCTTGTGCAGCTCAAAAAGGTGGATATGATACTTTTATGCAGAAGGAAATGCATGAACAACCGTATGTGATCAAAGAAACATTGAGAGCTCATATTGAAAATAATTTGGCTATGCCAGAATTATCTGGTTTAGATGTTTCAAAAATCAATCAAATTTATTATGTTGCGTGTGGAACTGCTTACCATGCGAGTTTGTATGCTCAATATTTATTGCGCACATGGATTGATTTGCCAATTTACTGCATTAGTGCAAGTGAGTTTAGATATGGAAATTATCGAATTGATGAAAACACTTTATGCATCTTTGTTTCACAATCTGGAGAAACAGCCGATACTTTGGCAGCATTAAAACTTTCGAAAGAAAACAAAGCCCAAACACTATCTGTGACAAATGTGTTAGGTTCTAGTTTAGCTCGATTATCTGATTACGTTTTATATACTTGTGCTGGACCAGAAATTGCGGTCGCAAGTACAAAAGCTTATACAACACAACTTGTGTTGTTGGCATGTCTATGTTTAAAGTTAGCGTCTTTATTTAATAAGGGTGTGGCATGTAAAAATCATATGATCAATCAGTTGAAACAAATGCCAGATGTAGTTGAACAAATGCTTGCACAAGAAGAAAAAATGGCTGAATTCGCTAAACTATTAACGAATCAAAAAGATGCCTACTTTATTGGTAGACAACTAGATTATTTAAGTGTTTTAGAAGGTGCGTTAAAACTAAAAGAAGTTTCGTATGTGCATGCCGATGCATATATGGCTGGTGAATTGAAACATGGTCCAATCGCATTGATAGAAAAAGATACAGTTGTGATTGCGTTAGCTACGCAGCCTAGTGTTGCACAAAAGACAATTTCAAATATTTTGGAAACGGTTGCTCGAGGAGCCAAGGTCATTTTGATTGCTTCACAAAGCCAAAATACGGAAGGCTTTGAGTATGTGATTCGTATTCCAGATGTAGATCCATTACTAAGTTGTATTCCGGCAACAGTTTTATTGCAAGAATTAGCTTACTATGTCGCAAAAGAAAAAGGTTGCGATGTAGATAAACCTCGTAACCTTGCGAAAAGTGTAACTGTAGAATAATTATTCTTTAATTTCAGTGATGATATAGTGAATGGTTTGATCTAAACCATGCTCAGATAAATATTTTAATAAATGATGGATGAGGGCGTCTGTTTCAGGATGAATCAGAATTTTACCTCGTCCATTTTCATAATATTCAAGTGCACTAGAGTCTGTGTACTTTTCTTTTTGATAGATCATACTTGCAGCGACTCGATCACAAAACATTTCAATGACATAGTTTGTAGGCATCTTACATGCATAAATGCCATCTACTCCAAAATCAAGCCAATATTCCCAATGATGTTTGTTTCTTCCTTTATGATGTAACCAACCTAATGAATAGCCTTTTTCTTCTTTCTCGGCATCTATAGGAGAGCGGAATCCTTGATAA
>ERZ1035025.1571-NODE-1571-length-11081-cov-6.205242_pt1 | contig 11081 bp, 10 predicted proteins | sample MGYA00520619_ERZ1035025 | MGnify/ENA primary metagenome ERZ1035025 (study PRJEB33766, sample SAMN09781742) | gut metagenome | biome: gut microbiome | host: Homo sapiens | place: Madagascar | study: EMG produced TPA metagenomics assembly of the PRJNA485056 data...
GCCAACAACTATGGCATGCAATCCGCAAGATTGTAAGACAATATTTGAAAAACGCGTCAATGAGGGCTTTGATATTCTTCATATTGCATTTTCATCAGCACTTTCCAGCAGTTACAATAACGCCTGCATAGCTGCCAATGAAGTTATGGAAGAACATCCGGGAGCGCGAATCGTTGTTATCGATTCTTTAGCTGCTTCAATGGGTGAAGGTCTTATAGTATATAAAGCTATCGAAATGAAGAAATCCGGAAAATCTATGGACGAAATAATAGACTTTGTCAATGAGCACAAGCTTAATGTAGTACATAATTTTACTGTTGATGACTTAAACCATTTATATAGAGGCGGTCGTGTTTCTAAGACTACCGCCATTATTGGTACACTTGCCAATATCAAGCCAATCCTTCATGTAAATAATGAAGGCAGGCTTATTAATATAGGAAAAGTCCGCGGAAGAAAGAAATCACTTATTGCTTTAGTTGACCGTATGGAGGAGCATATCGGTTCATACAGAGATAAGAATGATATTGTATTCATCAGTCATGGTGACTGCTTACAAGATGCACAGTTCGTAGCAGGTCTTGTCAAAGAAAGATTCGGCATAGATAACATATGGATTAATTATATATGTCCTACAATTGGCACACATTCCGGTCCTGGAACAGTTGCACTCTTCTTTATGGGTGAATCAAGATAATATACATGCAAAACTGGCAGAGTGTTTACCACCCTGCCAGTTCTTTTATCTGTTCTACCAACGTATTCACATCTACAGGCTTAGATATAAGTCCATTCATGCCTATCTTTTGCAACATATCCATCTCTGTTCCAAAGCCATCTGCTGTCATAGCAATTATTGGCACATCTGTACATTTTCCATTCTTAGTTCTTATAATCTTCGTAGTCTCTAGACCATCCATTCCTGGCATTCTCACATCCATAAGAACTGCATCTATGTCATCCGCCTGTTCACTTTCAAGCAGTTCAATCGCTGAACTGCCATCTTCTGCCTCATAAACCGTTATATCTTCATCTTCAAGAATATCTCTTACAAGTTCCCTGTTAAAATCATTATCATCAACTACAAGTACACATTTATCCATGCTGTTCTCCTCTGACACATAATCATAAGATTCATTATAACACATTATTCTCTCTTATTTCTGAAACAAGCTTTCTTCTGTATGCCCTGCAGCCATTTTCATTCCAGTATTTTCTCTTTTCAACCTTAATAACCTCAAATGTTGTATGGAAAATATCTGTCTTATAGCTTGTATATGGTTCTCTTCCCGGATAGAATACAGTAATTGAATCTGCACATTCATCTATCTTGAGACCGTAATCCTTAGCAAACTTTCGGGATTCATAGGGGCTTCTTATCATCTTGATATGTGCATAATATCCTACAAGATAAGCAAAATAGTTCATATCAAATTTATCAAGCCATCTGCCATCACTTGCCATAAATACTATAACAGGGAATGTTCTTTCTTCATCTGCAATCAGCGTTGTAAGATCATCGTAATCCTTACTGTCTTCAACGTATCTTACGGATTCCCTCATTCTTTCCACATCAACAATTCCTATATTGTCTGCAATCTCTCCAAAGAAATTAGGTCTTGAAAACAGTACATTTTCATTATCCCTGTATCTGTCTGCCGGCTCTGCATATCTGTTAGATACCGTGAATTTCAGTCTGTCACCTTCTCTGCATACAACTGCTTCAGATATCCATACTCTTGTTGGTATCTTAGTATCAAGATGTGTAGTTTTTTTAGAAAAATTCACATTATCTGCACCATATAAAAGATTAACAGAATATCCTGGTTCTGCATTAACATAAGTTCCAGCACTATCTGGCAGGTCTGTAAATACATCCTCAAATCTTGACTTAACCCACGAATATATATATCCTGTAGCTTTTCTGAACGCATCTGCCATGACAAGATTGCTAAGATCAATATATGTATCAGCCTTAAACACCATATATGAACCAAACTGCTTGAACGGCTCAAATCTTCTTCTCTTGGCTATATTATCATTCTCCTGCTTCTTCTCATGTTCTATCCTTGCAAATGCTTCTTTCAGCCTTTCATCTTCAGGTCCAATCTGGTTAACTATCTTTACAATATTATTAACAGTTATCTCTGGTCCTTTATCTCCTGTATTATCCCAAAGCTGCTTTAACAGCGGTTCTCTCTTAAACTTGTAAAACTTCTTGGCAAGTTCTGTATCATCGTCAAATATTTCTTCAATATATGGATGAAGCAGCTCTCTCGTAAATTTCAGTCTGTAATGACATCTTAACATATAGTTCCATTTTCTGTCTTTGTAATGCTGATGTCCTAAATCTTCAATCAGCCCCACAACAGAATCATCACATAATTCAAGCGTTGCAAGAATACTGTTCATCTTTCTTGCCAGTGCTTCATTACCGATGCCAAATGCAGAGCCCTTATATCTCATGTCATGCTCGATTTCATGCCAGCCCTCAAACGAGTTAGTTCTTACCTGTATCTCAAATGTATCATCCACATAATCTCCAAGCTCAGGATTAACAATGGTCTTGCTAAGATATCCTGGCAGCTTGAATATTCCGTTAATCTTCATTGCCCTGAACTCATATTCATTGGCCTCTGTTGTATTCCACACACCTGGCATAGAGAATATCGTATCAAGAAAATTCTTAACAATCTCAACGTCATCTGCATAATACAGTATAATTCTGATACCAATAAGATCCTGCATCTTCTTATCCTGATTATCAGTTCCAGGTCTTCTGTAATCCTTTAATATAAGCTTATTAAGCATTGAATCCGGAGCCTTTACCCTGTATGCAACCCTGTAATAAAATCCTGCTTTCCTAAGTTTTTCCTCTATAATACTCAAAAGATCATCTTTAACTATATCAGGAACATATATCTTTTCTACATTCTCCTTAGTAAATAATTCATTAACTTCATTCATATCCTAACCTCTTATTCCCGCCACTTTGGCAAACTGTGTCTCCACCCTTGCCCTTAAGCGGTTTTTTATTACCTCTGTTGCAAATGCAGCTTCAATGCCATTCATTATCAGCTGCTTAACATCTTTCTTCTCCATATTAAATATATCTGCAACCAATGCCAGTTCTCTAGCTTCTGTAGTATCAGAAACCATCATATTATCCGTATTAACAGTAACTCTTATCCCCTTATTCATAAGCTGCTGTATCGGATAATCCCCTATTGTCTCATATATTTTAGTGTTCAGATTGCTTGTCGGACATAATTCCAACACAACACCTCTGTCTGCAAGTTCCTGCATAACTAAAGGATTCTCTGTACATCTTATGCCATGTCCTATTCTTTTTGCCTGAAAATTCAATGCACATTCAACACTTTCTGCTCCGGCTGCCTCGCCTGCATGAATAGTAAATGGCACTCCTTTCTGCACTGCATCCCTGAATACATCTGCAAATGTATCTGTTGCATAAAGTCCTTCTGCCCCTGCAAGGTCTGCCGCTACAACACCGCTTCCCTTTTCAGCATATAATGCAGCAAGTCTTACTGTCTCCATATTAGCATCCTTATTATCATACGAACGCATACAGCATAATATAAGATTGTGACAGGAATATGACTTCCAGTACTTTCTTGATTCATCGAGTCCCTCACATGCTGCTTCAACAATCTCCTGCTGTGACAATCCTTTTCTTGTATGAAGCTGCGGTGCAAATCTTATCTCGCTGTATATTACACCCTGTTCTTCCTGCTCCTTAACAAGCTGACATACACTATATTTAACAGCATCACGCGTCTGCAAAAGTTGAAGTGGAAATTCGAATTTTTCAAGATATTCATTAAGGTTCTTACAATCTGATGATACACTCAGCTTCGCTGACAATTCTACATCATCACCCGTTTCTATATTCTGCATATCAGAAAGATGTCTTACAGATTCAAGCGACAATGAACCATCAAGATGTACATGCAGGTCTGTAAGGCAATCCAGTTTTTCTATCCATTCTATATTGCTACTATTCAAAAAAACACCCTCTAACATAATAATATCTTATATACACTTCTTTACATTTTAAACTTCATTCAGTATATTTGCAACACTGATACGCTTTTCCATCCACATTTTACCAAGTGTTTTAATAAATTTTATGATTAATTTATATTCAGCACATTTGCATTAAATATACATGCGTGTTATAATCTATATATCATTATCGTTATAAATAATCGGGGGATATAATTATGTCAGTTATTCATGAATCAGCAGAAAACTATCTTGAATCAATATTAATGTTAAGTAAAAAGCTTCCTGTTGTTCGTTCGATTGATGTTGCCAACGAATTAGGCTTCAAAAAATCAAGTGTAAGCATTGCAATGAAGAATTTAAGAGAATCTAATCATATAACTGTAACTAAGGAAGGTTACATATACCTTACAGAATCTGGTAAGGAGATTGCAGAGATGATTTACGAGCGTCATCAGCTTCTCACATCATGGCTCACACGACTTGGTGTTGACCCTAAGGTTGCTGAAGAAGATGCCTGCCGTATCGAACATGATATAAGCAAAGAATCATTCAATGCTATTAAGAAAGCAATATCTTAATTTTTCTCATATAATTTCCTTCTCTGAAATAGCCATGACGGATAACCCGCCATGGCTATTTCGCTTATTATTTTCAATTGTTTATCCTGCAAATTCCTGTGCCCAGTAATGACCATACGTGCCACCGCCACCTGTGCTATAACCCAGCCCTATTTTTGTATACTCAGGGCTTAATATATTGGCTTTGTGTCCTGCTGATCCAAGCCACGAATTCATGACTTCTTCTGGAGTAGGCTGACCTGCAGCGATATTTTCTCCGCACATCATATATCCAATATTACAATAATCAACTACAGTAAAGCATTCTCTGCCACCAGGTCTTGTATGACTAAACTCCCCTGTCCTGTCCATCTCAATTGCCCTCATGTTAGCTGCATTACACAGTGCCTCATCCAGCACGAGCGGAGCAACGCCAGCATTAGCTCTTTCAATATTAACAAGTTCTAACACCCTGTTTGCAAATTCACTATATGTAACCGTATTAATTTTTGCAATTGCAAGAAGGCTTTCATCATCAATGACATTAGTACTTTCGCCAGAAGATGAATCATCTGAATTCTCTCCTGCATCAGATGAACCACCATTGTCATCTGATTCTGAGTCATAACCGGAGCCATTATCCTGATAGCTGTCATCCTGACTGGCATCATCCTGATATCCACTATTCTGTGAATTCTCCTGCACATTATCATTATCTGTGCCTATGTCTGCATGTCCAGCATCTGTCTGATTGTCAGATGAATCTGATGCATTGGCATCCTGCTGTTTACTTTCAGTCTGCTTATTGTTCTCACTATCTGTTTTCTGTGTGACTTTTTCAAATGTCTCTTCGTATGCAATTGCTTTAGTTGCTACTTGCTCTTTATTAATGTCCTTCTCTTTAGAAGCCACATTATCTCTGGCAGTGCTGCCACAACCTGCGAACAGACTTCCTGCAATCATTACAGCAATAAAAGCTGCTGTATATCGTCTCTTCATAATATTTGTCCCCCGTTTATCTACTCCTTGACAGTTTCACTGTCAAAGAAAATCATAACATACTGGCATAAGATTTTCCATAAGCATTTTTTGTCATCAATACCATATAAACCTGTATAATTGCCATAAATTACCATTTATACTACTATTATTATGCTGATAAAATGTTATTTTTCTAATAGTCCAATCTCGATTAGATGAACTATGGAGGAATACTATATGCAGGAGTATCGTAATAGAATCCGTGAATTACGTGAAGAAAAACATATAACACAGGTAAGATTAAGTACTGAACTGGGGGTTGCTCAGGAAACCATAAGTGCATACGAACAGGGAAGACACCTTCCAAGCGTCACATCACTTATGAAGCTTAGCGTAATATTAGATGCTAGTATGGACTATATAATGATGAAATCTGATGTCAGAAATGTTGTACAGGTAAAATCATTATCTGATAATGAAACAAGACTTCTCAGATATTATAAAAAGCTTAACACATCAGGTAAAGAAAAAGCACTTTCATACCTCGAAGGCCTTAATGACGGATTAAGAGCTGGCCGTAAATAGCATATTTTTAAATAATATATAAGCCTCCCTGACAAATATACGTCTGGGAGGCTATTAGTTTAATTAACCTTATTATTCAAGATATCCTGTGTATTCTGCTGTCTTTAATATATCGTTAGCTCTTGCAATCTCTTCCTTAGTCGGTGGCATTACATCAGAAAGTGTATATGGAATTCCTAATTCTTCCCATTTGAATACACCAAGTGTATGATATGGAAGCACCTCAAATCTTTTTACTGTCTTTAAGCTGGCAACAAAATCTCTTAACTGTTCAAGATCTTCCTGTGCATCTGTAACTCCAGGAACAAGAACATGTCTTATCCACATATCCTTATTGTGGTCAGACAGATACTTTGCAAGGTCAAGAATATTCTTATTAGTCCATCCTGTAAGGTCCTTATGCTTCTCATCATTAATCTCTTTAATATCAAGAAGAAAAAGATCTGTGACTGCCATCAGTTTATCGAACTTTTCAAGATACTCAGGCTCCATCTTGAAAGGATTTCCTGATGTGTCAAGCGTTGTGTGTACACCATTCTTCTTTGCAATTTCAAAAAGTTCTGTTACGAACTCCATCTGAAGAAGCGCTTCGCCACCACTTACAGTAATTCCTCCGCCATTCTTCCAATAATTCTTGTAACGATAAGCTTTATCAAATACCTGCTGTGCAGTCTCCAATGTGCCACCTTCTTCTTTCCAAGTCTCAGGGTTATGGCAATATCTGCATCTCATATGACATCCTTTAAGAAATACAATATATCTTACACCTGGTCCATCAACCGAGCCAAAGCTTTCAACCTGATGAATTCTACCTTTAATACTTTCATTCATAGCATTTTCCTCTTCCATAATTATTACTTTATAAATGTATTATCACAAAACAGCGATAATTTACTCCAAAAATATCTACATTTTATAGAAACATATATTTGGTGCATTAAATATAACACATCCCCTATATATTGTCAGTTTGAAATCATCATGTTTGCATAAAAAAGCAAAATGTAGACCTTTTCACCTACATTTATCTGTTTCTATAACGTATCCTCTCAAGCCTGTTTATCTCATAACATTTTTCACACATGCCAAACTTATGATTCCATTCCAGCTTCTTTCCGCATCGTTTGCATCTGTTAAAGAACTCGCCATTAGTAAGCTCGCTTACTATACGTTCTGATATATCTTCCTTCAACATTCTTATACGCTCATTATATTCTGAAATATTGAGTGCATTACAATACGAATTCAGCAGGTCCAGTTTTTTATATAACTGCTCCAGATCATCAAGTTTCATGTTCGTTATATCATCATATTCTGTATCAACATAGTACCACATTCTGCTTACAGGTTCACCATCTGCTGTCATATCAACCAGATCCTGCCACAGATATTTTAATTGTTCACTGTTTTCATCAAACGGTATATTAATAAGACTGTATTCAAGGTCTTTATTAATCTTTTCACCATGTTTTTTCTCAATATATTCAGCAAGCTTAATACGATTCTTAAGATCGGCAACCGAAAAGCATTTTTTCTCAATAGTCTTTAACCATATCTTAAATATTTCTGACAGACTGTACGGCATATCGAGCACTTTTCTAGGCGGCTGTATAACGCAGCTTGTTATCTGTTCATATCTTCCATGCAGAAGCTCACCTATCTGTTCCCTGTCTTCTAAAGAATTAACATATCCCTGATTATACATTCCTTTTCGTCCGGCTCTTCCGGCAATCTGCTTGACCTCACTCATATTAAGAGGTCTCTTTGATTTGCCATCAAACTTTCTTGCTTCAGTAAATATAACTCTTCTTATCGGAAGATTCACTCCCATTCCAATCGCATCAGTACATACAACTATCTTACTTTCGCCACTTAAAAACCTTGCAACCTCTGCTTTTCTTACACTATAAGGAAGCGAACCATATATAACACTTACCTTATAGCCCTCCTTTTTCAGCAGTGTCGCAAGCATAAGTACCTTTCTTCGTGAAAATGCGACTAAAGCATCACCATCCTGTATACCATCCGGAAATATGAAATCATGATCTTCCATTATAAGCCTTGAATTTCTTTTATGTCTTATGTCTGTATATGTGTCTCCACACATTTTTATAAGCATTTTAACAATATGTATTGCATTCGGTGACATGCATATGTGAATAACATCCGCATTGACACCAAGAATTGCCTCTGTCCACGCCCATCCCCTGTCTTTGTCTGACACCATCTGGGCTTCATCTATTACACAGACATCGTAATGCCTGCTTATATCCATCTTCTCTACAGTACACGATAAATGCTTTGCGCCTTCCCTTATGTCCTTCTCTTCGCCTGTTGTTAAAGAACAGTTAATTCCTCTGGCAAGGCTCATCTCCTGAATTTCTAACGCAAGCAGTCTTAAAGGTGCAAGGTACATTCCTGCATCTGCATTGTAAAAATCCTCAAGTGCATCATGGGTTTTTCCAGTATTAGTCTCCCCTATATGCAATATAAAATGTCTCTTTATATCTCTGGCTTCAGGATATAGCTGTGTTATATCCTCAGGTATGCTCTCCATTAAGGCGGTCTTTATCTTAAGTTCCTTAAGACTTGCAAGATCCTTTGGCACGAATTTCTTCTTTTTCTTTTTATAGTAATATCTAGCCATTTATTTTCCTATTGTTTTCTTAAATATAAACAAGAAGCATGACAATGCATAAAACATTACATATTGTCACGCTTCTTTCTGTAAGGTCAGTCTAATTATTTAGCTGCTGCTGGATTATTCTTCTTAGTAGCAATCTCATCCTTAAGCATTGCAACAAATTCGTCCTTAGATACTGTAGTTGACTTCTGCTCGCCGTGAAGTCTGTAGCTTACAGTTCCTTCTGCTGCTTCATTCTTACCAAGTACAATAAGGTAAGGAATCTTCTTTACCTGAGCTTCTCTTACTCTGTATCCAAGCTTTTCTGCTCTCTCATCAATCTCAACTCTGATTCCATTATCTGCAAGATAATCATAGAGACCATGTGCATAAGCATTTAACTCCTCATCTTCATTCTTAACTGGAAGAATTGTAGCCTGTACAGGAGCAAGCCATAATGGAAGGTTGCCCTTTGTCTCCTCAAGTATATAAGCCATGAATCTGTCAAGAGAACCAAGGATAGCTCTGTGAAGAACTACAGGTGTCTTTCTCTGTCCATCTTTATCAATGTATGTTAAGTTGAACTTAGATGGAAGGCAGAAATCAAGCTGGCATGTTGATAATGTATATTCATTACCGATAGCAGGCTTAACATTAACATCAAGCTTAGGTCCGTAGAATGCAGCCTCTCCGATTTCCTCTGTGTACTCAATTCCGATATCATTAAGAACCTTTCTTAATGCGTTCTCAGCATTGTTCCACATTTCATCATCATCATGATACTTTACCTTATCCTCTGGATCTCTTAATGAGAGAACACAGCGGTAATCTGTAATATTGAAATCCTTATATGTCTCAAATATAAGATCTACAACCTTGGCAAATTCTGACTCAATCTGCTCTGGTGTTACAAAAAGGTGGGCATCATTCTGGCAGAAATGTCTTCCTCTTTCAATACCCTTTAATGTTCCACTTGCCTCGAATCTGAAGTCATGTGCAATCTCACCTATTCTTATAGGAAGATCCTTGTAAGAATGCATTTTATTAGCATATATCATCATGTGGTGAGGGCAGTTCATTGGTCTTAAAACAAATGATTCGCCTTCAACTTCCATAGCTGGGAACATGTTTTCCTTGTAGTGATCCCAGTGACCTGATGTCTTGTAAAGATTAACTGTACCAACACATGGTGTCATTACATGAAGGTATCCAAGCTTTCTTTCCTTGTCCTTAATGTAATTCTCAAGCTCCTGCCATACTGTATATCCCTTTGGTAAGAACATTGGAAGTCCACGGCCAATTAAGTCATCTGACATGAAAAGTTCCATTTCTTTGCCAATCTTTCTATGGTCACGTTCCTTTGCTTCCTCAAGAAGCTTAAGATGTTCTTCAAGTTCCTCAGCTGTTGGGAAACATACGCCATAGATTCTCTGCATTACGTGATTGCTGGCATCGCCCTTCCAGTATACACCAGAATATTTAACAAGCTTGAAGTTCTTACAAAGCTTAGTATTATCAACATGAGGTCCACGACAGAGGTCTGTGAAATCGCCCTGGTCATATACTGTAATGTTGCCGTCTTCAAGGCCGCTTATAAGGTCAAGCTTATACATATCGTCCTTGAACATCTCAAGTGCTTCTTCCTTAGAAACTTCTCTTCTGTATATCTTCTTGCCTTCCTTGCAGATTTTCTTCATCTCTTTTTCGATAGCTTCAATAGCTTCGTCATTGATTACATTATCTCCAAGGTCTATATCATAATAGAATCCCTCTTTTACTACTGGTCCAACCCAGAACTTAGCATGTGGATATAAATGCTTAACTGCCTGTGCCATAACATGTGCACATGAATGATTAAGAGTATTCAGTCTTTCATCTTCCTTAAAATTAACCATGATAAATCTCCTTTTGTGTTAATATTTTGCTCCTCGAATATCCATGTTAAGTCCACATCTTGTGCAAGCACAGCTGTTGACTTTCCCTGTATATTCTCATCGCTACTCGCGCAAAAAAGCCCCTTATACAGTGGCTTTCCAGCTTGCTGTATAAGGGGCGAATATTCAATCCGCGGTTCCACCCTTATTATTCTCTCATGTAGGAGAACATCTCATTACGATTATAACGGAATCACCGTGCCGTATTGGGGCCGCTCAGAGGTGGTTTTCCCATATCCGTATTCTAAGGCACTTCCACCATATATGCCTCTCTCTGTAGAACCGTAACATAGTACTCTTCTCGTCAACGCTTTGACTAAAAGTATATTTCAAAAGCTGCCCGATGTCAACCTGTTAATCACGGATTTTATA
>ERZ1035025.1573-NODE-1573-length-11079-cov-34.679790_pt1 | contig 11079 bp, 11 predicted proteins | sample MGYA00520619_ERZ1035025 | MGnify/ENA primary metagenome ERZ1035025 (study PRJEB33766, sample SAMN09781742) | gut metagenome | biome: gut microbiome | host: Homo sapiens | place: Madagascar | study: EMG produced TPA metagenomics assembly of the PRJNA485056 data...
ACGGTCAACCCATTATTTTTTTGAAAAAAACAATCGGTTGACCGTGGATTTTTTTATTCTTTTATAATCCCGTATTTTCAGGCAAACCAAAATAAATGTTCATGGATTGAATGGCGGCGCCGGAAGCGCCTTTGCCTAAATTATCCAAGCGGGACATTAAAATAAAATGTTCACCATTATTTAAAAGTTGTAAATCCACAAAATTGCTGCTGTTGTTTTGTTGAATATCCCAAAAATTATTTTGAAAATCCAATGGCAAAACACGAATAAAAGGCGAGTTTTTGTAATATTCTTTTAAAGCATTTTGAATATCTTCCGCAGAAAAGTTTGAATTAAAATCGGCGGAATTAAAAAAAACACAAACGCTCAAACCTTTAAAATAATCGGCAACAATCGGCAAAAAAGTTGGCGCGTTTTTTAAACCCGCATAAAACTGCATTTCGGGCAAATGTTTGTGCGCTAAATTTAACGCATACGGGCGCGGGGATTTTAAATGTTCTTTTTGCGGTTTTTCTTCATATTCCGCAATCATTTTTTTGCCACCGCCCGAATAACCCGTTAAAGAATGCGCCATAATTTTCGCGGTGTTTTTTAAAATGTTTTTTTCAATCAACGGGCGCACCGCCAAAATAAAAGCAGAAGCGTGGCAGCCCGGGTTGGCAATGCGGCGGGCATTTTTGATTTTTTCGCGCTGTTCGGCACACAATTCTGGCAAGCCATAAACCCAAGCAGGATGAACGCGATGCGCCGTGGAAGCGTCAATAATGCAAGTTTTGGGATTGGTGCAAAGGCTAACGGATTGCCGCGCGGCATCATCGGGCAAGCACAAAAATGTTAAATCAGAAGCATTGATGAGTTCGGCGCGGGCGTTTAAATCTTTGCGTTTATCCGAATCAATTTTGAGCAATTCAATGTCGCGGCGTTTTGTCAAATAATCCAAAATTTGCAAACCCGTAGTGCCTTCCAAACCATCCACAAAAATTTTAAACATTGCCCTGCCCTTTTTTAAAAAAAATATTTTCAAAAAAAATCAAAAAAAATTTTGGTTGACCATGGATTTTTTTAAAACAAAAAATCTAAAAAACAAAATCCACGCTTTTGCGTGGATTTTGTTTCAAGCCAATCATTATTTTGTGCGGCTGCGGTATTCGTCCGTGCGGGTATCAATTTCAATTTTGTCGCCAATTTCAACAAAGGCGGGCACTTGCAATTCAAAACCCGTGGCAATTTTGGCAGGTTTCATCACTTTGCCGGAAGTATCCCCTTTCACAGCCGGTTCGGTGTATGTAACCTCACGCACCAAAATGGTGGGCAATTCAACCGAAATGGCGCGCCCTTCGTAAAAAACCACTTCGCAAGGCATACCGTCTTCCAAGTATTTTAAAGCGTCCGTCATGTTGTCCGCTTCCACTTCGTATTGGTTGTATTCTTCATCCATGAACACATACATTGGGTCGGCAAAATAAGAATAGGTTACTTCTTTTTTTTCTGGCACCACCACGTCAAATTTGTCATCGGCTTTGTAAACGGCTTCGGATGGCGCACCGGTTAAAAGGTTTTTAAGTTTCATTTTAACCACGGCGGCATTGCGGCCAGATTTGTTGTATTCCGTTTTTTGCACCACCAAAGGCGCACCATTGACCACAATCACATTGCCCGAGCGCAATTCTTGTGCGATTTTCATTTTGCTTACCTTTTATAAAAAAGCCCGCTTTGAAAAGAAACGGGCTAAAAATCTGGGGCGGCGTACCAGGATCGAACTGGTGACAGCCGGAATCACAATCCGGTACTCTACCAACTGAGCTAACGCCGCCATTGGAAAAGGCAGAATTATAAATGATTTTTCAAAAAAATTTCAAGCCTTCTTGCCGCATTTTCAGCGGCATTTTGTTTTAAAGTTTGGTGTAAATTTAAAAATTGTGTGGCAACTTTTTGCCGTTTTTCTTGGTCGTGATAAAAATCAAATAAGGATTCGGCAAGGTTTTTGGGAGAAGCGGCGTTTTGCAAAATTTCAGGGACAATTTCTTCATCACACAAAACATTGGGCAAACCCACCCATTTTGTTTGGACCATTTTTTTGGCAAGCCAAAAGGTTAAAGGCGAAAGTTTGTAAGTGATGACCATCGGTTTTTTGTAAAGTGCGGCTTCCAAAGTTGCCGTGCCGCTTGCCACCAAAGCCACATCGCAAGACAAAAGCGCTTGGTCGGTTTGTTTTTGCAACAAAAAAAACAAAGCACGGTTGCGGTTGTGTTTTAAAGATTCTTCAAAAATTTGCGTTAAATTGGCATTAACCAATGGCACAACAAATTGCGCTTTGGGAATTTTTTGACTTAAAACATTTGCCGTTTGAACGAACAAATTCGCATGGTTTTGCACTTCTTTCAAACGAGAACCGGGCAAAAACGCAAAAACTGGTGCATCAAAATTCAATCCCAAGGCTTCTTTTGCTTTGAAAGCATCGTTTTTTAAAGGAATTTTATCCGCCAAGGGATGCCCCAAAAAATAGGCTGGCACATTCACTTGTTGGTAGAGCGCCGTTTCAAATGGAAAAAGCGTCCAAATTTCATCCACCAATTGTTTGATTTTAAAAATGCGTTTTTTGCGCCACGCCCAAACGGAAGGACTAACCCAATGGATTGTTTTAAACCCTTGTTTTTTAAGTGTTTTTTCAATATTCAAATTAAAATCCGGCGCATCAACGCCCACAAAAACGCTAGGTTTGCGTTTGAAAATTGTGTTTAAAAGCCGTTTTCGGATATTGAGAATTTTGGGCAAATTCAACAGCGCATCTTTGTAACCCATAACAGAAAGCGTAGCCATTGGCGCTATGATTTCAACGCCGACTTGTTGCATTTTTTCACCACCAATGCCAAAAAAATGCGCCTTTGGATTTTTTTTCAAAAATGCCGCAACCAATTCGGCAGCCAACAAATCGCCCGAAGGTTCGCCCGCAACAATTGCAATTTCCACGGTCAACTTCAAAAAATTTTGAAAAAAATAATCGGTTTACCGTGGATTTTTTTAAATTAAAAAAATCCACGGATTAAAAAACTAACGCACCAAACCGCGATGCGAATGTTCTATAAAATCCACAAAACGCTTAACCTCTGGTTCTTTTTTGGCAAGTTCAGACAATTCTTCTTTGGCTTCATCCAAACGCAAACCCATTCTATACAAATAACGGTAAGCAGTTTTAAGAGAACTCAACTGATCAGAAGTAAATCCGCGCCGTTTTAAACCTTCCACATTCAAACCAAAAGGTTTGGCGGTGTTGCCTGCCACCAACACAAAAGGCGGCACATCTTGCACAATTAAAGAATACGCCGCCGTCATCACATGCGCGCCCACGTGGCAAAATTGATGCACGCCCGTATAACCGCCAAAAACCACCCAATCTTCCACCAAAACGTGGCCGGCAAGTTGCGCATTGTTGGCAAAAATGGTGTGGCTGCCAACTTGGCAATCGTGCGCGATGTGGACATAACCCATAATCCAATTGTCATCGCCCAAGCGTGTAACGCCTCTGTCTTGCACGGTGCCCAAGTTAAAAGTGCAAAATTCGCGAATGGTGTTGTTGTTGCCAATTACAAGTTGCGTGGGTTCGCCGGCGTATTTTTTATCTTGCGGAATTTCACCCAAGGAACAAAATTGATAAATATGGTTATTTTTGCCGATTTGCGTTCTGCCTTTAATGACCACGTGCGATTCAATGATGGTGCCTTCGTCAATACAAACATCTTCGCCCACAATGGAATAAGCGCCAATTTCAACATTTTCAGCTAATTGCGCTTTGGGAGAAACAATGGCGCTGGGATGAATAATCGCCATTTTACAAATCCTTTTTCACACACATTAAATCGGCTTCGGCGGCAATTTCACCATCCACTTTGGCTACGCCGTGGAATTTCCACAAACTGGTTTTTTTGTGCGTGACAGTAACGTGAAAATGCAGCTGGTCGCCCGGAAAAACCGGTTTTTTAAAACGCACATTGTCAATGGTGGCAAAATAAAAAACGGTGTTGGCGCGGTTTTTTAAATCCAAAGAATGAAACGCCAAAATGCCGCCAGCTTGCGCCAAAGCTTCCAAAATCAACACGCCCGGCATCACCGGATGTTTGGGAAAATGTCCGATAAAATAAGGCTCATTGATGGTAACGTTTTTATACGCATGCACAAATTCGCCAGGCTCAGCTTCCAAAACACGGTCAACCAACAAAAAAGGATAACGATGCGGCAAATGTTCCAAAATGGCGTGAATATCAAATAACATCCTTTCTCCTTTTTTTGAAAAAAATTTTGGGTTGACCGTGGAAAATCATTGTTTTTTGAAAAAATCTGTCCAATGTTTTTCCAAATTTTTGATTTTTTGCATCCATTTGTCCAAACGGCGAATGTGTGCGGCGTTTTCCACCCAATTTTGATGCGTATCCAACGGAAAAACGCTGGTATAACGCCCGGGGTTTAAAATGGATTTCATCACCAAAGAGCCGCCGGAAATCACCACATCATCGCCAATTTCCAAATGGCCAGACACCATTGCCGCGCCGCCCAACATACAATGTTTGCCGATTTTAACACTGCCAGCAATGCCCGTGCAGGCCGCCATCACCGTGTTTTCGCCAATCTGACAGTTGTGCGCAATATGCACCAGATTATCAATTTTGCAGCCGCGCGCAATGGTTGTATTGCCCAAAGTGCCGCGGTCAATGGTGGTGTTGGCGCCAATTTCAACATCGTCCCCAATTTCAACCGCGCCCATTTGGCAAATTTTGAGCCAATCTTTGCCATCGGGCGCAAAGCCAAAACCATCCGCGCCAATAACCGCGCCAGAATGAATAATCACGCGATTACCCAAAATGCAATCGGCGTAAATAGAAACATTGGGATAAAGAATAGAACCATCGCCAATTTTGACATGGTCGGCAATACAACAGCCAGAGAAAATGGTTACATTTTTGCCGATGCGCACGTTTTTGCCGATTTTCACAAAGGCATCAATGGCAACATCCGATGGCACAGGAGACAAACTTTCCACCGAAGAATGCACCCCAGAAAACGGCGCTTGAAATGGATGCAAAAGTTGAACGGCTTTGGCATAAGCGGCGTAAGGATTAGGATGAATTAAGGCATGCGTTGGGCAATGTTGTGCCAAATTCTCTGAAAGAATCACCGCACTGGCTTTTGTGTTTTGAAGTTGGGCAATGTATTTTTTTTGATTGCAAAAACTCACATTGCCCTTTTTGGCATTTTCCAAACTTGCCACGCTATTGACCAAAACACCGCCTTCACCTTTTAAAGTGGCGTTTAGTTCGTGTGCCAAGCCTGCCAAAGTAAAAGCCATTTTTTAACGCTCGGATAAGGATTTAATAACCAAATCGGTAATATCTAATTTGGGATTCACCCAAACCACTTCTTGCAAAATCAAATCCAGTTTTTCACGCTTGGCAATTTCCGCAATGGCTTGGTTGGCGCGCTCAATAATGGCGGCATTTTCTTCATTTTGGCGCACATTCAAATCTTCCCGAAATTCGCGCTGGCGGCGTTGAAAATCGCGCGATAAATCGTTGTATTCCTTTTCACGCATACGCAATTCGGCAGTAGGCAAGGTGACCGCATCGCGCTCCAAGGATTCTTGCATTTGTTGCAAACGTTTGGCCATTTTTTGCAAACCTTGATCACGCGCGGAAAATTCGTTTTCCAACTTTTTGGCAACCGCGCGCGCCGCTGGCGCATCGCGAAAAATGCGCGGCGTGTTCACATAACCCACCTTCAAAGTTTGCGCCGCGGCAGGCGCGGCAAGCACGGCAGATAAAAAGAAAGCCGTCAAATAACCTGTTTTCATAAGTCTCCCTAAAATGCACTACCAAATTGAAATTGAAAGCGTTCTATTTCATCGCCGTCTTGTTTATTAAGCGGCACGGCAAAACTCAAACGCAACGGCCCAATAGGCGAAATCCAAGAAAGCGCCAAACCCGTGGAATAGCGCAAGGTATCGTCCTTTTTGCGGTTATAAGCCGCGCTGTTGTTGTCGGCATAAACTTGCCCGATATCAACAAAATACGCCATCCGCACGGTTTCTTCCATGCCCGGAATTGCCCACAAAACTTCGGCATTCCCGATGACTCGCGCCTTGCCGCCGATGCTGTAATAAGAACCATAAGTATCGGCAATTTTTGGCCCCAAGCTATTTGTTTCATAACCGCGAACAGATGCGGCACCGCCGCCATAAAAGTTCTTGTAAAAAGGCAGTTGCTTGCCGCCGTAACCATCCGCAAAACCAACTTCACCGTTGAGCATAAAGGTAAAGCGTTTGTTCAACGCCCAAAAACCTTGCCAACGGTAAGAAAGACGGTAATAGTTCAAATCACCGCCCGGCACCGTTACCTCCGCGCCTGCGCGCTGGAAAATCCCGCGTGTTGCAAAAAAACGGCGGTTTCTGGAATCGCTTACCCAATCAAAAGTTAGGGGAAAGGTTAAATTGCCATCGCCCACGCGGTCAACATAATCTTTGTAATATTGCGGGCTTGAAGTAAAGGTGCCAATTTCGGTGTAATCCGCACCAACGCCGACATTAATAGACTGCGTTTCACTAATCGGAAAACCCCAACGCAAGCCGCCGCCGGTGGAAGCGGTTTTGTAATCCGCCATAATGGTGTTGTAGGTTTTGGAGGTATCGTAAGAACGGTAATAAAGGTCAAAACCTTGGCTAATGCCGTCAATGGTGAAATACGGATTGGTATGCGAAAAGGCATAAGTGCGTTGCGAGCGCGATGAATCAATGCCAAAACTCACCGTGTTGCCGCTGCCCAAAAAATTATCCTGCGACAAAGATGCCGACAAAATAATGCGGTCAATGTTGGAAGTGCCGATGCCAAACATTAAATTGCCCGTGGGTTTTTCTTTTACTTTTAAATTCACATCAACTTGGTCGGCAGTGCCAGCAACAGGCACGGTTTCCACCGATGAATCGGTAAAATAACCCAAGCGATCCACGCGTTCTTTGGACAAATTGATGCTTGATGCGTCATACCACGCCGATTCCATTTGTCTGATTTCACGGCGAATCACTTCATCGCGCGTTCTGGTATTGCCGGCAATATTGATATTGCGCACATAAACACGTTTGCCCGGATCAACAAAAATGGTGTAAGCAACCTTTGCATTTTTTTGGTCAATCTCAGGCGCGGCATTCACATTGGCAAAGGCGTAGCCAATGTTGCCCAGCGCATCAGCAATGGCTTTGGTTGAATCATTCAATTTTTTGCGGGAAAAAACATCGCCTGCTTTTAAAACAACCAATTGTTGCAATTCTTCATCACTTAATGGTAAATCGCCCATCACACGCACATCGGAGACTTGGAATCGCGTGCCTTCGGTAATATTTATCGTTATAAAAATATCTTGTTTATCGGGAGAGATGGCAACCTGCGTGGAATTGACCGCAAATTCCAAATAACCTTGGTCCATATAAAAAGACTTCACCGTTTCCAAATCAGCAGCGAGTTTTTGGCGGGAATATTGATCGTTTTTTGTATACCAAGATAACCAATCGGGCGTGGTTAAAGTCATCAAATCAACCAATTCGGATTCCGAAAATTCGGCATTACCCACAAAGTTGATTTGCCGAATTTTGGCAATGGCACCTTCTGTGATTTTAAAATTTAAACCCACGCGGTTGCGCTCTTGTGGGGTTAGCGTCGTGGTAATTTTCACGCCATAACGCCCTTTGGACAAATATTGCCGTTTTAATTCCTGCTCGGCGCGCTCCAACTGCGAGCGGTCAAAAATCCGCCCACTTGCAATGCCCACTTCTTTTAAGGCTTTTAAAATGGCGTCTTTGGGGAATTCTTTCATTCCCACAAAATCAATTGATGAAATTGCCGCACGCTCGCGCACAATCACAAACACCACGTTGTTTTCCGTTTCAATGCGCACATCTTGGAAAAAACCCGTGCCGAACAAAGCGCGGATGGATTGCGCGGCTTTGTCATCAGAAAATGTATCCCCCACTTTCACTGGCAAATAATTAAACACTGTTCCCGCTTCGGTGCGTTGTATGCCTTCTACACGAATATCTTGGATTGTAAAGGCATCAAACGCCGCAACATTCAAACTCACCAGCGACAAGCAAGCGATAATCGGGTTTTTTTTCATTTTTTAATTCGCAAACAAGCGGTTGAAATCATTAAAAAAAGCAAAAACCATCAACACCAACAAAAAGGACATTCCAACACGCTGGCCCAATTCCATGGTGCGCTCAGAGAGCGGTTTTTGCCGAATCACTTCAAAAACATAATACAACAAATGCCCGCCATCTAAAACAGGCACAGGCAAAAGATTCAAAACCCCCAAACTCAAACTAATGAGCGCCATAAATTGCAAATAATAAATCCAACCCATTGATGCCGTTTTGCCTGCAAAATCGGCAATGGTCACCGGGCCAGAAATGTTGGATAGCGCCACTTCGCCTGTGAGCATTTTGGATAGCATTTTTAAGCTAAAAACACTTTTATCCCACGTCTCCACAATCGCTTTCACAAAAGATTGCGCAAAACCATAACGCACAGTCGTGTAAAGCGGGCGCATCTGGGTTTTTTGCATGGCAATGCCAAGCTTGCCGCCTTGACTTTCTGCACCTTCGGGTATTGCACGCAGTTTAAGAATAGCATCGCCACGCTGCACTTCAAAATCCAACATTTTGTCGGCACTTTTGCGCACAATTTCAACCAAAGCCAACCAATCGGCAATTTCGGTTTGATCTATTTTTAAAACCTTATCACCCTTTAAAAATCCCGCTTTTTCCGCCACGCTATTGGGCAAAACTTCGCCAATAATGGCTGGAAAATTTGGGCGAAAAAAGACAATTCCCAATTGTTCAATGGCATCGCCTTCCCATTTGTTTTGTTTGACCACGGTAAGCGATAAATTTTTTTCAAAAATTTCTTGTTTTTCGTTTTTTAAAGTCAAGTGCGCCACTTCATCGTTGGCGGCGGCTTTTAATAAAATCCAACGAAAGTCCGCCCAAGTTTGAACATTTTTACCATTGACGCTTAACACTTCATCGCCATTTTGAATGTTAATTGCCGCAGCAGGCGTGTTTTCAGGCGCTTTGCCTAAAATGGGCAACAATTCCGGCACGCCGCTTAAAAAAACCATCCAAAAAAGAAAAATTGCCAAGAAAAAATTAAAAGCGGGCCCAGCCAAAACAATGAGCATTCTTTTGTAAACCGATTGCCGATTAAACGCCCGATGCAATTCGTGTGGGGCAACTTCGCCTTCGGATTCGTCCAACATTTTGACGTAACCGCCCAACGGAAACAAACTCAACGCCCATTCGGTTTGGTCTTTGCCGATTTTTTTTTGCCAAATAACCTTGCCAAAACCCAATGAAAAACGCAAAACCTTCACGCCGCATTGCTTTGCCACCCAATAATGACCAAACTCGTGGATAGCGATTAAAACCGCCAACATCAACACAAAAGCCGCAGGATAGAGCAAAATATTGAGCATTTTGTCGCTTCACCAAAATCACAAGCCCGCCATTCTACCTTTTTTTGAGAGCAAAAAAATGCACCGCACAAAAATTGTCAAATTTTTTAAAACTTTGCGAGAAATCAACCCCAATCCGCAAACAGAATTGCATTTTGATTCGCCTTTTCAGTTGTTAATTGCCGTGATTTTATCCGCCCAAGCCACCGACAAAAGCGTGAATTTGGCAACCGAAAAACTTTTTAAATGCGCACCCAACGCATTTAAAATGAAAGAACTTGGCGAATATCATATCAAAAGGTTTATTCAAAAAATAGGTTTATACCAAAATAAAGCCAAAAATATTTATAGAACCTGCGAAATTTTATGCGAAAAATATAATGGCGACATTCCAAAAACATTTGAAGAATTAATCAAATTGCCCGGGGTTGGTAGAAAAACAGCCAATGTGGTTTTAAATACCGCTTTTGGTTATTCCACAATGGCAGTGGATACGCATATTTTCCGAGTTGCCAATCGCACAGGAATGGCGCCCGGAAAAACGGTTTTGGAAGTAGAAAAAGGTCTTTTAAATCGCATTCCACTTTTTTATTTGAAAAACGCCCACCATTGGCTTATTTTGCACGGGCGTTATATTTGCAAAGCCCGCAACCCACTTTGTGAAACTTGCCCTGTTTCTGATTGTTGCGATTTTTTTAAAAATCCACGGTAAACTTAAAAAAATTTTGAGAATTAAAAAATAAAAAAACAATGAAAAACATTGCAGAACTCGGGCAGGTTTTTACACCACAAGAAATTGTTGAAAAAATGCTCAAACTTTCCAAAAACCGCAATGATTTATTAAAACGTTTTTTAGAACCAAGTTGTGGCGATGGCGCATTTTTTAATGCCTTACCAAAAAACAAAGTCGGCATTGAAATTGATAAAAACGTTATTCCAAATAATTCCAACATTTTAAATATTGATTTTTTTGATTATCCTTTAAATGAAACATTTGATACAATTATCGGCAACCCACCTTATGTGCGTTTTCAAGATATAAATTCAAAAACAAAAGAACGTTTAAAACAATTTTATAAAATATTTGATTCCCGAACCAATTTATATTTATTTTTTATTTACAAAAGCATTTTGCATTTGAATAAAGGCGGAGAATTGATTTTTATCACGCCACGCGATTTTTTAAAAAACACATCGGCCATCAAACTCAATCATTTTTTATTTTCAAACGGCACACTAACGCATTTTTTTGATTTGGGCGATAAAAAAATATTCAAAACCGCACAACCTAACTGCGCCATTTGGCGTTTTGAAAAAGATAATTTTTCACACCGAACGGCAAATAACTGCCATTTTTTATGCGTGCATGGTCAATTATTTTTTACCAAACAAAATTATCCCTTATTTTTTAACAGTTTATTTTTTGTGAAAGTAGGCGCTGTGAGCGGTGCTGATTTTATTTTTGAAAATAATATTTTTGGTAACACCGATTTTGTTTATTCACAAACGGCAAAAACAGGCAAAACCAAACGGATGATTTATAACGTGAATATTGATTATTTAAAACAATTTAAAAACCAACTTTTAAAC
>ERZ1035025.1575-NODE-1575-length-11057-cov-4.344210_pt1 | contig 11057 bp, 22 predicted proteins | sample MGYA00520619_ERZ1035025 | MGnify/ENA primary metagenome ERZ1035025 (study PRJEB33766, sample SAMN09781742) | gut metagenome | biome: gut microbiome | host: Homo sapiens | place: Madagascar | study: EMG produced TPA metagenomics assembly of the PRJNA485056 data...
GATTTTGTCGGAACGATATTGCCGTCCTTGTCGAATCTGTATCGCTTCGGCTTGCCGTGATGCTCTGCGTTGTGGTGTTCGTCGCATACGACTTCCAGATTGTCCCACGACAACGTAACGTTCGGATCGTTTATGTTCTTCGGTGTGATCCATTTCTTGTGATGCACTATCGTTCCGATGTTGACTTCTTTCAAGCTGCGCTTGCCTTCCTCGAATTCCTTCTGACACCGTTCACACATTCCGCCTTTGCTGTCATAGTAGGCTTTCCGTGTCTTCTTCCATGCTTCGGAATTGTAAAAGGCTTTTGCGTATTCTTTCGCCACTTGTCACTCTCCATTCTATCTTCTGCGTCCGGTCATTTCTGACCTGTCTTCCTACTGCTGCCGATCATATCCATTGACGCCGCCACATGATAACAGAATTCTTTCCGGTATTCGTAGAATAGGCGACGACAACAATATGTTTCCCCTAACAACTCCCACGGCGTATTATCTTTCAAACTCTGACAGATCTTCCCGATAACCTGATCGCGTGTGCTTCCCGTGAATCCTTGCAACGCGATATTTTCTTTCGCTTCTTCGATTGCCTTGTCTGCCCGTCGGTCGAACGCCGTATACTGCCCGGTGTGCTTTCTTCTGTCTCGTTTTTCCTGATCCTTCATGATTGCCCGGACGATCGTTTTTGTGTTTTTATCCAGTTTATACGCCATGGCCGTTTCTCCTTATCCTTCGATCTTCGTATTCTGCAAATAGTCCAGAAGATCTTTTTCTTTCATATCGTCGCGGTTGTACAGAAAGGCGGTCAGGGTTGTTGCTTCGCTTCTCCAATATACCTGTTTCGGGAAATGACGATTGATAAACGGTCCCTCGATCTTGTATTCGTAATCGGTGTTCATTGACGCCGGATCGATTGCCTGTATAAATCCTTCGCCCAGTACGTCCACCCGTCCGTCTTCTGCCTGTAGAATCCGCATAGTCTGACCGTATGGGTATTTGTTCAACACAAGGCGCGTCACTGTCAGCTCTTCTTCCTCGTCTTCGTACTGGTATGTCGTGTCTATCAAATTCCAGTGTACTTCGTTGATTTCGTACTGGTTGGCTTCCTTTGTCGCTTTGAAAGCCCCCCCGTCTTCCGGCATTTCTCCCGTTAATTCGATCACTGCTGCCAGTGCCTTTTTATCCAGTGATTCTTTCATCGTGGCGATCGCCCAGTATGAACCGCCAAAAAGCAACTGACTTCCCCGGCGCGCAACGTATAAGCCCGCGCCCGTGTAGGCTTCTTTTATCAGTCTTTTGAAATCTCTTAATCTTACAAACATTATTCTTTCTCCTTCCTACCATTCCGGCTGTTTATTTTTCTTGTACAGTTCGCAATTTGTGCATGGCGTCCAGTCTGCTTCGATGCCTTCACAACACCCGAATATTTTCGGGGCTTCCTCGCAATTAACCAGATCGAAGTTGTCTGCCCGCGCCAGATAGTGCCGGATCAGGCTTCGCGCTTCTTCTGCCGAATATGCAACCGCCGTTTTATAACCCTGATCTTTCAGCATTGCCATAAATTCGACCTGATCTTTCGTCGGCTTGTTATTCCCGAATTTCATTTCGATGTACAGGCCGTTGAATCCCCGGCGCGCTACCGGAAGTGACAGATCGGGAACACCCGCCACCATTCCGGCAGCTTTTAAAAGTGCGCCGTTCGTCCGCTTCCCTTCGTTCGGGATATGATGCAATAATTTTAATTCCGGTATGAATTCCCGGACAGACCGCGCCCAGTTAAAAAGTTTTATCTGCTCCGTGATCTCTGAATTTTTCATGTTCTGTAATTTGACCGCCATTTGATCTCCCCTTTCAGTCTCTTGTCATTCTTGCGTATATGTAAAACGCGGCTGTCACTGTGTTGAACTTCACTTCTGCGTCTAAAAAGCGATAGCCTGCGTATTCTTTTTCAAGGCTCTGTTTCAGTGTTTCGTGATCCTTTGCCATTTTTTCAACCCGGCGTTTCTTGAATTTTCGGTATGATCTTGTCGGCTCTGGTGGCTTTTTCAGGTTCTTTGAGCTGCACCACCGTTTTGTCCCGTGCGGATTTCGGGAAATGTACGTCGCAAGGCCGGTTATTCCGAAGTCTTCGTCCGGTTTTACCCGGCGCGTGTTCGGTCGCTTGCATTTTCCCCACATTGCTTCTAATTCGTCACGATCCACGCCGTCGCCGCTCATGAGTATGTGAAAATGTGGGCGTGTATAATTGTCCACGGCCAGAACGTAGATGTATTTCATGTTATCGAATCCACGTTTCTTTCTTTTGCGGTTCACGCGCTTGATAAAATTCGTCACGTCCTTTTTTGCTCTCTCTATGTCTTCCGGTATGTATCTGTCGTCCCACCCGAACGTCGCCCAGATATCCCCCGAACCAAAATTGATGTTCGCAAGGCGGATCACATATCGGCGGGCGTTCTTATCGTTCAGGTTTCTTTGTGACGGCTTCGTTTCTCTCTTTTTCTTCGTGTGTGGCATGTCTGCCCGGTTGTAGAAAGACGGATAGATCATCACTTCCGCAATCTCTTTCCCGGATTTTATATTTTTACACTTGATCGTTGATGTTCTGTAAAGGCTTTCCACCTTCCCTTCTTTCAACAGTCGTTCGTATTCCCATTCTTCAAGTTTCGCCTGCTGCTCCTTCCACTGTTCTTCGAAATCCATCAACAGGGGATTCTCTCGTCTGAACTTCTCCTTTGCTGCCTTCTCTATCTCTTTGTCAAGATCATACTGATACGCTTCGTTGTAGTCGTAGTTATCGTATCTTCGTTTCTGCTTCATAGAATCCCCCTTCCCGTCCATGTATGTATTTATTGATTTTATATATTAAAAATAATAGTGTCTGATTTGTTAATACCCATTACAAGGACGGTTAAGATTTCTTCCTTATATATAGAAGAAACACGCGTTCGTGTTTTTACCCTTTCCGATCTGGTATTCTGTATAACGAAACGATCTCCGGCGGCAAATCTCCGAACACGCGTTCTAGTTCCCTGAACCCGGCTTTCATTTCTTCGATCGTTTCTTCCGCTTTCTGGCGTTTGTGTACCTCTGCGCTTGCGATTTCCGCGGCCGCGTCTAACCTTCCCGAAAGATTGTCTTTCTCTTCCTTTAATTTATGGATCTTCTTTTTCAGTTCTTTGATTTTCCCTTTCTGCGTGGTTTTTTCGTATTCTTCCCGATCTACCACTTCGCATAAAAAGCAAATTTCACATTGTAGATTATTTTTTACCCGTATAACCGGGCAAGCGATTTTTTCACTTACCTGTACGATCACGTAAAATTCGCTTTCGTTATTCGCTTCTATATCTTTTTGCGTCAGCCACTCTAAGTGGCTATTTTCATATGTCTTTTTCATTGACTTTTCACTCCTTCCGGGTGTATTATGGTTTTGGTTAGATTTCGATATCGTTCGAAAAGGCGGATCACGGAAGTTTTTATCTTCTGTAATCCGCTTTTTCTTTTATTCATTTTCCTTTTTTTCTCTCTGCCCTTCGTGAATATAGTTGACGATCTGTGTTAATTCGTCGTGTTGCTTCTCTGACAGTTCCCCGTATTCGTATGCTGCTTCAAACTGTCCGATCAGATATCCGGCCGCAAAATCAAGTTCCATGGTTGTTTCTGCTTTCATCAGGCGCGGGATCTGTAAGGAATAATTTTTATAATTCCGTTTCAGTCTCTCTTGTCTTTTTCGTCTGGATATCGCTTTCAGAATTCTTTTCAGTTTCTTCATTTTGGTTAGATTCCTTTCTTTCTGCTTCTTTCTGCTTCTGAATTTCTGCGAACGTTTCCCGATCTGTCGGGTTGTCGTATGGGTTTAATGATGTAAGTCCGGCGATCTGCCGTCTTCTCATTGGATTTACTGCCTTGTCGTCGATGTATATATCTGCATTGATCTTCCGGCAGTCGTTCCCGTATAGTTCGATCAGTTCCGGCAGATTTTCGTTTACCGCGTCAAATTCAAGCCCGCGCTCCTTGCACCACGCCACCGCGTCTTCCAACTGTTCCCCGGCTCTATTTGTCCAGAGGATCAGGCGCGCGCCGTTTAACTGCTCATTTCGGCAAAAATTAAAAACGGTCATATTTACGTCGCCGATTTCCGGCCATGTTCCCGTATGTAGTGTTCCGTCAAAGTCAACGGCTATGATTCGATTTCCCTTTGTATCCATTTAGCCCGCCTTTCTCATTGTTGCCGCCTGTCCGGTCATAATTCCCAGATCAAGCGGTTTTTCTTCTTTGATTGCTCTGTTTAAGTCTTCCACGGTATAGATCCCGATTTCTTTCAATGCTTCTTCAATTCTCTGTCGTTTCTCCATGCGCCTGATCTCCTTTCTGGTAGCTGCTTAAAATTCCTTTTCGTGCCATTGCCGCGGTCTGGATTGCTTCAACTGCAAGATCGATTGATTTTTCATAAATCCGTGTCAGTCTGTCGTTCTTTACATCTTCCGAAGAATTTTCTTTTACGTCCGACCAAAATTGATCGATGCTATATTCCAGTGATTCCAGTTCGTCGCGTGTCTCGTCAAATTCTTCAAAAATTACGCCGTAGGCTTCGTGAGAACTTGCAAAAAGCGGGAATTTTTCATTTGCTGCCTTCAACTCTGTTTCTGTCAGTTCATAGATTTTCTGTTTTATCGCGTCCATGCTTTCTTCCTTTCTGAAAATAACCACTATTGACGGGAACGGCGCGGCGTCTTTGCTGTTGCCGAATTTTAACCGGCCCTTCACGAACCGGATTTCCGCTTTTCCGTATATGTAATCGTGAAAAAACTTTGTATCAGTACGCGCCGGTATAAGCGCAACAACGGTCGTATTCTCTTTTTGTGCTTCTTTGTAACACTTTTCGATCCATTCTCCCGTTGTCTTTCTGCCGTATGGCGGATTGCAAAAAACGCAACTCCCCCCCAATCCTTTGAAAGCCCGTTTTCTTCTTTTGTGAAGAATCGGTCGCATTTTGCATTTTCAGGATCTGCACACGGATCTAAATTGAAGTGAAATTCTTCATTTAAGCTGTCGAAAAAGTCCTGCGGCGTCGCCCAGTCCTCTTTGTCGCTGCTGAATAATGCTTTGTTTAGTGCCATTGGTTAGATCTCCTTTATATCTTCATTCTGTAGTAAAGTTTCATTTCCAGATCAGAAAAGCGATAGTCCGGCATTTCTTCCGGTTGCATCGGGCTTATAAGTCCCAGTTTTTCCCAGTCCTTGTGTCGGATTTCCGGCGCAAATGCAAATTCTTTGACTTTTGCTTTCAGTAGGTCTTCCGGAACCTTATAAAACCAGTCTGCAAATAATACGTTCCCGTCCTTTTCAATCCATGCCCGCGCCGACGGCTGCGAAACTTCCCTGATTTCTCCGACTGTCATTATTTGTATAACCAGATCTTGAAAACATAAGTTCCCGGAAGATCTGGATCTCCTGTCGGTGCTATCATTTTCACGTCACGGTCTGCCAGTTCTTCTTCTTCCCGGCGGGCTTTCGCGGCTTTCCCTTTGAAAAGTGTTTCTGATTCTCCCTGTCTTAATGGGTTGTCTTCGTCCTGTACCGTGATATATTGTGCTGGACTTAATAAGGTTAAGAAATCTTTAAATTTCAGATTCATTTTTGCCATGGTTCTTCGTCCCTTTCTTCTTCGCTTTCTCGATCGTGCGCTTTCTTGTTCCGTGAATTGGTTTTGTTTCCACTGCTTTTCCTTCGGCGATCATGCGGTTCGCCGCTTCCGTCGGGTATATGATGCCTTGTCCGGTCGCTGCTGCTTCTGGCGTCAGGCCGATTGTTTTTAACGGGAAATCGCCGCTTTTGATCGGTTCTGCCGGAAGCTGTTCTTTTCCGTAGAATTTCATCGAAATACCTTCGGCTGTCTGCTCCATTTCTGCGACTTCTTCTTCCTTTTTGCCCGTCATTGCTTCGCGTATGTATCTATATGGCACGTTGCAACTTACGGCATTCATTACGATTTCGTATTGCGCCGCCTGTTTAATCAGGTTATAGAAATTAGAAAATGTAATCTCTGTCCGGTCTTCCGGTTTAAACGCGTCCATGATTCCCATTAGTGTTTCTCTCCTTCCCGAACGGCGTTTCTGTATGCTTCCGCTCTTGATGCGATTATCGCCTGTTGTGTGGTTTTTACCATAAGTCTTTCGATTCTCGCGCGCTGCATTCCGCCGCGTACCGCTCCATCGATCAATTCGCTGATCGCGTATCCTAAAATTGCGGTTACGTCCACCAGATCGCCGTCAATTAACACGATCGGCGGTTTCTCCATGTCTGAACTAAAAACGTGAATCCCGGCGACCTGTTCGACCGCAACGGTTTTCATTTCTTCCGGTTTTGCTCCTGCCTGTTCTGCCGCGTCCTTCAACGCCTGTTCGATTGTCTTTTCTTCCTTCATTGGTTAGATCTCCTTTCAGTGAGTAGTTGAACCGAATTTCGGTATCTTTATTTTTCCGGCGTGTATAGTTGATTTGTCTGATCGTTCTTTCCAGTCGCCCCAGTTCGTCCGCTGTCAGGCCTTCGCCGGATAGCGTCATAATGATTTTTCTTTCTTTTTTCATTGCGTCAACTCCATATCATAGATAAAAATATGAATGCAATTAACAGAAATCCCGCGATTCCGAACGCCGCCCGGCGTTTATGGTGCGGACTTCCTGAACCGATCGCGTATGCAATCATCACGAACCCGGTTAAAAACAAGGCAATGATTCCCGCCGCGTTTACTGTGATTTTGAATATCATGTAAAGATTTTCCATGTTTGCTCCTTTCAAAATATTGTCGCCCGTGTTCCGGTTATTTGCCGCGAACGATCTTCTTTCTTTTCTTTCTGCTTCCGATATACTGTGCCGGGTTCTTGAAATGCCGTTTCTTTGGCTGTGTCTGCGCCCGCGTGTCTGCGATCCGTCGTTTGACCTGATATCTGACAGATTCCGCAAAATGTTCCGCTTCTTCTTCTGAATACGGACGCCCTTTGATTTTCTGTATGTAATGCATGAATTCATACGCCGTCGTTTCGATCAGTGTTTCTTCTGGTTCTGGAATGTCCGCCGCTATGTAAATGCGATCTGTGTCTGTGTCGAATACTCCGAAACCTTTCTGCCCGTCCTGTGCTTCGATGTGATCTGCGTCAAATGCGATTATCACGTCCACGCCGTAACGGTCTTCTGGATCTTCTATATCTTCGATGATCTTCGGAAAAGCGCTTTGCAAATATAAAAGCGTTTCCATGATCGTTTCAAAGTTTTTCTGAAAGTCCTTGAATTTCTTTTCGCCCGGTATCGGCTGTACTTGAAAACTGATTCTTGTCATTTACTCTCCTTCCGGGACTTGTCCGATCAGACGCGCGCCCGTTAATACCAGTTCTTTTCCCATGATCTCGTATTTCCAGTCGCCGTGAAGTCCACATTCACTGTCAAGTGTTCCCTGATAGGTGTCCCATGTTTTCTGCGTTTCGTTGTAAATCTGTAAAGTTACCATTTCCGTTGACTGCTGCCGGGCGGCTTCTTCCTGCGTGTGCTGTTCTGCTGCCGTTCCCGCTCCGAAACCGGAAATAAAAGCCGCGACTGCTGCCGCTATGATGTAAGATTCAATTTTTCTTTTTCTCATTAGGCCACCTTTTCTTCCATTGCGAAAACATAGTCCATTTTGTACTCCGGCATTAACGCACACGTTTTCAGTGCTTCGCCCAGTGTGAACTCTGTTTTTCCCTGCAATTTGTTCCATACGGTCTTTTCTGTAATTCCCAGATAATCCGCATAAGCTTTATTTGTGATTCCCTTTCTTTTCAGGATTTCAACTAAATTCTTGTACATGGTGTATTCTCCTTTCTTCTGGTGGTCCCCTTTCTTCCGTGGTATAATCACGATAGAAAGGGGGTGTTTTTATGACGTTCGATCCAACGAAACCAGATCCTAAAAAAGATACTGGCATTACTTACGAATTTTCTTCTAAAGTAGAAAACCGAATAAAAGGTCTTGATCTTCCAGAAGATACGGAAATCGCCTTCCGCGCTCTTTTCGAAGAAACTAAATCGGCTATTCAGAAATTAGAAAACATTTCGCAGCGTAAGTAACTATTTGTGGGTGTCTGGTTCTTCCGACGCCCGCAAAAGTTCGAATTTCATTAGCGCGTCGTACTCTCTTGTCTTCTGTTCCAGTTCTTCGCATAAATCACAAATTTCTTTTGAAAGTTCCTCTTCTTTTTCTATACCTGCGCCTTCTGTTTCCAGTGCCAGATCAACCGTTGAATCTTCTGTCAACTTCGTTCTGATGTCCGATGTTAATAGCGATCTTGCATACATTAAATGTTGTTTCACGCGTCTTACGTCGCTAAGAATCGGGCTTTCTTTAAATTCCACTTTTGCTCTAATTCTGCGCATCTGGTTTCGCTCCTTTCTGTTGATTGATTTACCATATTGAGTAAGTCTGACTTAAATATATACTCACGGTGGTATTTTGTCAAGTAATAAATTACCATATTGAGTAAATGTTTTCTCTTTCACTGTTTTATGCATTTACTCTCTATGGTAATATTTTTCTTGACAATGTAATAAATTTACCTTATTATGTAATTGTAACAAAAAGAAAGGAGGTTTACGCCATGAATTTTCTTTCGAAATTAGACGCGCTTATGGCTGATAAGGAACTAAACAAAAGACAATTAGCCACCGAAAGCGGCATACCGTACACTACTATTGTTAACTGGTATAAACGCGGTTACGACAATATGTCACTGTCTAATTTCAAAATTCTTTGCGATTTTTTTAATGTTACTATGGATTCATTGGCACGTGATGACGTGGAAGAATTAGAAAAGCGCGTTCCGAAACGAAATGGCATACATATTTCGAAAGAAGAAGAATTTCTTGTTACTTGTTATCGCGAAGCGGATAGCCTAGATAAAGAACTTGCTTTACGGGCTTTACACGCTCGCGAAAAAGGGGACGCCGAAAAAATGGCATAAAATCCCATTCAAGGAAGATTCAGGGAAATATCATTTCCCCTGACTTCTGGAATTAGTGTTCCCGCCTGCGGCGGATCACAATTCGCCGCACTTTAAAACAGTATACAAAAAATAAAACGCCCACGGCGGCAACCGTGAACGTTTTAATAGATTGTTACCTGTCGACAGAAAAGGCCGGCTGTAGTAACTCCCTCGCAAGTGTTATTATAGCATAGGCCTTTTTCTTTTGAAAGGGCTTATTTTTTATACCCTTTTTTAGAAAAATTAGAAAGGTTGTGTATATTATGGCTTATGCTATGAAAGTACCTGCTGCCAGTGCCGACGATCGGATCGTTGCGATCTATGTTCGTGTATCAACCGGGTATCAGGTCGATAAAGATTCGCTTCCGTTCCAGAAAAAGGAATTGAAAGCATATTGTAAGCATATCTTACACGTTGATATGTCGCGTGTAGAGATCTTCGAAGATGCCGGGCGATCCGGTAAGAATACAAAGCGGCCGGCATATGAAAGAATGATGCAGAAAGTCCGCGCCGGGCTTGTTTCTCACGTTCTGGTGTATAAGATCGATCGTATTTCCCGAAATCTGGTTGATTTCTCTTTAATGTATGACGATTTCAAATACAACCGCGTGACGTTCATTTCACTGAATGAACAATTTGACACGTCTTCCGCGATCGGCGAAGCTGTCCTGAAGATTATTCTTGTATTTGCGGAACTGGAAAGAAAACTGACAAGTGAACGTGTGAAAGATATCATGATCGGACGCGCCAACGAAGGGAAGTGGAACGGCGCGCGTGTACCTTATGGGTGGGACTGGGATTCTTCCGCCATGTGGCCGGTGCATTCTGAAAAGGAAGCCCCGTTCGGGCGCGCTATGTATGAAATGTATCTGGAAGTTAAGTCAACTGGAAAGATCCGTGATTATAACAATTCTCACGGCATACCGACCAAGCGCGGCGGCGAATGGACTTCTAAAACCGTCGGCGATTTTCTGCGTAATCCGATGAATAAAGGCGACTACCGGTATAATTACCGGGAAAGCGCACGCGGAAGAAAAAAGCCTGTTGACGAAGTTGTGTACCTTGAAGGTGTCTTCGATCCGCTCATTGATCCTGAAATATGGGAAAAGGTCAATAAAATTATGGATATCAACCGCGATCAAAGAAATATTGTTGGATCGCACCCGGTAGAAAAGAACTGTAATGTATTCGCCGGCCTGATCCAGTGCGGTTCGTGTGGATCTGGGTATCTGGTAGGTAAAAAGGATAAACGCCGGAAGAATGGCTTTACCCCGTCCATGTATTATTGTGGCGCAAAAACGCGGGCGATTCACTGTCAGAACCTAAACGTCAGCGACGTGAAGATCGGTCCGTTTGTGATTAACTATATATCCGCTATGGTCCGCGTATCGAATGAACGGCGAAAAATCAAATCCCCGGAAGATCTGGAAGAAATGCTTCTGTCTGATAAGGCTGTATTTGCCGATATTATAGGTTTATCGTCGGATAGCTTAAATAATACCTTTGAACTATTAACTGGCAAATCTGCCACGGGTGGCGCGTTGTGGCGCGCTGATCTGGTGGATCAGGAAGGCGCGGCCGCTGATCCGGCAGAAATTGAAAACCTGAAAGATCGGATCCGAAAATATGAGAGAGCGAAAGAACGTCTGGAAGATGCGTATTATTTCAGTGACGACGGTATGAGCGAAAAAGAATATCTGGAAAAGAAAAATCGGTTTGATTCCGGGCGCGTGGCTGCCGAAAACAAATTGAAAGAACTGACCGAAACGCATATCGCTTCCGGTGTTGATGAATCCGCCTTTATGAAATCCGCTTCCGCTTTTCTTCTGACGCATAAGATCCGCGCCGGATCTCATATCGTATATAGTGATCTGGCCGGAATGGTCGAAGAAGAATCGATCAAAGAGTTTTTTAATCTGGTTTTGGATCATATCGTGGTAAAAGATCGCCGTATAACGGAAATCGTTTTCGCGAATGGTCTTTCGCATAAATTTGTATATCGTGATTAAAAATGCAACGGAACGGGCGTTATAAGGTCCCGCACTTTCAGTG
>ERZ1035025.1578-NODE-1578-length-11045-cov-6.313376_pt1 | contig 11045 bp, 10 predicted proteins | sample MGYA00520619_ERZ1035025 | MGnify/ENA primary metagenome ERZ1035025 (study PRJEB33766, sample SAMN09781742) | gut metagenome | biome: gut microbiome | host: Homo sapiens | place: Madagascar | study: EMG produced TPA metagenomics assembly of the PRJNA485056 data...
GCGCTTGGAGCTGTGTAGCAACTGTGGGTGGATACTCCTCCTTTTCGTGCTGCACAATCAGCTCTTCGGATGAGCCTCCTTCCACGGTTCCCGTCACGCCAATGGAAGGATGATTTTTATGGCAAACAAAGCACCAGCACAATGCCCATCTTGCGGAGAACGCGCAGGCTGGAAATGCACAGGAGAATCCAATAAAGGTTTCAGCGTGGGAAAGGCCGCTGCTGGAGGTCTGCTTTTAGGCCCCATTGGCCTCGTTGGCGGAGCCCTTGGCAAGAAGAAAAAGACGTATTACTGCCAGAACTGCGGATTCCGCGAAGACTACGATGCGTAAGGGATGACACCCATGACGGACGAAAACACTGACACCGAAAGTGAAAGCGCGAAGTTTGCGACGCGCTTTATAAAGGCACAGCTGCTTTTGCTTGCCGCCTTCACTCTTTGTGTCCTATGCATCACCAGCTGTGCTAGCACATTGGAGTCTTTCAATGATTCGTCAAGCTCCTCTTCTTCTGCCGCCTATGACGAAGACGATGAGGGCTACGATGACGATGATGATTATTCTTCTCACTCCAGCTCATCATCGAGCACATTATTAGATGAGGACGATTGGGTTGATACGGATGACGGCAAAACGTATCTAAAGTCTGACTCGGAAGACGGTGGCACAGACTATATCGACACCGATGGGGAGTACGCCATTCATAAAAATGCTGATGGAACTGGAGCAATTGCGGACGGCAAGGGCAACAAAGCCGTGGATAACGATGGAGACGGAAAACTCGATTCCTATTCAACCGATAATGGAAAAACTTGGAGCAGCCTCGAATAGAATTGATCCAAAGGCAGTTCGGGTAAAACACCCTTCTGCATTACCCACCGAGCATTTCATGTTGAGCGGCACGATTGCAGCCAAAACTACAACCCCAGGGGGCCACATCAAAATCGGCCCCCTTTTTTATGCCGTCAATCTCTCGAAACACCCGCCCGACCTATGGCGTTATATAACGTCTGCCTCGAACAACCAACTGCCTCGCATATTTCGGTAATGGAGTAATCCTTGGACTGCCACATCTTAATTGCAGTATCCATATCCCTACGAGGCCTCCCCAACTTCTTGCCCCTGCGCCTCGCTGCCTCTAGGCCATCGTTCACTCTGCTACGGCACATTTCTACTTCAAGTTCGGAAAATGCAGCAACGATAGTAAGAAAAAATCTTCCCTGTGGTGTGTTTGCCTGAAATCCTTCTTTAAGACTCGTTAAGCCAACTCCCATTTCTTCCAGCTTATTAACGAGACTCAACACCTGCTGGGTTGAGCGACCCAAACGGTCAATAGAGACACACACCAATTCGTCCCCATCCTGAAGTTCGCTCAGCAACCTTTGCAACTCGGGTTTATTTTTTGAAGTACCGCTAACGCGCTCAAGAAAAATGAGTTCACATCCTGCATCTTTTAGCTGATCTTCTTGACGGTCAAACTTCTGGGCATCTTTGCCAGTGCTAACCCTGCCATAGCCATACTTCATTTGCCCCTCCTTTTTAGACTATATTATTAGACTAATTTAACTGGGCAAACATTGCAAGAAACAGCAGTCTAAAAATCAAATGTTTTTTAGACTTCCCTTCTGAAAAAAGTTTTTAGGTAATTCTGCCTTAAATTAAGGTTGTTTACATTCATACTTTCCTTTGTTTGTCAACCGTAATTCAATTATTCTCATAAATCTATTGGAATTCTCCATATTTATGATATAATCAGTTACAGAAAGAACAGTTAGCCATTCGGAATGGAGCATGCATGCGCAACCGTAACAGACCTCCTCCCCCTCCCCACAGAACGGGACTCCCATCCCCATCATCAAAGTCTTTATTCAAGTCAAAAGTTAGGAAAGAGACATGAGTCTCAGCATGGCCAATCAACACAACATAGTTTTTGACTGGCGAAAACCCTATCTATTCTTTGAAAGGAGCCAAATTTATGGCAGAAATAAATTCAACTTCCATCGATTCCCTTCCCGTAACGATCGCTGAAGGCGGCCGCAACAAAGCCCTCTACTACTTTGGTGTCCGACTGAAAAAGGAACATCAAAGCCCTTCAACGATTACCGACTTGATGCTTCAAGCAAACAAGACGCATTGCAATCCCCCAATGGAAGACGATGAAATCAATCGCATCATCCGAAATGTCCTGAACTTGGGTTCCAATAAGCCGTTGGGAACCGAGCGCAAAGGAAAACCCCTTCAGAAAGTACCTGCCGACCTTTCTACCGCCGAGCAGGCCGCACTCCAGCTTGAGGCACTATTCGCTGCTGATGATTTCATTACTTTCAACACTTGTTTCCAGAAAAGCCCTGAAGGAAAGTGGCTCCCGAACGGCAAGCCCGTCTCCAAAATGGCCTTTCAGATAATCGATGAGTTACACAATGCAAACTCACTTGAGGAAGTGTTCCCAGAATATAATTCTCAGGCGGGAATCCTGTTCTGCGTCAACCCAACGGAATACGGGCAGCGCAAGAGCGCCGACGTTACAGCATTTCGAAATGCTCTTATTGAGTACGACGATATCTCAAAGGAAGAGCAAATCGAACGACTGCTCGACTCTGGCCTGCCCATCCTGTCGATGACCGATTCCGGCAATAAGTCTGTTCATACCATAGTGCGTGTCGACGCATCAAATGCGAAAGACTATAAGCGCAAGGTAGTAGAACTGCACAGGGCGCTTGAAGCAAAATACGGCAGTCCCTGTGACTCTGCAAATAAGAACCCGTCAAGGATGACTCGTCTTGCTGGTGCGACACGTGGCAATAATGTTCAAAGCCTCCTATATACCGAAGTCAATGCCGATTCGTGTCTTGAGACGTTCCTAGAAAAATATCCCAAGAAACACGAAGCTGAGAAGAGCGAAAAGCTCAGCTTCAATGAAATGGGCGATTTACTGATAAGTCAGCAGGGCGCGTGCTTCGTTGAGGGAATTCCCGCAATCAAGGTCGATGGCTGCTATGAGTATGGCCAGAAAGCCATATTTCGTTCCATCCTGAACAATCGAAAAGATGCAAACAGCAGCTACCGCAAGGAGGTGATGACATACCTCGATTTGACAGCTCCCCACAAGTATCAGGCGGATTCGAAGTTCATTCGATTTAAGAACGGAGTGTTGGACATCGAGACTGGGCAGTTAGTAGATAACCCAAACAATTACCTGATCCTTAACGAGATTCCCCACAATTGGAATCCCAAAGCAAAATCGGAAATTGTAGACTCTACCTTTCAGCGCATTGCCCAAAACGATGAAGCCGTAATTGCAAATCTATGGGAAATGTTCGGCTTAGCGCTATATCGTGGTCATGACGTTTCGCGAATGATATTGCTTCAGGGTTCTGGAGCAAATGGCAAAAGCACGTTACTTGACATGCTTAGGCATATGCTCGGAGAAAACAATTGTTTCTCTCTATCTATCTGCGATTTGGGCGAGAAATTTCAGCTCGTTCCCGCAATGGGCAAGCTCGCTCTAGTCGGAGATGACATCCCTAACGACTACGTCAATGGAAAAGCCTGTGCCGTCATGAAGAAATTCGTGACTGAAGAAATTCGTGACTGGAGACACAGTAAACGACCAGTACAAGGGAGGCGCAACGTTCCAATTCAAGCCCTATGCGACTTTGATTTACTCATGCAATGAAATACCAAAGTTCGACGATGGAACATACGGTTTCGAGAGAAGGATTCACCCGATACCTTTATCGGCAAGGTTCACTCCCTCCGATAAGGGGTTTGATCCACGCCTCGGTGAGAAGTTGAAAAATGAAGTCTGCCTAGAATACGCCATTGCAAAAGCCGTGGAAGCTCTACGCCGATGCAGGTCAAAACTATCATTGACGGCAAATTCGTTATCTCAAAAAATGGCAAACGACATCATCAATGATAACGACTCGGTACGCGCCTTCCTTGATGGCACGAACTCCAGCGCAGCTTCGATTGTGGGGAAAACCAATACAGATGTTTTCTCTTCGTACGATGCTTGGTGTAAAAACAACGGCATCGAACCACTGGGAAAAAGCGCCTTCTCAAAGAAGCTGTGCACCCATGCCGACCTGAGCACAAAAAGCTCAAATGGCGTCAGGGTTTACGTCGCGCGAACACATTAGACCACTATTGTATCATTTATTTAATATATACATGGTTTATTATTTTCGCTGGTATATAACTATATAGAACGTTTAGCACACTATTTTATTAGCTATTAAAATAATAATTATCCAAATAAAAAGATGCCCCTGCTAGGAGACCAGTAGGGGCATGAACAGTTAGCTTAGAGCCGTGCTACGTGTTCTAAATCAACTAGCGGAAACTTTCCATGCATAACAGGCCATTGGGGGGGGCGTATTTACACCTAGAACGTGTTTACGCCTTCCCATGTAATCACTATGTAGTTGGACTCAACATCACGTGTAGTTGAAATTCGCCCGTCCGTTATTTGAATAGGAAACGGCTCTGGAATAAGGCGCTTTACGGAAAACGCCGCATCTTATAAAAAAGCCTTATCTAAAGGGATTTACCACATATGCTTGCAGTCCTTGCATCGATATTGCTTACCAATCTTTCCCGATGCGAGGCCCACCATTGCGACAGACGCAACCCTACTACCCGTGCCGATTCGTTCAACATCATGTGATCCACAGATAGGGCATTTGAGATTCTTTGCTATCTCAGCTTGCCTCTCCTGCTCCTCGCGCTTTTTATCGGCTTGCTTCTCTGCGCGTTCGGAAGCCTCTTTCTCCCTTTTGGCAGCTTCATTTCGCTGCTTAAACGCATATCTTTGACACTCTCTTTCGCGTCGCTCCTCAGGAGTGAAATAGCGCTTATCGAGCTGAAATTGGAAATACCATTCAACTATGTTGCCCAAAACGTAAGCGGCAGCAATGCAGATTACCCAAGGGAAAAAAGCCAAAAACGCCGCAAGCACAAATATAGAATCAGCATCCCCGTACATCCAAATTGTAAGTGGAATTATCGACAGAGCCGCAGTGATATGTAGTCCTTTGACAATCAGGCCGCTAATACCTTTCTTTACATCGTCCCTGTCTAAATCATCATTACGTTCACAACATGCTTCAAGAATAGAAAACGTCTCTTCATCCATTAGCATCAGCGATGTTTCACCGTGTTTCCAGCGAATAACAACGTCTCTACTAACATCGGAGTTTTCCGGTAAATTGCCGATGGGATTAAAACCTGCAACGGTGTCTTTAGAGAGCGTTAGCCCCGTACACCCATCGCATTCAAATAAATAAAGGCCGTCGTTGCCACAACCCAACAAAGCCCCTTTGAATTCTCCCTCAAGGACTCCACGGCGCTGAGAGGGCTCAATGACAGGCCAGTCTACCTTATCCGATAAGTCATCCCCGTCGCTTTTCTCTACGAGAACCTTTTTGGCTTCCTCCTGTTGCCTGATTTCTTTTGACGAATCATTGCAATCTAGAGTCCTAAGCTCCATATCGTCTTTCGTGCAACGTCTTGAATTGTGGCTATCCGAGCATCTGGCACCGCACTCTGGGCGGAAGTACGTTGGAATGCTTTCGACTGTATCTTCAACTTCGGGTTTTTCACATACATCTTTTTCGGATGCGGTAGCAGGCCTACCGTTCGTCATCGAGCCAGACTCAGCTCTCAACTTCCTTATCTGCTTTCCGCAGTTAGTGCAGAAAACAGCAGCATCATTTACTTTGGTTCCGCAGTATTTGCAGTACATGGTCGCACTCTTCCTTTATTCATAAACGGATAAGCGACATCTCGTAAATCCGTTAATGCGAGCAAACATTCAACTCAGCAGCCCCACACACTTTGTAATTGGAGTCAGCTCTCAATCAGGCAGGCAAAATAGTCTTCTCCGACACCGCCATCATCATTGACAGATAGAACGTGGTAGCTTTGCATCCCGTAAACATAGGAGCCGTTGAAACCATATTTGATGATGTCTTTGGCGTCTCGGATAGCGGTATTTTCAGTCACATCTGAATTGCAGGCCACAATTGCCGCTGCCACGAGCTGATTGAAATACCTCTCGGAGCTTTTGCGGCCCTGCTTCACGATGATTGTCATCGTATTACCTTTAAGCTGGACGGCCCCGACCACGGATGCGCCCTTGCAAATATATTTGCTGCCCCTCCCCTTATCCTTTAGTGAAAATGGGGACTTCCGAAGGGACGTGACCTCTCGTCCATACTGCGTCAACGAAGGCAGCGGAGTATCGGATCCATCGACGTGGTCAAGCTCAACTCTCCGGCTAACCTCTGCAAATGCAACAGAACACGGGTCGACAGCCTTTTGAACCATCGGAAACACCATCAGGGCCATTGCGATAATTACAGCTAAGATAGCAACAAGAATGAGAAGCTGTTTACATTTTCTTTTATGGGCAGGAGACGATTTCTTCGCCTCAGGAACAGCCTCTCCATCTTGAGCAACCGTATCCGATGCGCCTGAGGGCTCTTCGACTTGTTTTCCGCAACTCGCGCAAAAAACGGAGTCTTCATCCACCTCTGCCCCACAATATCTGCAATACATACAAGCACCCTTCTCCACAGCACGATAAAGATGGAAAGATGCCTCTTGTTGCAGCGGTTGGGAGGACATCCGTCCACAGTCACCACAACCGCTCAGCACTCGGTATAGCGAACCAGCCTGAGAGAAGGACAGATGTCCTCCCAGTCACTGGTTCGTTTCTCTTAAGTTGTGAGTGCACTCATGCAGAACATGATTGCGGTTGTGGTGATTTAAATCTTAACATCGAACCCAATGCGCAAACCTTTGCCTGAACACCAAATCCGCCAACGGGTTTTCTCCTTGATAACTTGCGTTTCCGAATCCTATTAGGCTTGGCCTTCCGATCCCATCTCATGCTGTGAATTCAATGTTTGCGAAATCAGTATCATCGGTTACAGCAGGTAAACCAATGGTTGTTGCACGCGCTATACCCACACCGGCGCTGATAATGTTGCGAAACGCTTATTACCAAAATGCCATTACACCACAATCAATCAAACTACGATTTCAATTGATGTCCGCTCAGCCTATAGCAAAAATGCACGCTGAGAGCGAAATTCAGGCTTGGAATTGCGCCGATGGGCACTTACTCCAACCCCAGCCTCAACGGGGCAAATAGGCCTTATTTCCTTTGATTTAACCCAATAAACGAACCCTTTTACCATGACATAGACAACTCCATAGCTACAATCATGTTGTCGTGCTTGAGTCTCTGAAAGGAGATCCAAGCTATGTCGAATAGGAAAGATAACAAGGGTCGAGTTCTCCATCGCGGAGAAGGCCAGCGCCCAGACGGTCGCTACTCGTTCAAATACACCAATTGGATGGGAAAAACCTGCTTTGTCTATTCGTGGACTTTGACAATTCACGACCAAACGCCGCACGGCAAAAAGAGAGACCTCTGCTTAAGACAAAAAGAGCAGCAGGTTCAAAAAGACCTCTTCGACCACATCGCACCTGAGAACATGAACGTCATGACTCTGGCTGAGAACTACCTTGCGACCAAGGTTGCGGTACGAAAGACAACCGTTAGCGCCTATAAAACCGTCACCAATTACCTGAAAACAGACAGCTTCAGCAAAGCCAAAATATCAAACATTACGGTATTGGACGCAAAGAAATGGCTTATCCACCTTCAGCAAGATGTTGGAAAGGGCTATAGCAGCGTCTGTAGCATCCGAGGCGTACTCAGGCCAGCTTTCCAACTGGCCGAAGAATGCGGAATTATAAGACGCAACCCCTTTAACTTCGAGCTTATAAATGTGCTGGTCAACGATACGGTATCCAGAGAATCGTTAAGCGTTAGGCAGGAACGACTATTCCTTGAATTTATGCGCTCAGATCATCACTTCTCGCGCTACTTTGAGACTTACTTCATCTTGCTGAACACTGGACTCAGAATTTCTGAATACTGCGGGCTAACCCTTGATGACATTGACTTCGAAAATCACTGCATATGCGTTCAAAAGCAACTCCATCGTGCGAGAGATATGCAGTATTACATTGAAGAACCCAAGACGAAATCTGGTATGAGGTATATCCCTATGACCGTTTCTGTCGAAAAGGCCTTCCACAGCCTCATCGGACAGAGGGCGCAGCCAAAAGAAGAGCCTGTTATTGATGGGGTTAGAGGCTTCATCTGCCTAGACAAGAATGAGATGCCATGCGTTGCTCTGCATTGGGAGCATAGGCTCAAACACGCCGTCATTAAGCACAACCGCATCTATAAGGAAGAACTGCCTCATATAACTCCGCACCAGCTCAGACACACTTTTTGTAGCCGAATGGCACGCGCTGGCATGAGTCCAGCAAAGCTCAGATACATTATGGGGCACTCAGATATCAACACCACCTACAACGTTTACACCCATCTTGGTTTTGAAGATATTCAAGACGAGATGCTTGCTATTGAACAAAACCGCAGGTAGACATTGGTAGTAAAAATTTGAGCCGTACTACGTTTTTACTACTTTTGCTTTTACTTTTGACTGATTTCTGGCCTTAATAAAGTGGATTTCCTTCCCCATATCGGAAACTAATTTTTAGAACCATTCAACTCGTTGAATGCAGTAGAAGTGTTGGGGATGAAGGTCTTATCCTGTTATTATCGCAGGTAGAGATTGATATTTGAGCGCTACTTCAAACTGGCCAAGAAATAAAACTTGGCATACGCCCGGCTTCGACTCTTTAGCAGCCTTCTTATATGAAAGGTATCGTTCTATGCAACGCATTCTTTTTATCTGCCATGGGAATATCTGCCGCTCGACGATGGCTGAGTCGGTGTTTACCGAGCTGGTGCGTCGTGCTGGGCGCGAGGCGGAGTTCGTCATTGATTCTGCTGCGACCTCGACCGAGGAGATTGGCAACCCGCCGCATCATGGCACGGTTGCCAAGCTGCGCGAGGTTGGGATTCCCGTGGTTGCGCACCGTGCCCGCCAAGTGCGCCGCGCGGAGTATGGCGACTGGGATTACATCGTCTATATGGATGCCGAGAACGCGCGCGGCCTGCGCCGCATCTTCGGCGACGACCCCGATGGCAAGATTTCGCGCCTGCTCGATTGGACCGATCGCCCCGGCGACGTGGCCGACCCGTGGTACACCGGCAACTTCGATGCCACCTACCGCGACGTGCTCGCCGGCTGCACCGCTATGCTCGAGCAGCTGTAGGTTCGCGGACGCACGAACCTCGCGAGCCGCGTCATCGGCATACAGATCGAGCGTGGATTTTCTCCCACTTTGAGCATTCAAGTGCGCTCTAGACGGGAGAAAATCCACGCTCATTATCTCGGATAGCGGATGCGACAAAGGCACTATCCCTTTGTCGCATCGGGGACTGTCCCTAGACCGGCTTGACCTCCAGCTTTATCCCCTCGGCACAGGAGTCACCCAAAACATCCGAAAGGGCCCAGGTCGCATATAGCGGCAAATAAAGAACAGCTCCGCTGCGTTCAACGTTGCCTCTCGAGAAAACAATCCCGAGCCTTACACCATATTCGGCCGTATCAAGCACATGACCGAGCGCGGCGTGCGCGTGGTAATAGGAACCCGATTTAACCTCGATCGGAACAGCCGTTCCATCCGGTCCGTCGACCACAAAGTCCACTTCGCCGCGCTTCTTTGTCTGATAGTAGTAAAGCTGGCGATTTTGGGCAGTCAGCTGCTGGGCCACCACGTTTTCGTAAATACCGCCCAGATTGGGTTCCTTGCTATCAAGATACGCCGCCTGGGCGACGCCAACGGGGTAGCGCGCCATCAACATGCCCGTATCCGATTGGTATAGCTTGAACTGCGATGGCCGTGCCGTCTTGAGCAGGGGCGACTTTGGCTCGGTTACGATATCCGCCTTGAGAGCAACGCCGGCATCGACAAGCCAGACAAAATCTCGCTGGTACTTGTCGTAATGCGCCTTGAGGTCAATGGAATTGAGCACGAAGCGTTTGTTTTCGCCCTCGAGCATAATAGGGAGCTGATCGTAAATGCTCTGCACCTGAAGGGCTCGCCCGCTTGCATACTTGGAGATATCCCGCCGGTACTGTTCGTTGAGCTCTGACTGTAGCTGACGAACAGAGGCAAGGTCGCCCCGCGTGTCAAGGAAACGCTGCACGACCTCTGGCATTCCACCGACAACGGTATAGGTCCTGAAGTTTGCCATCATCGCGTCGTGAATGTAATCAGGAATGGGCTTCTCGCTGATACACGCGTCGCGTATCGTTTGGCGAGCTCCCTCGCTCACCCCGATCGCCCAGCAAAACTCCTCGAAATCGAGCGGGAACATCCTAAGCTCGTGAACATATCCCACGGGATAGGACCTAACGACCTTGAACTGGGTCCCGAGCATTGACCCCGAAAACGCCCAGCGGCACCTCCCGTCCTCAACAAGGAACTTTGCCATCGTCATGATGTCGGGGGCCTCTTGGACCTCATCGATAAACACGAGCGTTTTGCCCGGTGCTATCGGCTTTCCCGAGAGAAGCGTCACCCTGCTGATGAAATCGTCGGCATCCCGTGCCTCGAGAAGAGCATCTTTTGCCTGGCGATTTTCCATGAGGTTGAGTTCGATGTAGGTTGCATGGCTGGCTTTGCCAAATGCGCGAATCGAATAACTTTTGCCGATCTGGCGAGAACCCGTAATGAATAAGGCCTTTTGCTCGGCAGACTTCAGCCAACGCTCCAGCTCTGCCGCTATTTTCCTACGCAGCATAGGCTCTCCCCTCAGTGTCATCAAATGAAATGCAAGGTTTATATGCTTGATTATCGATGAAATGCAGAGTTTTTAGAACCTAATATCGGATGAAATGCAGAGATTTAGGATTATAGGCAAAAAAGAAGGGGCACCATCGGCGGATGCGACAAAGGGCCCGCCCCTTTGTCACATCCGGCTATTCGTCGACGATCTCGGCAAGCCAGACGTTCAACGTGTCGACCTCGGGACAGCAGAACTTTGCCGTGCCGGGCTCGTTGCCAGGCACGGTTCCGCCATAGCGCAGGATATCGATATAGGGAAAGC
>ERZ1035025.1580-NODE-1580-length-11024-cov-3.731060_pt1 | contig 11024 bp, 9 predicted proteins | sample MGYA00520619_ERZ1035025 | MGnify/ENA primary metagenome ERZ1035025 (study PRJEB33766, sample SAMN09781742) | gut metagenome | biome: gut microbiome | host: Homo sapiens | place: Madagascar | study: EMG produced TPA metagenomics assembly of the PRJNA485056 data...
TACCACCAGGCATTCCGAACTGATCTCCATTGCACCGGATACTTACATTCTGGATACTCCGGGGTTCAGCTCCCTGGGACTGTTCGGACTGGAAAAAGAACAGCTGGCGGGATTTTATCCCGAATTTGTTCCTTTTGAAAAATATTGCAGATTCGGAGGATGTTCTCATATCTCAGAACCGGTCTGCGGCGTGAAAGATGCCGTGACTGAAGGGGAGATTCCGCAGACACGTTACGAGAATTATTGTCTGCTCTATGAGGAACTGAAAAGTCAGAGAAAATATTAATTATGAGTGAAGTGCAGAATCATCTTGGGGAAAAATTTAAAGAGACCATTGCCGAAGCTATGAAGACCGGAGATTTCCGGGCACTGAATACATTAGTAACCGATACGGTCACCGATGCTCTGCGGGAAGCGGATTTTCAGTCGAATCTATCCAGGGAAGCCACGGAAAAAAAGGTCTGGAATTCCCAGCGCAACTGGCAGGATAAAAAGCGGGAAGAAGAGAAGTCTAAAGAGCAGATCCAGACGGAGCGCGAAGAACGGGAAAGACAGCGGGAAGAACACCGCAGACAAAACGAAGAATGGCACAGACAGCGAAAAGAACGGGAAAAACAATGGGAAGAGCAGCGTAAGGCGCAGGCAGAGCAGAACCGTGCCAGGAATCAGGCAGGAGTCGGGACACCCAGAAAGGCTACGGCTTCCGAGATGACTTCTTTGGTAAAAATGGAAAAAAAGGGAAGCGTGTCCGGAACTTTGTACACTGTGTTCGGCGGCATCGGACTTGGTTTTTCCGGACTGGGACTTTTGGTACAGCTTCTCCTGGCAGCTTTTAGTGCAGCAAGCTTAAGTGCGGCAATTCTTCCGGGAGTACTTTCTTTGGTATTTTTGGAGATGATCTCCTATGGTAACGGACAGCGCAGAAGATTACAGCGTGCGGAGAAATATCTGGAGCTGTGCGGTACCAAGATGTACGGTGTGATCACGGAGATGGCGCGTTATACCGGCAAAAGCGTCCGCTATGTAAAAAAGGATCTGCGTAAAATGTTGAAGGCCGGAATGTTCCCTGACGGTCATCTGGATGACAAAGAGACCTGTTTTATGTTAAATGATGTGATCTATCATCAGTATCTGGAGACAGAAAAGGCTTATCTGGAACAGAAAAACTTAGAGGAGCAGGCAAAACAGATGCCGGATACAGGAACAGCACAGGACGCTGCACAGACGGAGAGAGAACAGGAACTCCACAGTATGGTGGCAGAGGGGATGGAATGCATCAGACATCTGCGGGATCTGAACGACCGGATTGAAGAGGAGGCAATCTCCGAGAAGCTGTACCGTCTGGAGAATCTGTTAAAGGAGATCTTCGACAGAGTGCAGGAGCACCCGGAGCAGATGCATAGAATGCATAAATTAATGGATTATTATCTGCCCACTACTTTAAAGCTGGTGGAGCAGTATGCGGAATTTGACGAGGTCAGTAGTCCCGGAGAGGACATTCTCGATGCCAAGAAAGAGATCGGGAAGACACTGGACATGATCAATCAGGCATTTGTGACATTGCTAAACAATCTGTTTCAGGATGCAGCCTTTGACGCATCGGCAGATGCTCAGGTATTACAGACCATGCTGGCAAAGGAAGGCCTGACGGAATCTGATTTTGTAATGGAAAAACAGTAAATTGAAATTTGATTCGCGATTCCTCCGACGAAAGGAATCGTCTGCGGAAGGGAGATTAGTATGAACATGGATTTAGACGCAGCAACGAAAGAAGCACCGACTCTTACACTGGATCCTTTTGCCGAGGCAAAGGAAGAGATCGTGGAGAAGAAGCCGGAGGAGTTAGTGGAAGAGCAGGCGGTTCCCGAGATGGAACTGACACCGGAAGAGCAGAAGCAGGTGGATGATTTCGCAGCACAGATCGACCTGACCAATACCCAGGCGGTGTTACAGTACGGAGCCGGAAGCCAGAAGAAGATCGCAGATTTCTCAGAGACGGCGCTTAGTAATGTCCGGACCAAGGATATGGGAGAAGTTGGAACTCTGTTAACCGATGTGGTGGCACAGCTAAAGGACTTCGACACCGAGGAAGATAAGGGATTTTTCGGACTGTTCAAAAAAAGCGGAGACAAGCTGAGCAATCTAAAAGCAAAGTATGATAAGGCAGAAGTCAATATCACAAAGATCTGTGATGCCATGGAGAGTCATCAGGTAGTGCTGTTAAAGGATGTGGCTGTGTTGGACAAGCTATACCAGCTGAACCTGAATTACTTCAAGGAACTGTCCATGTATATCCTGGCAGGAAAAAAGAAGCTGGCGCAGGCAAAAAGTGTGGAGCTTCCGGAACTTTTAGAGAAGGCACAGAAGAGCGGACTGCCGGAGGACACGCAGGCAGCGAAAGATTTCGCGGCAATGTGTGAGCGGTTTGAGAAGAAGATCTATGATCTGGAGCTGACCAGAGCCATTTCCCTGCAGATGGCACCCCAGATCCGTCTGATCCAGTCCAATGATATCGCCATGTCCGAGAAGATCCAGTCGACGTTAGTGAATACGATCCCCCTGTGGAAGAGTCAGATGGTCATTGCCATCGGTCTGGATCATGCCACCGATGCCGCCAAGGCACAGCGTGCCGTATCGGATATGACCAATGAACTGCTGAAGAAGAACGCGGAAGCACTGAAGGTGGCGTCTGTGGAGACAGCGAAGGAATCCGAGCGGGGAATTGTGGATATAGAGACACTTAAGAGTACCAATCAGACACTGATGACGACATTGGATGAGGTCATGAAGATCCAGGAAGAGGGACGTGCGAGAAGACAGAGCGCAGAGGAAGATTTACAGCGCATTGAGAATGAAATGAGAGATAAATTACTGGAGATGAGCCGGGCATCCCATACCTGAATTTTACATAATTTTAATCAGCTTCATCTTGACGAAACAGATAAGGAAAATTAAAATAAAATACAGAAAGGTTAATTCACGGAAGGAGCAGAAAACAAATGAAAAAACTGGAAGAAATACTGAGAGACAAGCCAATTAAAAATAAGCTTTCTTTTGCATTCCGCATCATGGACATTTTATATGTGGTGCTGGCACTGGTGGCAGTGGTGGAATTGATACGGTCAAAAGGCTATATAGGAAGTATAGTTGTTGTGGTTTTACTTGTTTTAGCTATCATATTTAATGCATCCATGTCGAAAATGCTTGCCAAAATGCTGATAGATCCGATCACGAACCTGGTAACTGCGTCTGAGAAGATCGCATCCGGTGATTTTGAGATCGGTGTACCTTATGAATCTGAGGATGAGCTGGGCAGACTTTCCGACAGCTTTGAGACCGCCGCAGCTATTTTGAAAAAGGTTGTATCAGATCTGCAGACTATTGTAGAGCAATTTTCCGATGGTAATTTTGATGTTCACAGCAGCTGCCCGGAGGCATATGTCGGACTGCTCCGAAATGTTTTGGATGAGCTGGATGAAATGGTAAATAAGATCAGTGAGACCATGCACGGTATTCAGGATTCCTCCGAGCAGGTATCTGCGGGCAGCAATCAGCTGGCAGTCAGTGCACAGGATATAGCGGAGGGCGCTACCCATCAGGCAGCATCCGTAGAAGAACTGGTGGCTACCGTAGACGAAGTAACCAGTCAGGTACTGGAGAATACCAAGTCTACCGACATTGTACATGACAAGGCGAAAAAGGTAGGTATCGAGGCAGCCAACAGCCAGAAGAAGATGGATGAACTGGTAGATGCCATGAAGAAGATCAACGCAACGACCCAGAACATTGAAAAGATCATCGCGGATATTGAGAATATCGCATCCCAGACCAATCTGCTGTCCTTAAATGCTTCCATCGAGGCAGCCCGTGCCGGAGAGGCAGGAAGAGGCTTCGCAGTCGTGGCAGATCAGATCAGACAGCTGGCAGAAGAGAGTGCTAATTCTGCAGTAGAGTCCAAGAAGCTGATCGAAGAGTCCATGAATGAAGTAGAGGTGGGTAATAAGGTCACCAAGGAGACCAATGATGCTATGCAGGAGGTTATGGCTGAGCTGGATCAGATCATCCAGGAGGTTGCCAATATCCGTACTGCGTCTGACAAACAGGCGGTTTCCGTTAAAAATATCAAAAAGGGTGTGGAAGACATCAATGATGTTATCCAGTCTAACTCTGCAGCAGCTGAAGAGACTTCCGCTACCAGCGAGGAGCTTTCCGCATCTGCAACGACTCTGAACGAGCTGTTAGAGCATTTCAAACTGCGCGGCTGATCAGAGGATGTGTTCTGAAATAAGCGGAATAAGGAAGAGAGAACAGAAGAACCATAGCTGTAAGTTCACAGCTGTGGTTCTTTTCATATCGGAGGAGTAAAAGACAAATGCTTCACAGAAAACAATACAGGGTGGCGGTGAGAGTAACCATTATGGTGCTGGCGCTTACCCTGACTGCCTGTGGAACACAGGAAAATACCGGGAGTACGGAAAGCGTGAAGAGCACAGAAGCCATGGAGAGCGCAGAAACCGTGAAGAGCACAGAAACCGTGGAGAGCACAGAGACCATAGAGAATGCAGAAATTATAGAAGCTATGGTTGCGGAGAGTGTGGCACCACAGGGAACGGCAAATGTCACACCACAGATGCAACCGGTGGAATACACCAACTTGCAGCAGATCACCCTGGATTCCACATGGGAATATGCGGATCATTCTAAGATCAATTCCGGAGCAGCGGTGCTGTACCCGGCACCGGAGGAATTCGGACGTAAAGGCATCATCATCGGTGTCAATGCCGGACACGGGACGGCGGGCGGTGCGAAGGTGAAGACGCTGTGCCATCCGGATGGCTCGGCGAAGGTCACCGGTGGCAGCACAGCGGCAGGAGCTACGGAGGCTGCGGCAGTCTCCGGGGGCATGACATTTCAGGACGGCACACCGGAGCGGGAGGTGACATTACGTATGGCACAGATCCTGCGGGATAAGTTGTTATCTTCCGGTTATGATGTGCTGATGCTCAGGGACAGTGAGGATGTGCAGTTAGACAATGTGGCGCGGACTGTGATCTGCAACAATGTCGCGGACTGCCATATTGCACTGCACTGGGACAGCGGAGACGGCAAAAATTACGACAAGGGATGCTTCTACATCTCGGTGCCGGAAGCACTGAAAACCATGGAGCCGGTAGCGTCGCACTGGCAGCAGCACGATATCCTGGGAACGGATCTGGTGGAGGGACTGCGGGAGCAGGGAGCCACAATTTATGGGAAAGGACATATGGGTATTGACCTGACCCAGACATCCTACAGCACGATCCCTTCTGTGGATATGGAACTGGGAAACGCATATTCGGATCACAGCGATGTGATATTGGAACAATTAGCCACAGGGCTTCTTGCCGGAATCAATACTTACTTTGAACAGTAGGGACTTTGCAAAGAGTGTGAGGTATGCTATAATACTATTTTAGATTCGTTTGCCTCTGCACGGAGGCGGATGGACTTATGAGCGAAATACAGAATAGAAAATACAAGAAAGGCAGACCCTTTTGGTGGGTCTGAACGGTAAATAAATCATGAAGCTGGGTATTGTAGGTCTTCCCAACGTAGGAAAGAGTACACTTTTCAATTCCTTGACCAAGGCGGGAGCGGAATCCGCTAACTATCCTTTCTGTACCATCGACCCCAATGTGGGTGTGGTAACAGTTCCGGATGACAGATTAAAGGCACTGGGAGAGATGTATCATTCCAAGAAAGTGACCCCTGCTGTGATCGAATTCGTAGATATCGCAGGTCTGGTAAAGGGTGCTTCTAAGGGTGAAGGACTGGGCAACCAGTTCTTAAGCAACATCCGTGAGGTGGATGCCATCGTCCATGTGGTAAGATGCTTCGAGGATACGAATGTCATTCATGTAGACGGCAGTGTAAATCCTTTACGGGATATCGAGACCATTAATTTAGAGCTGATCTTCGCAGATCTGGAAGTACTGGAGAGAAGACTGTCCAAGGTAGTCAAGGCTGCCAGAATGGACAAGACTTATGCCAAGGAGCTGGCACTCTTAGAGCGTATCAAGGAGCATCTGGAAAGCGGTAAGATGGCGAAGAGCCTGGAAGTCACCGATGAGGATGAACTGGCTCTGATAAAGGAATACAATCTGCTGACCTACAAGCCCGTGATCTATGCGGCAAATGTATCCGAGGATGATCTGGCAGACGACGGCGCATCCAATGAGATGGTAGCGAAGGTGCGAGAGTTCGCTGCAAGTGAGAACAGCGAAGTATTCGTCATCTGCGCACAGATCGAGGAAGAGATCTCCGAACTGGATGATGACGAGAAGGCAATGTTCCTGGATGATCTGGGATTAACGGAATCCGGCCTGGAGAAGCTGATCAAGGCAAGCTATCATATCTTAGGTCTGATGAGCTTCTTAACCGCAGGAGAGGATGAGACCAGAGCATGGACCATCAAGATCGGTACCAAGGCGCCTCAGGCAGCCGGCAAGATCCATTCCGATTTCGAGAGAGGCTTCATCAAGGCGGAAGTTGTAAATTACAAGGATCTCTTAGAGCAGGGGTCCCTGGCAGCTGCCCGTGAAAAGGGACTGGTCGGCATGGAAGGTAAGGACTATGTCGTACAGGACGGCGATGTAATTCTGTTTCGATTCAACGTGTAATACTAAGATCCGCAATAGACAGATTACGAGACTGCTTGCAGGCAGAGTAATCTGTCTATTAGCGAATGTCCATTCCGGATTTGAGAGCGCAAAGCGCGGAGAAGCCGGTTAGTATGGAGACATGAGCAAGAAAGGATATAATAATTATGATGAATGCAGGAGATATTGCATTTCCCCATTTAGGCATTTACCTGGAAAATGTTCCCAGAAGCTTTACCGTATTCGGTTTCGAGATCGCTTTTTACGGTCTGATCATCGGTATCGGTGTACTGGCGGGTATCCTGATGGCGGTGCATGAAGCGAAGGTGAGCGGAGAGAATCCGGATACTATTTGGGATTTCGCTATTTATGCCGTGATCTTTTCAGTGATCGGTGCCAGAATTTATTACGTGGTATTTGCCTGGGATTATTACAAGGACAATCTGTTGAGTATCTTCAATACCCGTAACGGTGGTATGGCGATCTACGGTGGTGTGATCGGAGCTTTCCTGACTCTGTTTATTTACTGCAAGATCAAGAAGATCAGCCCTTTCCGGCTGGGAGATCTGTGTGTACCGGGACTGATCTTAGGACAGGTTATCGGACGCTGGGGCAATTTCATGAACCGTGAAGTGTTCGGAGAATATACCGATAATTTCTTGGCTATGCGGCTCCCTGTCGAAGCGGTGCGCAGCCGGGATATTTCCGAGAATGTAGCGGCACATATTATTGAGGGAACGAATTATATTCAGGTACACCCCACATTCCTCTATGAGAGTCTGTGGAATCTGATGATTCTGATCATTATGTTGGTATACCGCAAGCACAAAAAGTTCGAGGGAGAGATCTGCCTTTTGTATTTCGGAGGCTATGGCCTCGGCAGATTCTGGATCGAAGGTATCCGGACAGATACCCTGTTTATCCCCGGAACAAGCCTCGCCGTATCCCAGGTATTATCCCTGTGTATGGTGATCTTCGCGGTGGTGACGGACATTGTGGTACGTATGCACCTGAAAAAACAGCCGAAAGTGGAAAAAAATTAAAATTTATTAAGAATATCGAAATGAGAGCAAATACATAGATATTGTATTTGCTCTCATTTTTTTACCACATATAGTAGAAAAGAGCGCTCTTGTCATAGGACAGGACGCTTTTTTTGATTCTGCCGTCGAAAAAAGCCACTTGATTTCTCTTGTAAAATCCCTTAATTTAGTATAAAATCATAATAAAAGTGGGAGAAAGTGGAGTCAAGTGCCACAAAGTGGTAGATTTATGAAAAAATGACCTCCTTTTTCGTGGCAGTCCCCTTTTGGATGAATGGTGGTGAGTGCGATGTTTATGAGCGAGTACAACCATACGTTAGATACGAAAGGCAGGTTGATCATTCCGGCGAAATTCCGAGAGACTTTAGGCGAGGAATTTGTGATTTCCAAGGGAATGGACGGCTGCTTATTTGTGTATGCGGGCGATGACTGGAACGCTTTTGAACAGAAGCTGACCTCATTACCTCTGATCAATAAGGAAGCAAGACAATTTGCCCGTTTCTTCTTAGCCGGTGCGGCTACGGTGGAAGTGGACAAGCAGGGAAGAATCCTGTTGCCGGCACACTTGCGAGAATTCGCCGGACTGGAAAAAGATGTGGTGTTAGTCGGAGTCGGCAGCCGCGTGGAGATTTGGAGCAAGGATAAGTGGGAGACCATGAACTCGGATGCGGATATGGATGAGATCACCGGCGCCATGGAAGGACTGGGACTGACTATTTAAAAGAAGCAGATTTAAAGAAGCAGGAGAGGATGACCGTCGTGGAATTTAATCATTATTCTGTGATGTTGCATGAGACCATCGAACAACTGAATATCAGACCGGACGGCATCTATGTGGACGGAACCTTAGGAGGCGGCGGACATGCCTATGAGGTGTGCAGCCGCTTACAGAACGGACATTTCTACGGGATCGACCAGGATGACGCGGCGATCGCGGCGGCATCGGAGAGATTACGATGCTTTGGAGATAAAGTGACCGTGATCCGCAACAATTACGTGAATGCGGTGGAGGCACTCAGAGAATACGGAGTCACCGGTGTGGACGGCATCGTGCTGGATCTGGGAGTCTCTTCCTACCAGTTAGATACCGAGGACAGAGGGTTTTCTTACCGGTTTGATGCACCGCTTGACATGCGGATGGATCGCAGGCAGACCCTGACAGCGAGAGACATCGTGAACAATTATTCCGAGATGGAGCTGTATCATATCATCCGGGATTACGGCGAAGATCCCTTTGCGAAAAACATTGCAAAACATATTGTAAAAAACAGGGCGGACAAGCCCATTGAGACTACCTTTGAATTAAATGAGATCATCAAGGCCGCAGTTCCGGCGAAAATGCGACAGAACGGACATCCCTCCAAGCAGACATTCCAGGCGATCCGCATTGAGTGCAATCAGGAACTGGAAGTACTGAAAAAGGCTTTGGACGAATTGATCGATCTATTGCATCCTGGCGGAAGGTTCTGTATCATCACCTTCCATTCCCTGGAAGACCGGATCGTGAAAAATGCGTTCCGCAGGAATGAAAATCCCTGTACCTGTCCTCCGGAATTCCCGGTGTGTGTATGCGGTAAGGTCTCCAAGGGAAAGGTGATCACCAGAAAACCGATCCTTCCCGGTGCGGAAGAACTGGAAGCAAACAGCAGGTCCAAGAGCGCAAAGCTACGTGTGTTTGAAAAGAAATAAGAATTTTAAATCTTTAATCAGTGAAAGTGGGAATAAAGTATGACACAGAGAAGAAGTAATACCCCATACATATATGATAATACAGCAAGAGACTTACAGGTCCGGAGACAAATGGAAGAGCCCCGGAGACAGCTGTCTCATGAGACGAGAAAAAACAGAGAAAAAGCAAGACACATGAGCATCGGCTATGTGACTTTTCTGATGTTGGCACTGGTGGCATGTGCATTTTTCCTGGTGAACTATATTCAGATGCAGTCACAGCTGACCACAAAGATCACGGAAGTATCCAGAATGGAGAGTGAACTGAACGCTCTGAAATTGTCCAATGATGAAGAATACAGCCGTATCACCAGCAGTGTGAATCTGGAAGAGATCAAGAAAATTGCCATCGGTGAACTGGGAATGACCTACGCAACAGAAGGGCAGGTAATTCCTTATGCCGGCATCAGCAACGATTATATGCGTCAGGCTGACGGCAGTCAGAACTAAGCACGGGAGGCAGAACGTGTGAAGGAGAAGAACCCCAAGAAATTCAGTATCAAAATGCAGAAGAAACTGTTATGCCTGTATGTATTGATCATACTGGCATTTATTCTGCTGTCGTTTCGTCTGTCATGGATCGTGAGAGCGGACGGAGCTGACTATGAGAAGCAGGTGCTCTCCCAGCAAAAATACGATTCCATCACCCTGCCGTTTAGACGTGGTGACATCGTGGATGCCAAGGGAACGAAGCTTGCCGTCAGTGAAAAGGTGTATAACCTGGTCATAGATTCCAGGGTAATGCTGGACCGGGAGGATTATCTGGAACCCACCATGGAAGCGCTGGCTGCGAATTTTCCGGATCTGGACATGACGGCAGTGCGGCAGTATGTAACGTCTCATCCCGAATCTTCGTGGTATGTGCCTCTTCGGAGGATGACTTATGACCAGATCAGCGGATTCCAGGCGGCAGCACTGGAGAATAGTAAGATCCGTGGTGTCTGGTTCGAAGAGGAATATAAGAGAGTCTATCCAAACGGTTCTCTGGCGGCAGATGTGGTCGGATTTGCCAGAGCGGACAATGAAGGACAGTACGGACTCGAGGAGTATTACAATGATGTCCTGAACGGAACCACCGGAAGAGAGTACGGTTATCTGAATGATGATGCCAACCTGGAACGTACGATCAAGCCGGCAGTGGATGGCAACACGATACACAGTACCATTGATGCTAATATTCAGGGCATTGTGGAGAAATACTTAAAGCAGTTTAACGAGGAGCATAAGGATGCGGCACATCCCGGCAACGGCGCGGAAAATGTGGGCTGCATCATCATGGAAGTCAATACCGGCAATATTTTGGCCATGGCAAGCTATCCTACCTATGACCTGAACGATACCAGGAATACGGAGGCCCTTTTGGGATCCCGTAAGATCGAGATGGTGACCAATGCCAACGGTTATCAGGTACTGACGAAGACAGATACCTATTTTACCCAGGAAGATATCGATGCCCTGACGGATGAAGAACTGTTGGATAATCTGAACTACCTGTGGAAGAACTATTGTATCTCCACCACCTACGAGCCGGGATCCACGGCGAAGCCTTTTACCGTGGCGGCAGCACTGGAGAGCGGTGCCATCACCGGCAACGAGCACTATCAGTGTAACGGAT
>ERZ1035025.1582-NODE-1582-length-11019-cov-18.964885_pt1 | contig 11019 bp, 9 predicted proteins | sample MGYA00520619_ERZ1035025 | MGnify/ENA primary metagenome ERZ1035025 (study PRJEB33766, sample SAMN09781742) | gut metagenome | biome: gut microbiome | host: Homo sapiens | place: Madagascar | study: EMG produced TPA metagenomics assembly of the PRJNA485056 data...
TATATAATAATGTTTAATCCTCTATTTTCATCTTTTCTATTCTTTTTCTAATACTAAAAATATAATTTTGTGTTAAATTCTGTTTCTTCTTAGTTACATTATGAGTTTTTATCGTTATATTTGTAAATAAATAAAAGACTAATAATTATGACTAATAACTCATTTTCAATAAGATTGCGAGAAGCACGCCTGATGATGAAGCTCAGTATGGATAAACTTGTAGCGCGAACCAACGGAGCCATCACCAAGCAAAGTATATCCCGTTATGAGAATGGCATCATGCGCCCCAAGCGTGATGCTCTGCGAGCCATAGCTCAAGCCCTCAATATCAGCGAGGAATACTTTAAAGGAACCAATCTCAAAATAGATATTCCAATGCTTCGCACCACTTCAGACGGAAAACTATCAGAGGAAGAATTGCAGTCTCTTGAAGCCCGTCTTTCGTTTTGGGCAGAGCAGTATTTTACCAAGGAACGTCTGGTACAAAGTGTTTCTAAACCAGATAAGGAAGCTAAAAGGTTTGAAAGAGTTATTTTTAGAAATCCTATCAGAGGCACAAAGGTTTCCACCTTGGAGGATGCAATCCATGCCGCCGACTTGTTGCGTGAACAATGGCATAGTGGGGATGGACCGATAGCCAGTATCCTTCGGTTAATAGAGCGAAAGGGCATCAAAATCTTATCTACAGAATTGCCTGATGGAGTATGGGGAATGAGTACGTGGGCAGATAAGTATCATCCCCTGATCGTTCTCGATATGCGTCCGACGAAAACAACGATAGAACGTCTCCGCTTCACGGCAGCTCATGAGTTAGCACATCTTCTTTTGACATTCCCTGCAAATCCAGAGTTGGATGTAGAGAAATGTTGTAACAAATTTGCCGGCTTCTTCCTCTTTACCAAGCAGGCTTTAATCGAAGAAATGGGCGGCGAGAAGCGCGATGAACTTCTGCTTGAGGAGATGATAGATCTCAAGGAAGTCTATGGAATATCGATTGCAGCCCAAGTGCATGCAGCCTGGGACATCCGTATGATTTCCCGAGAACACTACGACTGGTGGTTTGATGAGAGATTAAAGAAGAACAGGCTGGAAGAAGGTTGGGGGGAATATAAATTCCCTGAGACTATCGGAAGAGAGAAGAGGCTGGAAATGAGGATTAATGAAATAGAAAGAAGAAAATGAATATGCAGAATGAAAGTCAAAATATAGAATATAAGGAATCATGGCGTGATGAATATCTGAAATGGATATGTGGTTTCGCCAATGCCCAAGGTGGGCGTATTTATATCGGTGTAAACGACCAGAAAGAAGTAATCGGTTTATCTGATGCCAAACGGTTGTTGGAAGATATTCCTAACAAGATAGTTCGCAGTATAGAATTGTGGAATTATGGATTGTTGCCAAAAGAGTTGACTCCTGCAGCTTTGTTGCAGAAGCATTCTTCTTATCCTCGTAACCATAATATTGCTAATGTTTTTTACAAAGCAGGCTTTGTGGAGTCATGGGGACGTGGTTTCAAGAAGATTGCCGAGGAGTTTGAACGTGCCAGCTTGCCATTGCCAACGATAGAAGAAAATGGAGGTGGCGTGATGGCGATTATTCAGCGCAAAACGATAGATGAAGTTATTGCAGAGCGTGGCGGGGATGGCGGTGTAAATGTCGGAGACATGTCGGAAACAATGTCGGTAACACAACGTACCATAGAACGTGACTTATCTGTATTACAAAAAGCGGGAATAATTAGACATGAAGGAAGAGCGAATGCCGGTGTTTGGGTGATACTCGAACAAGGAAATACGAATTCTTAATAGTGTTAGATATGAAGCAGAATAATAATGAGCAAATTGTCTTCGAGATGTTCGAAGAGGTTGCAACCGAAAGCATCGCTGAGGCTCGGAATGCATACACCTATGAAGAAATTGATGGGTGCTATCAGGAGGCGAAAGAGATTGCCAAGGCTACAAAAGAAGTTTTAAAGACTTTTATTGGTTGATATTTTTGGAGAGTAAAACGTTCTATACTCTAACCATATAACCAAATACATCAAAATTTACAAAATCAAATTATTCTAAGGCTTGTTGTCTGCACTCCTGCTCTTCTAATGTATTGAACTGAGGAATGAAGGAAATGCGGATGACGATTCTATTTTATTATCTCATAGGATAACATATTTCTGATTTTGAAGAGGTAAACATGCAAACAAACAGGCAAACAAGCAAGAATACAATATGATTTTGTCCACTATTCTTAGAATGTCGATAAGTGACAGACACTTTTAAAAAAGATGAAAACAGAAATGACTGTTTGAAAAAGAACAAATGGCTTTTTTGTTTTTTTAAATCTAATTTTCCCATGCTTTAGCAAAAATGCATTATCTTTGCAAGAACTAAAAAAATTATCGAGATGAAACAGATAGAGAGTTTGATGGGATGGCTCATCGCATTCATCATCAGCGGTCTGATGCTGACGGGATGCACAGAAAAAGCTAAGAAGACAGAAAAGAAATCCGTAAAGGTAGAAACGCTCTCCGTGGGAGATACCAACCTGGAGGGTACGAAGGATTATGTGGGAACCATTGAGGAAAAGATGGGTTCTACACTCAGTTTCGAAATCGCAGGCAACATCACTTCCATCCGTGTGGATGAGGGAGATAGAGTCAGCAAGGGTCAACTGCTCGCTACCATCAATCCTACCACTGTGAAGGAGGCACACCGCGCAACGCTCACTACTCTGAAACAAGCAGAAGATGCATACAGAAGATTCCAACCCCTCCATCAGTCTGGAACTATCTCGGACATGAAATGGGTGGAGATAGAAAGCAAATTGGAACAGGCAAAAGCTGCCGAAAGTATCGCCCGACAACAACTCTCCCACTCTACTATCACTGCCCCCTTTGCGGGTGTCATCGCTGCTAAAAACGTGGATATGGGAACCTACGTGCTTCCAGGGCAACCCGTGCTGAAACTGGCAGATGTCAAACAAGTCAACGCCAAAGTCTCTATACCAGAAGCAGAAATTTCACACCTCCATGTAGGAGACAATGTAAAATTGACGGTTGCAGCCCTTGGAGGGGCCGTCTTCTATGGCACGATTTCTGAAAAGGGCATAGATGCCAACCCTATCTCACATACTTACGATATCAAAGTGGGCATCACCAACCCACAGGGCCGACTGCTCCCAGGCATGGTCTGCAATGCTCAGATACAGGGCAGTTCTGCAGCATCATCCAAAATCATCGTTCCCCCACAATGCATTGAACTCGACGTAGATAATTCCAGATTCGTATGGACCGTAGTGAACGGAAAGGCGCATCAGCAACCTGTCGTTACAGGCGAATTCGAGGGAGATGACATCATCATTCTATCGGGTTTAAACACTGGTGATCAAGTCATCATCAATGGTCAGCAGAAAGTTTCTGAAGGAATGAAAGTAGATACCAGAAAGAATGAAAAACGATAAAAAGTGGAGGGAAAAGAAATGAATCCAGATACATATAAGCCAAAGAAGGACACCGCCCTTCACGACCACATCAAGGCTCGCATCACCAGAAAGCCCAACCGCATCATCAAGCGCTCATTCATAGAGTCGGCCATGTGCAACCACAACATCGTGATCCTGCTCATGGGGATGCTTGTCTTCTTGGGCATACTGGGCATCTGCATCATGCCAAAGCAGGAAATGCCACAATTCACCATTCGTCAAGGTGCCTGCGTGGCTGTTTATCCAGGTGCCACATCCGATGAAGTGGAAGAACGGGTGGCTAAACCGTTGGAGAATTTTATCTTCGGATACAAGGAGGTGAACAAGAAGAAGACTTATACACAGAGCAAAGACGGCATGCTGATTGTGTTCCTGGAACTCAACGATGACGTGGAGGACCGCGATGCCTTCTGGAGCAAGTTCAAACATGGACTGCAAGCCTTCAAAACTTCCCTGCCATCAGGGGTTCTCGCCCTGCAAGCCGTGGATGATATCGCCGACACCTCTGCCCTGCTTATTACGATGGAAAGCAAACAGAAAACCTATCGGGAACTGAATACTTACATCGACCAACTGAAGGACAGACTGCGTCGTATCGATGCCATCTCCAACCTCCGCACCTACGGACTGCAGAATGAGCAAATTAGTATCTGTCTGGATCAGAATAAGTTAGCAAAATATGGCATTGGCTCCTACAAGGTACTGAATGATCTTGCCTTGCAAGGTTTCACTACCGTAAGCGGCAATTTGGAACTGAGCCAGCTCAATATGCCCATCCACATCACCGACTCCTACAACAACGAACGGGATGTGGCAGAACAAATTGTCTATTCCGACCCGAAAGGCAACATCGTCAGACTGAAAGATATTGCCCAAATCAAAAGAGAATATCCCAAGCTGAACAAATACATCGAGAGCAACGGCAACAAATGCGTACTCCTATCCATCGAGATGCGACCGGGCAATGATATCGTGAAAATGGGAAGAGACGTACATCAGGCAATGGATGAATTTGAGCAGACACTGCCCGATGATGTTCACATCAATACCATCACCGACCAGAGCAGGGTGGTAAGCGAATCTGTGATTACCTTCCTCCGTGAACTGCTCATATCGGTTATCTCCGTCATCATCGTAGTCATCCTGCTAATGCCACGCCGTGTGGCAGAGGTTTCAGCTCTCAGCATCCCTATCACCATCTTCTCGTCAGTGGGCATCTTCTATATTTTCGGCATGGAACTGAACACCGTTACTCTGGCTGCTTTGATTGTAACCTTAGGTATGGTGGTGGATGATTCTGTGGTGATTATCGACAATTACATGGAGAAGTTGGGACATGGTATGTCTCGCTGGCACGCAGCCATCGCTGCCCCTCGCGAATTCTTCATGTCGGTGCTTTCAGCCACGCTCAGCATCTCGCTCACCTTCTTTCCATTCCTCTTTACCATGCATGGCGATATGGGCGATTTCGTACAGTCGTTCCCTTGGGCAATGTTCATCATCCTGAGTATCTCGCTCACAGTTTCGCTGCTGCTTACACCCTATCTGCAGTATATGGTAATTCATCAGGGCATCAGCAGTCAACCCAATCCAAATGCCCGGAAAAAGCCGCTCGACTATCTGCAGATGGGCTACACCTGGTTGCTGAAACACTGTTTCTCATTCCCTCGCACCACCCTCATCACAGGATTGGCATTGATCATCATCGGAGGCTTTATCTTCGTGAACCTGCCGCAGCGAATGATGCCTATTGCCGAGAGAAACCAGTTTGCTGTGGAGTTCTATCTCCCTAACGGAACCACCGCCGAGAAGACGGCACAGGTGGCAGACTCGATGGCCCACATCCTGCAGCGCGACCCACAGGTAACAGCCGTAACCACATTTATAGGACAAGGCTCACCTCGTTTCCATACCACATATGCACCTCAGATTGGCGGACCGAACTTTGCACAGTTTATCGTAAATACAATTGACAACAGCGCTACAGAAGAAGTGCTCGACCGATATGCCGACCGCTATTCCAACTATTTTCCTGACTGCTATATCCGTTTCAAACAGATGGACTACAATAACGCCACCTATCCTATCGAAGTAAGGGTGAGCGGCGACAGTATCAGGGATCTGAAGGCAGCAGCCAAGAAAATAGCAGCCTGTATGCATCAGATAGAAGGCATCAATCTGATTCGCACCAATTACGAAGAACCATTGCCGGGCATCAGAGTAACTCCTGACGCAACCGAGGCCAACCGACTGGGCGTGAACAAGACGCTTCTTTCGGCCGATCTTGCCATACACTTTGGCGATGGCATTCCAATATCCACCCTTTGGGAGGGCGATTATCCGGTAAAGATGGTATTGAAATCGCAGAATGATAGTGATCTTGCCAACGAATACATCCCTGTGATGGGAGGAACCTCGAGTGTTCCTCTCCGGCAGCTGGCAAAGATTTCACCCGATTGGCACGATGGAAGCATCGTACGCAGAAACGGCGTGCGCACCATTTCCATCATCGGTGAACCATTGAGAGGATTCAATGCCAACAAATTAGCCAACAAACTGAAGGAGGAAGTATCGGATCTCTCGCTCGATCCCGACCTTCATTGGGAAATAGGCGGTATGGCAGAGAAGGATGCCGAGACCTTGCCACAAGTTACCTCTGGCGTGATGATAGCAGCACTGATTATCTTCTTCATCCTACTCTTCCATTTCAAGCGCATCAGTCTGGCTCTGGTAAATCTCTCATCCATGACGCTCTGTATTTTCGGTGCTGCTATAGGACTCCTGATAACAGGATTCGACGTGAGTCTTACCTGCATCTTGGGTGTAGTAAGCCTGATGGGTATCCTGGTGAGAAATGGTATCATCATGTTAGACTATGCCGAAGAACTGCGCCGCGACAAGGGACTTTCCGTAAAAGATGCAGCTTTCCAGGCTGGCGAGCGCCGTATGCGTCCTATCTTCCTCACATCAGCCGCAGCCTCTGTAGGTGTTTTGCCGATGATGATAGAGAACAATACATTGTGGTCGCCGATGGGGGCCGTCATTTTCTTCGGAACCCTCATCTCAATGGTGCTCATCGCCACCATTCTGCCGGTACTCTACTGGATTGTATTCGACAAGCACGGGGAGTATAGTTGGAGAAAAAAAGGGAGTAGCTGCATAGAACGCAATAAAAAAACGATGTAACTATGCTCCGTCATTAATTAATTTAAGAGAATAAATAACATCAATATTATGATTATTGAAGAAATTATCAAGTATAACGAACAATTCGTAGCCAACAAGGGCTACGAGAAGTATTTAACAAGCAAGTATCCAGACAAGAAACTTGCCATTTTATCTTGTATGGATACCAGACTGACGGCACTCCTGCCAGCAGCCCTCGGACTGAAAAATGGAGATGCTAAACTCATCAAGAATGCTGGCGGACTGGTCATCAGCCCATTTGACTCGGCCATGCGCAGCCTCCTGGTTGCCATTTATGAATTAGGAGTAAAGGAAATCATGGTCATCGCCCATTCCAACTGTGGTGCCTGCCACATGAACGGACAACAGATGAAGGAACTCATGATCAAGAGAGGAATCCATCAGGATGTCATTGATACTATCGGACTTTGCGGTATCGACCTTGATCATTGGCTGGAAGGTTTTCACGATACAGAGGATTCTGTCAGAAATACAGTCAACACCATTCGTAACCATCCTCTCGTTCCCAAGGATGTCAATCTGCATGGTTATATCATCGACTCTCAGACAGGAAAATTGACTGAAGTAAAATAATTTTTTAAGAAAAAGCTATCAATCTGCTTCATACGAAGCAGGAATGGCATTATAATGACAGGAAAAGAAAATATCTAAAAACTATTATAATAAAATGAGGATGTACCAAACATAATGTTTCGATACATCCTCATTTTTTCTATAATTCAGCCTTCAAAGAATCAAGTTTTTCAAGCATTTCCTCAGCATTCAGAGTAGAAAAAGCAATTTTTCCTTCTGGATCTATGAGATAAGATGTTGGAATCCATGAGATATGATAATCTTTAGATATCTGAGTATCTTTCCATTTCTTGAATTCAGAATACTGCAACCATGAATACTGATTGGCAGAAAGATAACCATTCATCTTCGCCTTGTCTGTATCAAATGAAACACCGATAAGCTTGATTTTCTTTCCATATTTTTCATCTATCTTCTTCACGGTAGGCATATCCTTACGGCAATCAGGACACCAGGAAGCCCAGAAATCGAGAACCACCCAAACTCCAGCCTTCACCTTACCATCAGCTGTAACTTGAGTGCGCAATTCAGAAAGGCTGAACAATTTCTTCCCCGTCACGCTATCTGTAACTGTAAAATCTGGTGCCATTGTACCCACAGGCAACAGCTCCTGCTTGGTTTGTGCCTTACAAACCATAGCTACTATCAAAGACAAGAATAATAAAAACTTTCTCATATCTCAATACATTAATTATATTTATACCTTACCTGAAAGTTACCACGCCTCCAACTGATCTGCAATTTCCGGCATCATATCCTTTTTGAAAACAGGATTCTTTCCCTCTTTCTTCTGCTTGCGATAATCCTGAAGCAAGAAAACCGCCTGACGGGAAAGCAAGACGATGGCTACCAGATTGCACAGGGTGAGCAACGCCATCGTGATGTCGGCAAAACTCCAGGCAAAATCAAGCGAGACAACGGCTCCTACCATTACCATCGCAGCCACAGCAAGACGATAGATGAAGACTCCTAACTTGGAATCCTTGATATATCTCACATTGGTTTCACCATAATAATAATTGCCAATGATACTACTAAAAGCAAAAAGCCATATCATCACAGCCACAAAAGGATTTCCAATACTACCGATTTCATGGGTCAAGGCATCTTGCGTCAGTTGAATACCATTAGAAGCCGTAACGTCCACACCACTTACCAGGATGATGAATGCCGTGCAGGAACAAACTACCAGCGTATCCGTAAAGACGCCAAGAGCCTGTATCAATCCCTGTTTTACCGGATGGCTCACGGTAGCAACAGCCGCCGCATTTGGTGCACTACCCTCACCAGCCTCATTGCTGAACAAACCTCTCTTAATGCCCTGAATCACGGTAATACCTAACATACCTCCAGCAGCCTGATTGAATCCGAAAGCATTTTCTATAATAGTCAGCAAAACCTTTGGCAGACTGGTTATATTCCAGATGACCACACCAACGGCAATCAGCAGATAGACTATAGCCATGAGAGGAACCACTGTAGAAGAGAATTTTGCCACACGCTGGATTCCACCGAAAATGATAAGCAGAGTGAGTACAGTGAGAACTATACCCATAGTAGCAGGTTCAAAACCGAAAGCCTTCTGCCATGCCAGACAGATGGTATTACTCTGCACGGAATTGTAAGCAAAACCGAAAGTGATGATCATCAAAACGGCAAAAAGAATTCCCATCCATCCCTTTCCTAATCCATACTTCATATAATAGGCAGGACCGCCATAAAAAGAAGTCTTTCCCTTTCGCTTATAGAGTTGGGCAAGCGTAGATTCGATAAAAGCCGAAGCCGAACCCAACAAAGCAAGCATCCACATCCAGAACACAGCTCCTGGTCCACCAATGCTGATGGCAGTAGCCACGCCAGCTAAATTTCCTGTACCGATACGACTGGCGAGTGCCACCACAAAGGCCTGGAAAGAAGAGATATGCTTCATCTCCCCATCCACCTTCACGTCCATAGAAAGTTCGTCATGTCCTATTTCTTCAGGTTGCACCTTATCTGGATGAAGCAACAACCTCACCATCTCCTTGATAAGACGGAACTGTACAAATCGGGTACGCCACGTAAAAAATACCGCACAGAAGATCAGGACAGAAATAATAATATACGACCAGAGAAAATCGCTAACCTGAATAAAAATGTTTTGTATTGATTCTACCATTTTACTAAAAAAGTGAATATTTTTCTATTTAACTGCAAAATTACAATTTTTCTTTCTAATAATAACCTTTTTGCAATAGAATTCAACTAAAAAAGATAAAATCTACTAAATAACCAACATTTAAAATGTTTTTGAATATAATAGTTCCTCAGCAATGTGTGCAGATAACATGATAATTGACAAGTACAATACTTGTAATAAAAACTACTTATCAAACTACCTTTTTATGTAGAAATTTTGGTAAATCCATTTTTTTTGTTTAACTTTGCCTGAGATTTAAATGTGCAAACAATTTTGCTTGCAAAGAAGATAGCAGGAGAAGCTATTTAAATGAGAAAAAGTATAATTTTGAAGAAAGAGAAAAGAAATGATTGATCGTTGCTATATCGAAATAACAAACACTTGTAATCTTAATTGTGATTTCTGTCCAAAACATCAGAGGAAGAAAAGACAATTGACCGCAGAGGAATTTGACCTTCTCACAGATAAAGTAAGTGGGAAGGTTTGTTTTCTGTATTTCCATCTCATGGGCGAACCATTACTTCACCCACTCCTACCACAATTTATTCAGACAGCCAGAGCCAAAGGATTTAAGACAGTACTTACATCTAATGGCACCTTACTGGAAAGAGCGATGAATCTACTCGATACCTTACCCCACAAAATACAATTATCTCTCCATTCCCACGAAAGTAATGCAAAGGGAGAATTATCAACCTATATGGATCAGGTAATGCAATTCTCCACACAAGCTGCACAAAAAGGCACCTGCATGGTACTTCGTCTCTGGAATCAAGGAGGAAAAGACAAAGAAAACGAAATGGTCATGGAATATATAGAAAAATATGTACCCAAACCATGGAAGGAGCGCCCAGATGGTTTCAGACTTTGCGACAATCTCTATTTAGAATTTGACAGAAAGTTTGAATGGCCAGATACAGAGAAAAAAGAGTCTGAAAATCCAGAAGTTTTCTGCAAAGCATTATTCAAGCAGATAGGAATTCTATCTGATGGAAGTCTAGTACCATGTTGTTTAGACCACAATGGCGACATCATTCTCGGCAATCTTTTCCATCAATCCCTGGAAGAAATCCTCTCATCCACCAGAGCGCAGGCCATGATAGAAGGCTTCAAACATCATACTGCCACAGAATCTCTCTGCAAAAATTGTGAATCCGCCTTAGTCCGCAACAGTTTCAGGGGCAAAAAGCGTTCATAAAAAATCTGCGTCATCCTCCCAGACCGACAGGTCTAAAATCTGCGAAATAAAGAAATGACAGAAAAAAGAAGAAATGACACCGAAAAGAAGAAAATCAGAGAAAATCCATGTAAATCCATGAGAAAAATAATGAATGAAAAAAATCTGTGTAAATCTGTGAAATCTGTGGGACTAAATAATCAATGAGAAAAAATCTGTGTAAATCTGTGAAATCTGTGGGACTTAAATAATCAATGAGAAAAAATCTGCGTCATCTGCGAAATCTGCGTGACAAAAACAATAGAAGCCCATTTCGGGCGCGAGCCATTGGCCAGCGGCCAAATATCTGCGGAAATCCGTGAGTAATCCGATAAGCAAGATTGCCATCCGATTCATCCGTGAA
>ERZ1035025.1583-NODE-1583-length-11019-cov-3.995713_pt1 | contig 11019 bp, 25 predicted proteins | sample MGYA00520619_ERZ1035025 | MGnify/ENA primary metagenome ERZ1035025 (study PRJEB33766, sample SAMN09781742) | gut metagenome | biome: gut microbiome | host: Homo sapiens | place: Madagascar | study: EMG produced TPA metagenomics assembly of the PRJNA485056 data...
TACCTGTTCTAAATTATTCTCATAACCATATCGATATCTAAGTTCGATTCCATCATCAAATCTGTTCCCATCCAAAGCAAGACTGTATGTAAATTCTGTACTATGCAGAAAATATAACAGTTTTTTATAACCCGGTTTATTCGGACACTCATCGCACACAAGCTGATACATCCACTGAAAATATGAGTCATTAACTTCGTGTCGTGTCATTTTACCTCCATCCGATTGTAGCCTTAATTACTATATACATCGGAGTAGAATTGATCTACTAAAAGAATCTCGTAATCGCATCTCTTACTGTCATTTCTGACAAATACTGAATCGTCTTCATATTCACCAAAATGGTTAAGAGATTCTTCACCGATTGTTTCTTCTATATCATCTACAATCTCATTCAATTCATCAGTCAATACTTTATCTTTATAATAGGTAAGACTGATTGTTTCGTAGTCCTCGTATTCGCCAAAGTCTTCTGGCGAAATAACATAAGGTTTGTCATTGACATACTCTTCGTCTGTCACCTTAACTTCCTCCTTTGAAATATCTGAATATCTCATGTATCCTTTCTCTTGAATCTTCGCAGCATATTCATCAACGCTGATGTTATCATTAGAGACGCAATCTTCGTCGGATGTCTTCGCTGAATTATCTTTCCATTCGCTTTCTCTTTTTGCGAATACTTCTTTTACCGAATCAATCTCCTCTTGAGCTATCAATTCGTATTTCTTTTTTGTGTAGTACCAAGCACATATACCACCAGATATTACACCTGCTGTAAAAGCAATAATTGTTTTATTCATCATCATCTTCCTCATTAATCGTCATTACTGTTAATGCCAACCCACCAAATAATAAAGAGGCACTCAGAAGAATGCCTCCCATAATGTGTCTTTTTCTCTTACTATTCAACACATAATCCATCGTGGATATAAAATTATCTAATCCATCCATATAATTAGTGCTCCTTTCCGCCAAATAAAACAGCAATTCCGCCGATAAAGCAAATACCAGCTGCTGCGGAAAAAGTTAATCCTATTAATGTCATACTTGTCACTCCTTTTTATTCATAGCTTGAAAAATAGTGATTTTCTATTTGGAACATTGGTTCTCCATATTCACTAAAATCTTCAGCATTGAAAAATATCACATAAGTATTTGTTCTGTTTGTAGCCTCTTCTATTACCAATTGTCTAACATCATCTGTAACCGTACATCTGTCGACTCTTCCATTCCACATTGATGAAAACTGATTTGGTTGATATATAACCCCATAGGTACTGTCCGGAAAGTCTTCAGATAGAATCCGATTCAAAATCACATCTATTACCATTCTTTTTCCGAGTTCACATTCTCCCTCAGCTTCAGCGATAGTCGTTAATGCAATTAGTTCTATTTCATCATCTGATAAATTAATATCTGGCTCTACTATATCCGTAGACACTGTTTCTATAACCAATGGCGTTGGTGTAAAAGTCTTAATATTATCGGATTTATCCCTAGCCAAAACGAATGATGTGCATATTCCAAAGACAATTGCAATGATAAGAACTATAAATATAACACCCGTTTTTCGTCGCATTTTTTCTCCTTAAATCAAATGAAGAATGTCTCCATCAACATTGAAGTCGAGTAAGATTGCCGGTTCATAACCCCCATCTTCTGTCTCACGGTTGGTTTCCATGATGCCGAAATCTACATAATTATCACCAACATCGTTGTTCAGTTCGTCATACTTCCAACCAACAAGCTGACCTGTAGGGGTTTTGTCAATTCCAAGCATGTCATATACATCATTTAAGAATAAGAATCCATCAGCCACAAGCTTATCGTTTGCGAACTGCTGCTGAGCTCGAAGGAACATGAGATTGTACTGAGTTTCTCTTTCGTAACCCTTGCATGTTTCATCAAAGAATCTAGCATACTCACTGCATCCAGGATTGGCGATGCTTACAGTATTTTTACTTTTCTTCTCTTTCCCCGTTTCTGGATCTGTTACAGTTTCTTCAAATTTCTTTGCTTTAATGTCGTACTTAAGCTCCTTATCGACCTGCTCACCAAACTTATCAACAACTCTGCTACGATACTCTTTAAATGCCTGATCGGTTGTTGTTAGTGCTGCTGTCAGAGCTACATTTCTTTTTCTCATAATATTGTTAGCTGCTAAAATACTTGTAGCTGATACAATGCCAACGGCGATAGCCGGGGCGTACAATTTAGCCAGTTTTACACCAGTCTGAACATATACGATTGTTGTATCTTTTTTAGTATCTTCAACAGAATATTTATCTGCTATTTCCTTATTTTCCGAGCATTTATGAATAGCTTCCAAATCGTTTTTAGATTCTTCCATAATAGTACTCAGTTTTGTAGTCGCTTTACATGCCATTACAGCGCTGACAACTGCTCCACCGAGTCCTGCTACTAACAAAATCTCCGGGCTATGTTTTCTTAACTTAATGCCAATTCTTTTTGTTTTTGCATTTACCGTTTTCATAAATGTTTCTTTTTTCATTATTCCTGATTCTCCTTTTCTTTGTTTTCTAAATGGTCAATTAAATGCTGTGTATACCACATTATTTTTTTTAAATCCTGCACTCCGTTTTTATTTTTCCAACGGCAGGCATATTTAATGATATTACCCGTATCCGTTGCTTCTATCCCTTTGAGTTCCGAAGTAAAAGCTTCAATTACATCTATTACTTCTAATCCGGATGGTGATTGATAATGTTGCGGATGAGACACCATTTTGTCATCTGATTCGTACACATATATCACCTCCTAATTCAACGGTAAAGCTTTCGGTAACTTAATCATGTAACCCTCTCGTACATGCACTACGTTTGCACTACGAATATCAGTCCAACCATACTTATTATCTGTATAGTTACCAGTGATACCAACAAGATCATAAAAATCAGCAACACTTACCAGACCGTATGTAGCAACCAGCTCATCCATTCTTGATAATACATCTTCAGCTTCGCCACGGTTATCCAATATCACATCGTCGTATTCGTATCCGGTTCTTGTTCTAGTACTTGAGCTATAATCTCTGCGATTATCTTCATAATATTTTCGATATGATACTTTAGAAGCATTTGTACTCCTACCTCCGGATTTTCCATTAACGCCTAAAAAAGCTCTCACAGCATCCAAAATAATGTCTTTTACCGCAGGTACAACAATGTCTTCGAGAATATAACTTTTGACATTGTCAACATCTTCCGGAACGAATACATTTGTAATCTTCTGTAAGCCACTTTTTTTCTTAGCTTTTACCGAACCACTTACAATTTTTTCCACTTTCTTTTCTGGAACCTGTTCGCTTCGTTTTTCTTTTGATTTATGAGAATTTGATGCATATTCTCCCATTAAATTATTTTCTCCTTTCAAGCAACAATAATAACTTCTCCAGGGAGCGTGATTTTAGCACCCGGAACTCGATTGTTTTTCTTTTTAAACTGGTACACTAGATTACTTCTTGCTTTTCTTTCTGACACTGCGTACGTAGTCCCTTGCCATCTGTTAGATACGCAAGTACCAAATTCCATAACTGGACCATCATATAAATATTGATTCATGAAATCCCTCCCTGTAAAAATAAAAAGGGAAAGAACCTTGTTGTAGGCACTCTCCCCTGATTTTAGATAAAATCAATTTCTTTATTCTGTTTCTTCCTCACTGGCTTCAACGGAATTGTCTTCGACAACATTATCGGTATCATGTTCACCGGCAACCTTTTTTGCTGTACGATCTTCTGCCCAGTGTTTCAGTTTCTTAACTCCAGGTTCAACTACGAATTTGCAGATTAATCCTCCTGCTACCATAGCCAAACCGATTTTGGTTACTGAACTGAGACAGCTGCTGTTAGAAGTCGCTTTTACAATTTCCTCTGTTGCTGTTTCCATAACTTCCTCGTTGTTCATAATTTCATTGTTTTCCATGATTGAATCCTCCTTAGATTTTAGAAATTTATTTTTTCTTCCATAATAGACTTTGTAAAAAATGCGTAGCTACATGAGATTACGAAAATCATATCTCGGAGCAACTCCATAATCCAGTACAAGACACGGTGTTCCATCCGATGCAATCTGTGAACTGAAATTCAGATCCAGATAACCACTGTCAATATTCCATCCTAAATCTTCACCAATTACTCTCAATGGTTCGAGTCCGATTTCATAGTAGAACTCATTAAGCGAGACATACATTTCGTTTCTTAATCTGACATCTAATTCGTTTTCAGCTTTCTTAATGGTTTCCATATCTGATTTAAAATATCTTCCGGATACAGAATCATAGCACAAAGAGTCGCCTCGTCCGGTTATAATTACCTCTTTTGTATGAACTGGTGTTTGTTCAACCTTTTCCTTTGCAACAGCATCTCTGACCGACTGCTCTTTCTTTTCACCAATGGTTTCTACTACTTTCTTCTGATAATCTCTAAGTGTCGTTTCCGATAAAGTGTACGCTGTAGCAAGAGCCGCATTCCTTCGTAAATTGACAGAACTAGCTCCAATTAAACAAGCAATTGACAAGCCACCCGTTATAGCTGCTGGAATATAACATTTCCACGTGGTCTTTACAATCTCCGTCTTACTGAGGTTATGTCCCTCATACGGTGTACACGACTCATTAGCTTTTTTTAGTTCAGCATTATCAATTAATTTTAACGCTTTTGGTGTTGCTTTAACCGCCATCACTGTAGTCGAGATCATACCAGCAATACCAATACCAGTTAAAATCTCTGGACTATGCTTTACGGTTGCTGATTTTACTGATTGAACGACGGTTGGTATATTCAATTTTGACATTTCTTTTCCTCCGCTTATAGCGGGGCACAAGGCCCCGAGATTTTATTTTACCAACGTGAACTCAAGACGAACGCCAAGAGAGGCCGAAGCGCCGTAGTAATACGCACCACCAAAGTAGAAGACAACGGCAAAGTAAGCCGAAGAAATTTCTCGCTTGGTAGAATTTCGTAACCATCCCCATTCGTAATCATTATCCAGATATGCAACTCTGTTACGTCTTTCTTTCATAAGCGGTAACTGCTCGTCATTATCTCTCACAAAAGTTTTACGACACCATTCGTCATCCCAGCCGAACACCTGTCCAACAGTCGGAATCGTGAGATTTTTAACTCTACCTTTTAACTCTTCTGGGAAAGCATTATATACAGATGTTTCAATCCATTCCTGTAACCCATACATAGGCTTTGATGCAATGTATTCGTCTGTAATAAATAAGATTTCATTTACTGTAACTTTATGAGCAGTAGCCATAAAAGTCCCAAGCCCTTTCAGCTCTACACAAATTTTATCTCCAACTTTGATTTCGCTTGGCTTGAGTTCAAGAACTTTCTGTCTTACGGTTGGAATTGTAAAGATTGTTGATGGCTGTCCCCACGGAAATCTTCCAAAACGTTTTGTCGGTGCGGTTACTTCATTGCCCATATATTTTTTACAAATATCTTTGATTCCTGTTTTCTCAGCCGCTTCCCACATACTAATCTGAGCGTCATCAGCTGCCATTGCTGAAAGCGCATATGCCAATACCTTTTCGAAATCCTCGTATGTAGTTCCCTGTTCCATCATTTTGTCGATAAGTTTTGCTACTGCCGGTGTTTCTAATCTCATATTGTTATTAAGTTCTTTCATTTCAAATACCTCCGTGAATATAATTTTTAAGAAATTAGCATATCTATAATCTGTTCCGTCGCATTTTTTCCGCAAGAAAATATATAGCTTGCAAGCTTCTTTTTCTTTGAATATTTATCCATTTCGTCATGGAATTCTTCAAATATGACTAATGGCGGAACTCCTCGATTGCTGTGTAGGCGGTATAATAATTCTGTTGCCGCCCATTTGTAATAACTCCAAGTTTTTAAATCATTTTCTTCGCACGTTCGATCAACCAACCCCATATACCATCGAACGCATTCAATAGCACTATCTGTTGGTGTCATAGCTTCCTCCATAATAAGTAAAAGAAAAAGAGTCAATTAAGACTCCTCTTCATTTCTATTTTTCTTAGCCAGTGCTTCATTAACTTTCTTTTCAACCGTTTCCTCCATTTTCTTTTCATCGCACCAATCGGTAATAAGACTCGTCCCTAATCCGATTAATGTTGCTGTTAAACTGATGACTTTAATTAATTTACTGTTCATGATGTCACTCTCCTTTCATAATAAGACTTGTATTTTTTGCGTATTTTCCTGTTAATCTTCATCGAAAACGTCCGGTAAGAAATTCATATCTATGACATATATTTCTAATCCATCATCCAAAACACTCTTATAATGATTGAAATCTACCCAGCACAATCCGCTGTCAAGTCCCCAACCGATGTCATCTCCTCCGTCAATAGGCTCCAAACCGAGTAATTCGTATAAATAGTTAACCGAAATACGTCCGCCTAATGCGAAATCACGGTTAAGATAATATTCAGCCTGAATTACTCTGTTTACCGAACTTTCGAAATATCGCTTTGAAAACGAATCATAAAACAATCTATTATCGTCCGGATTATGTTCTTCAAAATCAAGAGTTCCATTTCTGACAATGCCAACTGACGTCATATACATATCTTTAGCCCTTTCGACCGTTATGGCATCTACAATTTTTTGATGTGCTTCTTCACCATATAGTTCTTTAAGTTTTTCCTTGTAGTTTTGGTATGAATCATTTAGTAACGCATAGGCACTGGTTATTGACGCTTGAGCCCCTTTGTTTAAAGTATTCGCTCCAAATATGCAAACTATCGTTCCGATACCGGTTGCTACTGCTGGAATGTAATAAAACCATGCCGAACGAATCGCTTCAATTTTAGTATAAGCGTTTGGGTCCCCTTCATGATTTTCTTTACTATCGACACGAATTTTTCGCAACGCTTTGGGAGTGCTCCAAACTGCCAATACAGAAGTCAGAACCACTCCTCCAGCACCAATGCATGACAAAATCGTTGGCGAAGTCTTTTTCAAATCGATTTTCATATAAACTCCTTTCTTACTTCATAGCACGGAACAAATCGTTAACATTTGCGGCCACGTTCCTTGCTACTGAAAACATTAACTGACTAGCGGGTGTAATTTTAGAATACCGAGATACCAATTCGATGAAATCATTCGTGTATTTAATGAATTCATTAATACTCCCACTTCTTCTCGGATACAGTCTATCGGCGATATAAGATTTAAGTTCGTCAATAGCCCATATCGAATAACTTGCTTTTTCAAACTCTTCTCTTCGCTTGAAATATGGCGGCATGTATATGTCGATTTTATACATATCGCATAAAATCAAATCAAGTTGATCGATAGACACTCCTGCTCCTCCTTTCTCAAAATTGAAAATAAAAAAAGAAAGACTTAGCGGACTCGAACCGCCATCTCCAGATATTCATCTGGTGCTCTACCATTAAGCTATCATCTCTCCATAATACGCCTTGTATATTTTGCGAAGCAAAAGAAAGAGCCGCTGTAAGCGACCCTCTCGTACTAATTTAAACCAATACTCTTAAGTATATTTACAAGCTCATCCTTTCCGATTTCAGCATCTACATCCACGTGCAGGTGTGTTTTTCCATCGGCAATCGTCGTGGTGACTTCATTCAACTGAATATCTATATTGTATCCTGTTTTCTTTCGTATCACCATTTTCAATGCTTTTGAAATAATCCCTCTCGTGAATTTCGATACTATTTTCATCTCATCCATGCTCCTTTTACTCCTTTCAAGAATGTTGATTTTTCTCATAAAAGGAACTGTGATTTTAGCGAAAAAGAAAGAGCCCTTGTTAGGACTCCTCTTCCTCTCTGTTTTTCAAAAAGTCAATATCAGATTGGCTGTACCCCTGTCTTAATAATTCTTCATCCGGAATCTCATCGACATGTTTCAAAAACCATTCTTTAATATTACTCATAAGAAATCACTCCTTTCATAATACGCCATGCAATTTTCGCTTAAACATCTCTTCTATCAAAACATGTTTCCCATCTTTGCCTCCGAATTGGTTTCATTTTCAACGCCCACATCATTTGTCTGATAGTTACAGTTGGATATATACCGTCCGTACACTCTCCAGCTCTATCGTCAAAATATTTTTTGAAATTCGGATGTAAATATAATCTATCGGTAAGCCATATATCGATGTCACCCCACCAGGTAGTTTTGTTGTCCGGATTGTATCTTTGCTGAATCACCGCCAGTCCTTTTTTGCCGATTTCAAATAATGTACATCTGCTATATACGGGGTGGTTGCACTCATATATACGTCCGTACATTTTTGAATAAAAATCAGGTTTTATATAATGATATCTCATTTGTTACCACACTCCAAAAATGCAAAAAGAAAAGAGCCTTGAACGTTTCGCCCAAAGCCCCTTTCCTATTTTAGCTTATGTTTCTATTCTTCTGACTCTTCCTCGGAATCGTTCTCCATGTTCAGAACCTCTTCCAGAGTTGGATATAAATTCTCATATTCTTCGTCACCTTCTCGTCCGTAGTCATCTAATTCTACGCTGTGACCGCAATGAGGGCATACCAATATATCTTCTCCCTCATCTTCAAATTCCATTAACTTTCCACACTCGTGGCAAATATACTCTCTGCTGAACATAGCTTTAACTAACTTATCATTGAAAAAACTCATAGCTAAAAATCTCCTTTCATACCGTTCAGTCTTATATACATAAGTATACAGACTATTTACTGTAGTTCAAGAGATAAAGCTTTATTCTCTCATAAAAGTATATGTAAAAATCACGAGGAAAAATAAAGAGAACATGCTGTAAACACGTTCCCCTTATTTAAAATTCTGTTTTTACTTTTTAGTCGGTCTAAAACGATTAAATAATCCTTTGAATGTGGTTGAGGTATATGCTCCAGTTTCTTCAAACTTAAATCCTTTATTCATCCAGATTCCATAGAACACCAAAGGTATCATCAATTCTGCCGCTGCAATACCAACTTTAAAATATCGGTCTTTAATCTGTTCTGAGATCTGCGTACGTTTAATATCCTCGTCTCGTAATCCGGCTTCTTCTTCCATTTTACGACGATCGTATTTCTCGTCTGCTTCCCACAGATTCCTATTCTCCTCGATTCTAAGTTTGTACAGCGTTGCTAAATCGCCGATTGCCTTCGATTTCTCAGTACTACCGTCTTTCATTTCAGATATAGACCGAATCTCTGCTGCAATTTCCTCATCCAATAATTCGTTGATGTTTTCATTCATTTTAATAATCTCCCTTCTGTAATTACTGAATTTCTTCCATAATAGAGAGTGTTATTTCTGCGAAATATAATCGTTCAAGTCAACATCCAACGATATTGTTTTATTCGCATAAAGTTCGTTAGCTTTCCCCGCATAAATTTCAAGAAATAAAAACGGAGTGCTGTCTGGATCAGAACTGTCAACTCTTATGGTTCCTATTGTTTTTTCTTTTTGTTTTCTGGTACAATACCAACCTATGAATGCTCCAATTAAGAATCCTATAACACTTGCAATAACTGTAACTCCCACTTGTTACACCTCCTTCAAAAAGTTTCTCTGAAAAATCCCACCCGGCAATTTTTCAAATATCAAAATATCATGTTTTCTGGTAACCTTCGTCCTGTTTCTAATCTAGGATAAAAAGAAAGAGCCCTTGTTAGGACTCCTCCACAAATGTGTGTTCAAATGCTTCTGCTAATTTTTCAGTCATTGCCGCATATTCTTCTGGAAATTCTTTACTGATAGATATTTGAGCGCTAGTAATTCCTTTTTGATATATAAATTTTCCAATTAATATCATTCCGATAATCACACTTCCTGCTCCACCAATAAGTCGTCCTTTTTGTTTGAATGCAACTTTCCTGTTTATCTTTTTCAATTCTTCCATTTTTGTTCACTCCTTTCATAAAGGACAATGTATTTGTTGCGAACTATCCTCGCTCTTTATCCAGCAACCAGAAAAATCGTCTGTACAAGTCATAGTAAATATCTTTGCAACACGGAATATTTAATCTAGCTTTCAAAATATCGTAAGACCAGCCTTCTGTAATTCCCTTTAGTAGATACTTTGCCAATTCTGGATTTGTGAAATTAGCAACTCTTTCGAGCATGTTCATACGGTCTGCATAATATGCTCTGGCTATTGCATACCTTGATGTCGGGTCATCAATATTATTGGTTATAACTCTCATCGCCAAATTCATAGTTTTTGTGTTAGTTCCGTCCAATGCAGCGTATGCTTTCTTCCATATCGGATATTGCAGACAAAAATGTTTTAGCTCGTAGTATCTATGTTTCTCTATCCAATATGGATTCTTCTCTGATAATTCAGCTCTTAATGTTGTTCCCATATAAATCTCCTTTGTGTTTATTACCGCCGGTGATTCTATTCTAGGTTAGAAATGCATAATAGTAAAAACAACCTCGGTGGAAAATACAAAAAGAAAGAGGCGTTGTTCACGCCCCTGCATACCTCATTTTCGATAATCGAATACGCATTTTTCGTAGTTCTACACTTAGTTGTTCCGCTTTGTGATAATCTCTTGTTCTTAAAAGCTCATCCTCCATTGTGCGAATTTTCCTAGATAATTGTTTCTGATCGTTACACATACTCGTACCTCCTACTTTATGATTTTCTCATAATAGACAATGTACTTTTTGCGCTCGCCATCTTATCATTGTCGCATCACACGGATAGTCCTCGTATCCCAATGTATCATTTGTAATTATTCCATCAACAACACCTTGTATTATTTCCGCATCATATTGTTTATATGGAAACAGATTTTCTGGAAGATGTCTATGTATAGAACCACAAATATCACATCGATATCGTGGGATTTCTATAAACCTTGCTCTTCCACCTTTTGTTCGTATAATTCTGGGGACTTTATCGTAATATTTTAAGTGAGAACCACAAGAGCTGCATATTACATTATTCATGTATAATCACCCCCTGATACATGGACAATTATACAAGAAAAAAATAAAAGAAAGTGCTGGAAAAGTATACCCAAAAAAAGAG
>ERZ1035025.1589-NODE-1589-length-11003-cov-23.233833_pt1 | contig 11003 bp, 4 predicted proteins | sample MGYA00520619_ERZ1035025 | MGnify/ENA primary metagenome ERZ1035025 (study PRJEB33766, sample SAMN09781742) | gut metagenome | biome: gut microbiome | host: Homo sapiens | place: Madagascar | study: EMG produced TPA metagenomics assembly of the PRJNA485056 data...
CTATTTTATTTTTTAAATCTTCATTCAATTGAGATATTTTATCTGCCTGTTGTGCAACTTTAATTAACAGATTTTTGTTCTCATCTTCTAATTGTTTTAACCTAGAATCAGTGTCTTGATTGATAATTACAACAGGATTTTCTTTCCTGTGTTGATCTAAAATATCTACTGCTACATCATCTAAGAATTGTGTTCTATTTTGCTTAATAATATGTCCATTAAGCTCATCTTCGTATCTTTTTACTTGTTGCCTTATTGCCTCATATGAGACATTATTCATTTTTGCATAATCTCTTATAGAAACCATGAATCCTCCTTAAACAAGTATCTTGTACAAGGCTTGTACAAGCTTGTATTTAATAAAATATATCTTGTTTTTATTAATTGTTCCACCATTTTTTAACTGTATTTTTTGATAAACCTGTATCTTTAACACATTGATATTTTGTTCCTTCAGGATTTTCTAATTGCCATTTTTGAACTATATCTTTTTTTGGCTTTCTGCCATTTCCATCTCTCCAATTGGTACCATTATACTTATCATTAATCTCTTGAATTGCTCTAGCACCAGCAAGATGTTGTTCTTGTTTTCGGCCATTTCGTTTATTTCTTTCGATTCGAATATTCGTTATTTTCTCGATATCTTTTAAAGGAAAAGTATTGTATCGTTCATCATAACACTCTAAAGCTGATTTAATATCTTCCTCTGTAAATGGTTCTTTTTCATTTAAACCGTTTAGAAACGGTATCAAATCAATTGCATCCTGTTTTATCTCATCTTTAGATAAACCACATTTTATGCCATAAATCACCAACGTCATAATACAAAAATATCTATGGCCATAACTAGCTCCATTTTCTTCTTTTTTTATTTGCTGGATCCACCAATCGTATAGATCACGTTTTACCGTCCAATATCTTCTTATACCCTTTACAACCTTATTTTCGTACCATTCCGGATACTTTTCTTTTGCCTGATCCAGTGTTAATTTGCTTTCCTTAAATAATTTTTTTTCATCTATCTCAATTTTAGTTGGAACAAAACGATTCAAATACTCTATATTAACTGGATGCTGGTTTACTCTATACACTTCCACTCTATCCAGTGGAGCATTCTTTTTACATTTGCCACCCAATATTCTAAAAGGCTGATTGATTCCTTGTTTTTGTACTTTTTCATCAACAGAAGTGTTTTTGTTCCACATTTTTTCAGTTAAAGAGTATTTAAATTCCTTTAATTGAAGCTTCAAATTAGGGAACAATGGTACTGGTTCTTCAAAAACATAATATAAATGTATCCCATGACCACTTAATGCCACGTAATTTGGTAATGGATAATAATCAAATTCCTTATTAAATGCAGCATAAAAGAAATTATTCAAACTATCATCTGTAACACCATCAATATCAAATATCATTGCACACATTTTAGAAGCTCTATCAGATGTATATTTTGCACCAAAGTAAGTTAAACCATTCATTACACAAAAATCTGCATTAACAAGCTCATTTCGATAGATATCTTCAAACTTATCTTCAAACATAATTCTGAAATGGCCATGATCTTCATTCTCATTCTTATAATAGGCGATTGGATTTGCTTTATAACTTCCACTATCTTCATACTCCTTCTGAATGAATCCTTCTCCAATTCTAAAAATATCTTTATATACATCCAGTGGATCCATCTTCTCTCCACCATACTTCTCAATAACATCACTTAACATTGTTCTAAACACCTTTCTAAAACAACCATAAAAGGACAAAAAAGAATCAAAGGCCTAGAGGCCTCTAGGTCACGTTATATTATCAATACATTTTTTGACCCTATTTTCATTAAAAATATAACACGAATTCAGCTCCGTGTTCAAGCTTATTTTTACTCTAGCAATGCTCAGAGAAATAGTTGTTATTTTTTTGCTAGAGTAAAATTAAAAAAGAGGGATAATTCCCCCTCTTTTATATAGTTTTATAGTGAAGGCATGAAATAAATTACGCATCCAAAAAAGATGGCAAAGATTAAAAATACGAGAGTTTCTTGTAAAATTCCACTACTTGTTTTGTTTCTTTCAGGATGTTCATCCAATTCTTTTAGCTTTTTTTCTATATAATTATTTTCCCATTTATTGATCCATTTATAAAAATTTTTCATTATTAATCACTATCTTCTTCTGGACGTAAAGAATAACCACATACATAATGATTTGGACTTTGCCTAACACAAATATTACCATCTTTTAAGCTTGCACTAGCTGTTTTAGCAGCTACATTTGCATATACTGTTTTCACTCTATTTTGATATATGGCCCAAATTTCTTTTGCATAACTATAAGCTTCTTCAACCTCAGGACCATACTCAACTAATGCCTGTATTGTTCCATTTGCCATCAATCCAACTAAAACCCATTTAACATTTTGTACGAGAAGATATATTGCTATACCAGCAGAGCGTCCATCAACATATACTTCACCATTAATAACTTTAACATCGTGCCCTTCATATCCAGTGCCTTTTAGCTCTTTTTGAGTAAAAACATGATTAAATTCTTCTCCTTCTAAGGGTTCATTAATAATTTCAACGTTTATGTCATTGGCTTTTATCTGGGTTGTTGTAACGTATGTATTATAAATTCCTAAACTAAATAACATACAGAAAGCTAATAAACATGATAATAATTTCTTCATAATATACATCTCCTCTCCATCATTATCACTACGTAAAAATCAGTATACTGTCCATTGGTATCAAAGCTCCTTTTTCATTCTTTATGTATCTTTATGTAGAAATTTTAACAAGTATAAATTTAAAAACATAGTCTATTAGTGCTCTAAAATGCATGATATAATTTAAAGGTAGTCAATAAGTACGTGTCCTCGTACTTAGCTTCTGCTAAGTCTCGGACGTTTACTTTTGAAAAGTTCATGATATAATAAAAGTACTTAAGATGTGTCTTAGGACATGAGAAAAGAGAGGATTGCAGTCCTCTCTTTTTTTTCGTATTCTGCAATGTTTGTTCCTAAGTTATCCTTTCAATTCTCTGATGATTAATAGCACTGCTACTAAACAAAGAAATTCTTGATAATTCATCACTTAAGATGTTACTTAGGACATTGCAGAAACGTTCTCTTTGAAGGTTTGAATTCATAAAGCTAACCTCCGAATAAAATTATAACATAATCTGGTGTCTGAAAGCCCTCCTTATGGGCGTTATATTATCAATGAAGTTATTCCACCTTTTTATATCAAAAATATAATAATATGAGATTTTTAAAAATGTTAGAAAAACTCAAAAAAATCAAATTAAAAAAATAGACCTTCAAGGTATGTTAAACCTTCAACCTCCACTTTTAAAAAAATAAAAAATTCAATAATTTTGATGATTTTCAAAAATCAAAATGTATCGTATATCACGCTTATATGATATATTTTGTTATTTTTTTAGCTAAAACTCGTGTTTTAACACGAATTTCTTGTCAATTTCGGCAAGAAAAAGCCTCGCAGAGCGAAAGAGGCATTTAGGAGTTTCTCCAAAATACCGATTGAGTTACTTTTTGAAAAAAAGTAACAAAAACTATTGTATAATAGATTCATACAGAGGTGATTAATTTATGAGAAATTGGAACAGAAAAACATCTTCATCAAAACTCAGTAGTGTGAGTACTTCTTTTTCAACTGCTGCAAAAGGAAACTTCAATCACAATAGAAGAACAAATTCTAAAGTTCCTCAAAATGTGGATCCAACTAAAACTGCATTCAACAAAATTCTAATAGACAAAGATATTCGTCAGGTATATGACGAAGTGTTTGGAGAATCCATAGCCGAATATAATGCTAATCAAATTGCTAAAAAACATCCAGAACGACAGAAAAAGGATTACTATTCCTCAATCTGCCATGATAAAAAAACAGAACCATTCCGAGAAGCCGTCGTTCAGATTGGTAATAAAGACAAACAGCTTCCTCGTTGGGAATCGAACGAGATTCTTCAAAAATTCCTTAAACGATTTCAAGAAAATAATCCTCAATTGGTGGTCGTTGGTGCATACATTCATAACGATGAAGCAACACCTCATATGCATATAGACTATGTGCCAGTAGCAACCTATTCAAAAGGCCTTAAAAAACGCGTATCAAATGATAAGGCACTAAATCAAATGGGATACAAGACCTGGAATGATTGGAAAGACAGTCAAATGGCCTGTCTTGAAAATCTGGTTCGTGAAAAAGGATACGACAGAGAATACATGAACAATTCAAACCGACACATTGCTGATGTTGAACAATTCAAACGTGTTCAGAAAGAAGTTGAACGACAGGCCAACAATAAACTCGAAAAAATGGAATTACCAGATATTCCAGCACCAGAAATCAAAATAAATCCTATCAACAAATCAGAGTCTGTTAGGTTTACAAAAGCCGAATTTGAACAAATTAAACAGGTAATAAATTATCAACAGATTCAAATTACCTCGCTAGAAGCTCAAAAAAGCACTTTAAATACTGATTTAGAAATCAGCAAGCAGACTATTAATCGAATCAAAAACAAGCCGTATGTGCTTGAAAACGAGCGCCTGAGCACTGAACTAGAAAAAAACAAATCTAAAATAGATAAATTTGACGAAATATCTGTTCAAAATCAACAATTGAAAAACCAAATAAATACATTGAATAATCTTCAAGTCGAAAACAATAATTTGAAATTAGAACTAGAAAAAGAAAAACAGCGTAGCGAAAATTTCAAAATAATCGGCAAGCTCTATCAGTGCATGTATCTGCATTTAATGAACCATATTATTCCAAGTGTTATTCAAAAATTCAAAATAGTTGAACTAATCAGAAACGGACTAGATAATCTATTCACAGGGGTTTTAGATGAATATCAAAACAAATCAAAAAATCCAGATATCTATACCCAGTTATTCCAAGACAACACGTCCCTTAATAAATCGTATCCAGACATTGATCAGGAATTTTCAAACCTTCCTGATGTAGATGAATTAATCGAAAAAGCTGAACTGGATCGAGAAAATGATTATGAATATTACAGATAAAAAAAGAAGGAGTTATGACTCCTTTTTTTTATTTATACAAAGGGGTTGGGGGATGAAATCCTCAAAAAATAAAATGTGTGTACAACACATTTTCGGATTGTATGTACACGTCCCGTAAGCAATTTGTATGTACAAATCCCTTATGGGATTCCAGTGTATGTACAAATCCCTTGCTTGCTATTTTTAAAACCCAAAAAATGACCTAAAATCGCCAATTTTGAAGAAAATGGCATTTTTACGATTTTTTCGTCTTTTTATTATGTCAAAATTTCATTTTTAAAGTGCATTTTTAATTTAAAAATGTTGATCTAAAAATTTATTTTTGCATTTATTTAGTGCTCAATTTTTCAAAAATGAGTGCTCAAAAATTTTATTTTTGTCATTTTATTGTGTCAAAAAATCAAAATTAGTGTGCAATTTAAGCTCGGATTGTGCGCAATAAATTGAGTTTATTTTTTAAATCTTCATTCAATTGAGATATTTTATCTGCCTGTTGTGCAACTTTAATTAACAGATTTTTGTTCTCATCTTCTAATTGTTTTAACCTAGAATCAGTGTCTTGATTGATAATTACAACAGGATTTTCTTTCCTGTGTTGATCTAAAATATCTACTGCTACATCATCTAAGAATTGTGTTCTATTTTGCTTAATAATATGTCCATTAAGCTCATCTTCGTATCTTTTTACTTGTTGCCTTATTGCCTCATATGAGACATTATTCATTTTTGCATAATCTCTTATAGAAACCATGAATCCTCCTTAAACAAGTATCTTGTACAAGGCTTGTACAAGCTTGTATTTAATAAAATATATCTTGTTTTTATTAATTGTTCCACCATTTTTTAACTGTATTTTTTGATAAACCTGTATCTTTAACACATTGATATTTTGTTCCTTCAGGATTTTCTAATTGCCATTTTTGAACTATATCTTTTTTTGGCTTTCTGCCATTTCCATCTCTCCAATTGGTACCATTATACTTATCATTAATCTCTTGAATTGCTCTAGCACCAGCAAGATGTTGTTCTTGTTTTCGGCCATTTCGTTTATTTCTTTCGATTCGAATATTCGTTATTTTCTCGATATCTTTTAAAGGAAAAGTATTGTATCGTTCATCATAACACTCTAAAGCTGATTTAATATCTTCCTCTGTAAATGGTTCTTTTTCATTTAAACCGTTTAGAAACGGTATCAAATCAATTGCATCCTGTTTTATCTCATCTTTAGATAAACCACATTTTATGCCATAAATCACCAACGTCATAATACAAAAATATCTATGGCCATAACTAGCTCCATTTTCTTCTTTTTTTATTTGCTGGATCCACCAATCGTATAGATCACGTTTTACCGTCCAATATCTTCTTATACCCTTTACAACCTTATTTTCGTACCATTCCGGATACTTTTCTTTTGCCTGATCCAGTGTTAATTTGCTTTCCTTAAATAATTTTTTTTCATCTATCTCAATTTTAGTTGGAACAAAACGATTCAAATACTCTATATTAACTGGATGCTGGTTTACTCTATACACTTCCACTCTATCCAGTGGAGCATTCTTTTTACATTTGCCACCCAATATTCTAAAAGGCTGATTGATTCCTTGTTTTTGTACTTTTTCATCAACAGAAGTGTTTTTGTTCCACATTTTTTCAGTTAAAGAGTATTTAAATTCCTTTAATTGAAGCTTCAAATTAGGGAACAATGGTACTGGTTCTTCAAAAACATAATATAAATGTATCCCATGACCACTTAATGCCACGTAATTTGGTAATGGATAATAATCAAATTCCTTATTAAATGCAGCATAAAAGAAATTATTCAAACTATCATCTGTAACACCATCAATATCAAATATCATTGCACACATTTTAGAAGCTCTATCAGATGTATATTTTGCACCAAAGTAAGTTAAACCATTCATTACACAAAAATCTGCATTAACAAGCTCATTTCGATAGATATCTTCAAACTTATCTTCAAACATAATTCTGAAATGGCCATGATCTTCATTCTCATTCTTATAATAGGCGATTGGATTTGCTTTATAACTTCCACTATCTTCATACTCCTTCTGAATGAATCCTTCTCCAATTCTAAAAATATCTTTATATACATCCAGTGGATCCATCTTCTCTCCACCATACTTCTCAATAACATCACTTAACATTGTTCTAAACACCTTTCTAAAACAACCATAAAAGGACAAAAAAGAATCAAAGGCCTAGAGGCCTCTAGGTCACGTTATATTATCAATACATTTTTTGACCCTATTTTCATTAAAAATATAACACGAATTCAGCTCCGTGTTCAAGCTTATTTTTACTCTAGCAATGCTCAGAGAAATAGTTGTTATTTTTTTGCTAGAGTAAAATTAAAAAAGAGGGATAATTCCCCCTCTTTTATATAGTTTTATAGTGAAGGCATGAAATAAATTACGCATCCAAAAAAGATGGCAAAGATTAAAAATACGAGAGTTTCTTGTAAAATTCCACTACTTGTTTTGTTTCTTTCAGGATGTTCATCCAATTCTTTTAGCTTTTTTTCTATATAATTATTTTCCCATTTATTGATCCATTTATAAAAATTTTTCATTATTAATCACTATCTTCTTCTGGACGTAAAGAATAACCACATACATAATGATTTGGACTTTGCCTAACACAAATATTACCATCTTTTAAGCTTGCACTAGCTGTTTTAGCAGCTACATTTGCATATACTGTTTTCACTCTATTTTGATATATGGCCCAAATTTCTTTTGCATAACTATAAGCTTCTTCAACCTCAGGACCATACTCAACTAATGCCTGTATTGTTCCATTTGCCATCAATCCAACTAAAACCCATTTAACATTTTGTACGAGAAGATATATTGCTATACCAGCAGAGCGTCCATCAACATATACTTCACCATTAATAACTTTAACATCGTGCCCTTCATATCCAGTGCCTTTTAGCTCTTTTTGAGTAAAAACATGATTAAATTCTTCTCCTTCTAAGGGTTCATTAATAATTTCAACGTTTATGTCATTGGCTTTTATCTGGGTTGTTGTAACGTATGTATTATAAATTCCTAAACTAAATAACATACAGAAAGCTAATAAACATGATAATAATTTCTTCATAATATACATCTCCTCTCCATCATTATCACTACGTAAAAATCAGTATACTGTCCATTGGTATCAAAGCTCCTTTTTCATTCTTTATGTATCTTTATGTAGAAATTTTAACAAGTATAAATTTAAAAACATAGTCTATTAGTGCTCTAAAATGCATGATATAATTTAAAGGTAGTCAATAAGTACGTGTCCTCGTACTTAGCTTCTGCTAAGTCTCGGACGTTTACTTTTGAAAAGTTCATGATATAATAAAAGTACTTAAGATGTGTCTTAGGACATGAGAAAAGAGAGGATTGCAGTCCTCTCTTTTTTTTCGTATTCTGCAATGTTTGTTCCTAAGTTATCCTTTCAATTCTCTGATGATTAATAGCACTGCTACTAAACAAAGAAATTCTTGATAATTCATCACTTAAGATGTTACTTAGGACATTGCAGAAACGTTCTCTTTGAAGGTTTGAATTCATAAAGCTAACCTCCGAATAAAATTATAACATAATCTGGTGTCTGAAAGCCCTCCTTATGGGCGTTATATTATCAATGAAGTTATTCCACCTTTTTATATCAAAAATATAATAATATGAGATTTTTAAAAATGTTAGAAAAACTCAAAAAAATCAAATTAAAAAAATAGACCTTCAAGGTATGTTAAACCTTCAACCTCCACTTTTAAAAAAATAAAAAATTCAATAATTTTGATGATTTTCAAAAATCAAAATGTATCGTATATCACGCTTATATGATATATTTTGTTATTTTTTTAGCTAAAACTCGTGTTTTAACACGAATTTCTTGTCAATTTCGGCAAGAAAAAGCCTCGCAGAGCGAAAGAGGCATTTAGGAGTTTCTCCAAAATACCGATTGAGTTACTTTTTGAAAAAAAGTAACAAAAACTATTGTATAATAGATTCATACAGAGGTGATTAATTTATGAGAAATTGGAACAGAAAAACATCTTCATCAAAACTCAGTAGTGTGAGTACTTCTTTTTCAACTGCTGCAAAAGGAAACTTCAATCACAATAGAAGAACAAATTCTAAAGTTCCTCAAAATGTGGATCCAACTAAAACTGCATTCAACAAAATTCTAATAGACAAAGATATTCGTCAGGTATATGACGAAGTGTTTGGAGAATCCATAGCCGAATATAATGCTAATCAAATTGCTAAAAAACATCCAGAACGACAGAAAAAGGATTACTATTCCTCAATCTGCCATGATAAAAAAACAGAACCATTCCGAGAAGCCGTCGTTCAGATTGGTAATAAAGACAAACAGCTTCCTCGTTGGGAATCGAACGAGATTCTTCAAAAATTCCTTAAACGATTTCAAGAAAATAATCCTCAATTGGTGGTCGTTGGTGCATACATTCATAACGATGAAGCAACACCTCATATGCATATAGACTATGTGCCAGTAGCAACCTATTCAAAAGGCCTTAAAAAACGCGTATCAAATGATAAGGCACTAAATCAAATGGGATACAAGACCTGGAATGATTGGAAAGACAGTCAAATGGCCTGTCTTGAAAATCTGGTTCGTGAAAAAGGATACGACAGAGAATACATGAACAATTCAAACCGACACATTGCTGATGTTGAACAATTCAAACGTGTTCAGAAAGAAGTTGAACGACAGGCCAACAATAAACTCGAAAAAATGGAATTACCAGATATTCCAGCACCAGAAATCAAAATAAATCCTATCAACAAATCAGAGTCTGTTAGGTTTACAAAAGCCGAATTTGAACAAATTAAACAGGTAATAAATTATCAACAGATTCAAATTACCTCGCTAGAAGCTCAAAAAAGCACTTTAAATACTGATTTAGAAATCAGCAAGCAGACTATTAATCGAATCAAAAACAAGCCGTATGTGCTTGAAAACGAGCGCCTGAGCACTGAACTAGAAAAAAACAAATCTAAAATAGATAAATTTGACGAAATATCTGTTCAAAATCAACAATTGAAAAACCAAATAAATACATTGAATAATCTTCAAGTCGAAAACAATAATTTGAAATTAGAACTAGAAAAAGAAAAACAGCGTAGCGAAAATTTCAAAATAATCGGCAAGCTCTATCAGTGCATGTATCTGCATTTAATGAACCATATTATTCCAAGTGTTATTCAAAAATTCAAAATAGTTGAACTAATCAGAAACGGACTAGATAATCTATTCACAGGGGTTTTAGATGAATATCAAAACAAATCAAAAAATCCAGATATCTATACCCAGTTATTCCAAGACAACACGTCCCTTAATAAATCGTATCCAGACATTGATCAGGAATTTTCAAACCTTCCTGATGTAGATGAATTAATCGAAAAAGCTGAACTGGATCGAGAAAATGATTATGAATATTACAGATAAAAAAAGAAGGAGTTATGACTCCTTTTTTTTATTTATACAAAGGGGTTGGGGGATGAAATCCTCAAAAAATAAAATGTGTGTACAACACATTTTCGGATTGTATGTACACGTCCCGTAAGCAATTTGTATGTACAAATCCCTTATGGGATTCCAGTGTATGTACAAATCCCTTGCTTGCTATTTTTAAAACCCAAAAAATGACCTAAAATCGCCAATTTTGAAGAAAATGGCATTTTTACGATTTTTTCGTCTTTTTATTATGTCAAAATTTCATTTTTAAAGTGCATTTTTAATTTAAAAATGTTGATCTAAAAATTTATTTTTGCATTTATTTAGTGCTCAATTTTTCAAAAATGAGTGCTCAAAAATTTTATTTTTGTCATTTTATTGTGTCAAAAAATCAAAATTAGTGTGCAATTTAAGCTCGGATTGTGCGCAATAAATTGAGTTTATTT
>ERZ1035025.1597-NODE-1597-length-10930-cov-17.854989_pt1 | contig 10930 bp, 9 predicted proteins | sample MGYA00520619_ERZ1035025 | MGnify/ENA primary metagenome ERZ1035025 (study PRJEB33766, sample SAMN09781742) | gut metagenome | biome: gut microbiome | host: Homo sapiens | place: Madagascar | study: EMG produced TPA metagenomics assembly of the PRJNA485056 data...
TCTCACCCTTACCATATACTGGCAATGGCTTGCGATGACGGATATTGTTGATGAACAATGGAATCAACTTCTCAGGGAACTGATATGGACCATAGTTGTTGGAACAGTTGGTCACGATGGTAGGCATTCCGTATGTATCGTGGAAGGCACGTACGAAATGGTCTGAGCTTGCCTTAGAAGCCGAGTATGGAGAATGAGGATTGTACTTGGTAGTCTCCAGGAAGAATTCCTCGCCATAAGCCTCGTGGTTCTTTCCGCTGGAAGCCTTGGTTGAGAAAGGCGCTGCTACGCCCTCTGGATGAGTCATCTGCAGGGCACCATACACCTCGTCGGTAGAGATATGATAGAAGCGCTTGCCCTCATAACCCTCTGGCAGACTCTCCCAATAGATCTTGGCAGCCTGGAGCAAAGACAGGGTACCCATCACGTTGGTCTGAGCGAAAGTGAAAGGATCCTTGATACTGCGGTCCACATGACTCTCTGCTGCCAGATGGATAATACCGTCCACCTGATACTCCTTCATCAGTTTCAGCATCAGGTCGAAGTCACAAATGTCACCCTTCACGAAGGTATAGTTTGGCTTGTCCTCAACATCCTTGAGGTTAGCTAAGTTGCCTGCGTATGTCAACTTGTCGAGGTTGATGATATGATACTCAGGATACTTGTTCACAAAAAGTCTTACGACATGTGAGCCGATGAAACCAGCACCGCCCGTTATGATGATATTCTTCATTTCTATATGTTTTTAGTATATAATTTCAATTAGCTACTTTCTGTTCCGGATATTACTTGGCAGCCTCCAGATTAGCAATACATTTCTCGAGTGAATCCACCCAGTAAGGCACTTTCACGCCGAAGGTCTCCTTGATGGAACGCTTGTCGAGCACGGAGTAAGCCGGACGGGTTACCGGAGATGGATATTCAGAACTGTAACATGGTTGGATGTCGCAATCCGTATGTCCTGAGATTCTTGCTATCATCTGGGTGAAATCATACCAGGAGCAAACTCCCTCGTTGGAGAAATGATAGATTCCTACCAGTTTCTCCTGCGCTTCAGCCGTCTTCATCTTCTCTAAGATGGTCTCGATGGCATAAGCCAGATCCAGCGCATAAGTAGGAGTACCGCACTGGTCGAACACCACCTTCAACTGCGGTTTGGTGGCAGTCAGGTTGAGCATAGTCTTGCAGAAATTCTTGCCAAACTCAGAATAGAGCCATGCGGTGCGGATGATGACATACTTGCAGCCGCTGGCGATGATTTTCTGTTCGCCGTGGAGCTTAGTAGTACCATAAACGCCCGTAGGAGTGCCCTTCTGTTCAGGATTGCAAGGCACATTATAAGGTTCCTTACCAAACACATAATCGGTAGAAATCTGAACGAGCAGACCATCCACCTCCTTCATTGCCTTAGCAAGATTCTCCGGAGCATCCGCATTCAGTTTCTCAGCCAGTGCAGCCAACTTTTCATCGGTTTCACAAGCATCCACATTGGTCCAGGCAGCACAGTTAACGATAGCCTGCACCTCATTGTCCTTCACCATCTTTCGGATGGCATCCATATCCGTAATATCCAGATAAGTAGTCTCCAGACCCTCCACCTGATTGACATCCGTAAAGATATAATGATCAGTAGTATTCTTGCTAACGATACGCATCTCATTGCCGAGCTGACCGTTGGCACCCGTAACTAATATATTCATTTCTATTTATAATTTACAATTAGACCCACTTTTATCAGCATTTCTCCAAAGCCCTTTCAGGCCCCTTTCAAGCCCTTTTTACCTTTTTACTTTTTTACCTTTTTACCTTTAAAAAGGACTCTCAAAGTCTTTCAGCATATCATGCTTGGTATCCTTCTCAGAGAGAATAGCATGCTCTGTAGGAATCTTCCAGTCGATGCCCAAGCTCTCGTCGAGGATAGAGATTCCCCCGTCAGCCTCAGGATGATAGAACTCATCGCACTTATACTGGAACACGGCAGTTTCGCTGAGTACGGCAAAACCATGGGCAAAACCACGTGGAATAAAGAACTGGCGATGATTATCCTCGGTCAGTTCCACAGCCACATGCTTGCCATAGGTAGGAGAACCCTTGCGAATATCCACAGCCACATCGAGCACGGCACCCTTCACGCAGCGCACTAACTTAGACTGGGTGAATGGAGGGCGCTGGAAATGCAGTCCGCGCATCACGCCATAGGACGACATACTCTCGTTGTCCTGGCAGAAATGGATAGGATGACCCAGTATCGGAGCCACCTTCTCGTCAAATTCACGCTGAGAGAAACTCTCGAAGAAATAGCCACGGGCATCCTTGAAGATGCGAGGCTCAATGATGAGCACGCCATCAATATCAGTTTTGATTACTTCCATATCTTAGTCCTTTAAACTGTTCTGGTACCATTCATAAAGCTTCTTCACACCATCCTCGATTTCCACCTGATGGGTCCAACCGAGCGAGTGCAACTTGCTTACATCAATCAACTTTCTTGGAGTTCCGTCTGGCTTAGAAGCATCAAACTCCACCGTACCCTCGAAGCCCACCGTCTTCACGATCAGTTCAGAAAGTTCACGGATAGTAAGTTCCTTACCAGTACCCACATTGATGTGGCAGTTGCGAATTTCACCGAGCGAAGGAATGGCACCGCCACGACCCTCAGAATTGTTACGGTCAACGGCACCGTCCACCTTGGCACCATAGAAAACAGAACTGTATTTCTCGATACCGATGATGTCCTTGAAATCTACATTCAGGAGCACGTGAACGCTGGCATCCGCCATATCCTCGCTCCAGAGGAACTCACGCAGCGGAGTACCTGTACCCCAGAGCACCACCTTATTATTATATATACCATAGAACTCCAATGCTTTCAGGATACGCTCATGGTCGTTATGACCATCCACGTTGCCCTCGCCGATGAGTTCGCGCAGTTTATCAGTAGGGTTGATCGGACGCTTGTTCATATCCACCTCAATACTGTGCCAGTCGCCCTCATGAATCAGTTTAGCTAAGTAGATCTTGCGCATCATCGCAGGCATCACATGACTGTTTTCCAAGTGGAAATTATCATTCGGACCATAGAGGTTGGTAGGCATCACAGCGATATAGTTGGTGCCATACTGCAGATTGTAGCTCTCGCACATCTTCAGTCCGGCAATCTTGGCAATGGCATACTCCTCGTTGGTATATTCCAGAGGAGAAGTAAGGAGCACATCCTCCTTCATAGGCTGCGGTGCATCCTTCGGATAGATACAGGTAGAGCCTAAGAAGAGCAGCTTCTTCACACCATGACTGTAAGCATTGCTGATGACATTACATTGCATCTTCATGTTCTGCATGATGAAATCGGCGCGGTAGAGCGAATTGGCCATGATGCCGCCCACGAAAGCAGCAGCTAAGACCACAGCATCCGGACGCTCCTCATCGAAGAATTTCTGAACGGCATATTGGTCGGTCAGGTCCAGTTCCTTATGCGAACGGCCCACTAAGTTATTGTAACCACGTTTCTTCAAATTGTTCCAAATAGCGGAACCCACCAAGCCATGATGCCCAGCAATGTAAATCTTACTATCCTTACTCAACATTTTTACATCAAAAATTTAAGTTATTATTTTCTCCGTGCAAAATTACGATTTTTCTCTCAAAGAATAAAAAGTTTTAGGGATTTATTTTGTATTTATCGCATTTTGATGTATCTTTGCACTACAAAAGGAATAAACATAATGAAAATCAAGACATTTTTAATCATCGGATTTGCCACCTTGGCCATGCTTTCCTGCCATCGTGGTCCCAAGCCACCGGTATCTCAGCAGAACTTGCCCATCAGCATGTCAAAACCAGCCAAGGGCGACAAAGCTATCTACGGACTTGCCTGCATGGGATGCACAGACTCCGTAGTAATCATGCTCCCCAATCAGGGCGGCGATCCTGTAAAATATAATATTCTCGAAGCCAACCGCAACCGCCAGGTATTTGGCAATATCGAAGTGGGCGACTGGATCTGCATCATCCCTGCCAAGGAAAAGAATAAGGCAAGCATGGTCATCGACCTCGACAAACTGAAAGCCACCTGGACCTATCAGGTGATGCCTCATCTCAGAGATGTCACCCATCTCTCCAAAAAGCAGCAGCAGCGCATTCTCGCCAATATGCCCGACAGCATCGTGGAAACCTACATGATTCCGCGCGAATACGGATTTACGCTCAAGCGAATGGGAGAAGCACGCTCCGTGGGAATGGTGGCGACCAACAGTTCGGTAGAGGATGACAGTCCTGTGGAATATCCTAAAGTTCCCCTTTACACAGAGTGGCATGCCTACAACGGCAAGCTGATCTTAGTGAAAGGAAGATACGAGTTTAATAATGTCGTTTTCAACGAGAAGACCACCTACGACACGCTTTCTTTCGTCTATATGAAGGATGATTCGCTCGCTCTCCGTGATTCTCGGGGCAATATCCAGAGCTATCACCGCAAGTCCAATGCGCGGACTGCCAATGCCGCAGCCCAGAAAGCAGCCCAGAAAGCAGCGGAAAAATTCAAGGAAGAACTCAAATAAAGTTTATGCGTTCATCGCTTGAAATCTGAGAAAAAAAATCCTTGAAACAAGACTAAACGAGATGGAGAATTTCCGAAAAATGAGTAATACGACGGAGGCGTTCATGTTCGAACTCCTCCGTTTTTTCATGCGCCCATATCGTATGAAATGGGATATGAATAGCAGAAGCCCCTATCTTGAGGGCAGGTGCAATGTCGCTCTTGAAACTGTTGCCCACCATCACCAATTCCTCCGGCAGCACGCCCAACTCACGACAAAGTCGGCGATAAGCTTCCGGTTTCTTATCGCTCACGATGCTCACCACATCAAAATATCGCTGCAGTCCCGATCGCCAGAGTTTATTCTCCTGATCCTGCAGTTCGCCCTTGGTAAAGACCGCCAACTTATATTCCGTCTTTCTGAGTTTTGCCAGAGTCTCCTCCACCTCTTCGAGCGGTTTGGCATCCAGTCTCAGCAGCGTCTTTCCCAATTCCACCGCTCTGCCTATCACACGGGCAGGCACCTTTCCGTCGCTCACCTTGATGGCATTTTCCACTAATGAGATGGTGAACGCCTTGACGCCATATCCCAGGTCCTCCATGTTTTCCCCTTCCGTCTCAAAGAGCGCAGCAGAGATTTCCTCCTTGCTTCCATAGTCAGAAAGCAAGTCACAGTACTCAGCCTCCACTTCCTCGAAGTAAGTCTGCAAGGCCCAGAGGGTGTCGTCGGCATCAAAAGCGATTGCCTTGATATGATCCAGTTTTTTCATATTTCTCATTTTTCATTTCTCATTTCTAATTTGTAATTTCTCATTATATAAGAACCCCATCTGCAAAAATAATACTTTTCCCCGAACTGACAAAGAAAAACGCACAACAATCTGCTAAAAGCGACTGCTGCACGTCCGTCATTCATTCAATCTTAATAGAGAATTACTTTTCAGAACCAAAAGTTATTATTTATATCAGAATATGATCTTTTTAGAAACGAGTCATAAACTCTACTACAATCTTATCCTTCTCAGAAGTCTTTGCCACACCACCGTTGCGATAGAAATACTTCTCGTAGTTGATACGGATGTCAGAGATGAAAGGCTTGGCAAGACTGAGCGTCACACCCCCAGTCACACGATGGCGCTTATAGTCGTTGATTTTCAACACGCCAGGGTCCTCATCCGTAGCCCCATATCGGGTGCCATCACTGTGGTCGCTCATGAAATCATATCTTACCAATGGAGAAACCTTCCTGATCAGACTTTTCTGGTTGACCACCGGAATATCATAGCATACAAACCCGTCAAAAGCGTGCACATCATGAAACGCATTCTTGGAATAATGCTTGAAGAGATACTCCACCTCAGCGATCAGACCGCCACGATGGAAGGTAATACCCGCATCATACATATTGACGGTGACATCAGAAGGCTTGATTTTCTGCGTACTCAGCACGAGATTCACATTCGGGAAGAGGAACTGCGCCTTGGCAGAATAGTTGATGCCCTTGGTCCAGTAATCCTTCTGGTTGGTAAGACCGGAGCCGTTGAACACACCCGCATTCACGATGATAGGGAACCCCACGTTCCAGGTATAGCCCACCTCAGCACCGACATCACGCACATTACCCACCTGCTTGGCGATAAACGAGCGGTTGGCGAAATACTGCTGATGAGGCGAGCGGTGCGCATCGATGGTGAAAGGCACACGTTCCTGACCGATAGTAAACTGGAGCGTACTCCATGGTTTGATACGGGTATAAGCATCGAGCATCTTGATTTTGCCCTCATCGCAGAGGTCGATTTCCGCCTTGTAGCTCACCTCTTTGGTCACATTACCAGTCACATTGATACGGGCAGTTCTTACTTCGAAGCGTCCCTCCCCTTCCTCGGTCTGGTATTCGTACTTCGAGCGTATCGTACCGCCAATCTTCGGAGTACGGTCAACCTCCTTCTTTTCATCCTGAGCAAACACCGCTGCAGACAGCATAGTGCAGAGCAGCAGGGCCATTGTCTTCTTCTTCATATTCACATTATTAATATATTAGCACACATCATGAGGCCATAGCCTTTATTCGGGTGCAAAATTACGAAGATGATATTTCTAACTTACGACACGGATGTTACAAAATGATGAAGAAAGCCCAAATCATATATTCCAGACATTCCATGATATGAAACGTTACCGATACATTTTTGCCTTTTCCCTTTGTTATTTCAAATAAAATGATTAGTTTTGCAGATGCAAAGAGTCTGATAAGATATTATCACCAAAAACTTAAAAGAAAGAACCATGGCAGAATTGAAATTATATCCAGTAGGAATCCAGACTTTCGAGGAAATCATCACCCGAAATCTGCTGTACGTAGATAAGACGGAATATGTCTATCGCATGACTCATAGCGGTGGCAAACATTTCTTCTTAAGCCGTCCACGCCGTTTCGGAAAGTCATTGTTGGTTTCTACCTTTAAGAGTTATTTTCTGGGAAAGAAGGAACTCTTCAAAGGGCTTGCCATCGAAAAGTTGGAAAAGGACTGGACGGAATATCCTGTCCTACATTTCAGCATGGCTGGCGGTAAACACATGGAGAAGGACCAGCTGGAAAGATACTTGGGAAACCGGCTTGCAGAACAAGAAAAAGTATGGGGAATCAAGACTCCTGCAGTTGATGCAAACGACCGACTCATCGCACTCATTCAGACTGCTTACGAAAAGACCGGCAAGCAGGTGGTAGTACTCATTGATGAGTATGATGCTCCCCTACTTGATGTTGTGCATGAAGATTCTCATTTGAAAGATTTGCGCAATGTGATGCGTAATTTCTATAGTCCTTTGAAGGATTGCGAACCTATGCTTCGCTTTGTTTTCCTCACTGGCATCACTAAATTTTCACAGATGAGCATCTTCAGTGAACTCAATAATATCACCAATATCAGCATGGATCATGAGTACGCTGGAATCTGCGGTATTACCAAGGAGGAATTGGAGACTCAGATGTCAGCAGATGTTGATGCTTTGGCAGTTAAGATGAATCTAACCCGAATTCAGACTCTTGTTGCATTGCGAGAATTTTATGATGGTTATCACTTTGCTGCCCAGTCCCCCGACATCTTCAATCCATATAGTCTATTGAATGCTATGGCTGCAGGCTGTCTGGATTATTATTGGTTTACTTCTGGCACACCTACCTATCTGATAGAAATGCTTAAGAAATTTCAGGTAATGCCTTCGGAAATTGGAAGTTGCGAGGCAGACAAATCGGACTTTGACGCACCGACCGAAATGATGGTGTCCATCATGCCTCTTTTATATCAGAGTGGATATATCACCATCAAAGGCTATGATCCAGAGACAGAACTCTTTACGCTTGACATTCCCAACAAGGAAATCCGTGTTGGATTATATCGCAGTCTCTTACCTAATTATATAGGTATGACTACGCCTAAGGGAACAACCACCATCGCCAAGATGTCGGCTCTTATTCGCCGTAATGATATGAATGGGGCTTTGCAGATGCTTCAAGCTTTTCTTGCCACGGTTCCATATTGCAACAATGCGGATTCAGAGGGGCATTATCAGCAGATGATGTATGTGATATTCTCTATTCTTGATAATTACGTGGACGTAGAAGTTCGCACTCCGTCAGGAAGAGTGGATATGGTACTGAGAACTGCTACGCATCTCTATCTCTTTGAGTTGAAACTCAATAAGGATGCAGCTGCAGCGATGAAGCAGATAAACCTCAAGGAATATCCTAAACGTTTTGCTCTATGTGGCTTGCCAATCGTAAAGGTAGGCGTCAACTTTGATGTCGCTTCGCATAATATCACGGATTGGAAGATAGAAGCTTATACATAATGGTGAAATTGGAGTACCCAAACATGCTTATTCCAAATATTTATACTAACTTTGCGACAAAATAAAAATATATAAGGAGAATCGCTCATGGATAGTAATATCACAAAGAAGAAAAATGCCAAGCGCAAATACATTTATCGCAAGCGCATCCCTTACGGAATCATGAACTTCGTTACCGTGAGAAGAGACGACTGCTATTATGTAGATAAGACAGATTTTATAGAAGAAATAGAAAGATCCAACATGTATTTCTTCTATATCCGCCCTCGTCGTTTCGGCAAGAGCCTTACCCTCTCCATGCTCAAACAGTATTACGACATCAATATGGCTGATAGGTTTGAGGAACTGTTTGGAGGATTGTATATCGGCGAGAATCCTACACCTGAGCATAATACCTATCTGATTATCTCGCTCAACTTTGCCGTGGTGGATGCCAATCTTGAGAATTACAAGAAGGGACTCGATGCACATTGCAACACAGAGTTTAACTACTTCTGCGATGTGTATGCACAATATCTGCCTGCCAACATCAAAGAAGAGATGAACAGGAAGGATGGCGCAGTAGAACAGTTGGACTATCTTTGCAAGGAATGTAAGAAGACAGGACAGAAAGTGTATCTCTTTATTGATGAGTACGACCATTTCACGAATACTATCCTGGCAGAACCAGACTGTCTCAACAATTATCAGGCAGAAACTCATGGCATGGGTTATCTCCGTAAGTTCTTCGACACCATCAAGTCGGCTACCGATTCCACCTTAGAGCGAGTTTTCGTAACGGGCGTCAGTCCTGTTACCATGGACGATCTGACCAGCGGTTTCAACATCGGCACCAACTATTCCCTTTCATACGAGTTCAACGAGATGACGGGCTTCACGGAAGAAGAGGTGCGCGAAATGCTCACTTACTATACCGAAACCCTCCATCTCCACAACTACACCGTGGATGAATTGATAGACCTGATGAAACCATGGTACGATAACTATTGTTTTGCAAAGGATTCATACGGCGAAACCACCATGTACAATTCCAACATGGTGCTCTATTTCATCGATAATTATATCAGAAATCGAGGAAAACTTCCTAAGAATATGATAGAGGAAAACATCCGATTGGATTACAACAAGCTCCGTATGCTCATCCGCAAGGACAAGGAGTTCGCCCACGATGCCTCTATCATCCAGCAACTGGTAGAAAACGGCTTTGTGGCTGGCGAGCTCAAGACCGGCTTTCCTGCCGAGCAGATAGGCGACCCGGATAATTTCGTGAGTCTGCTCTACTACTTCGGCATGGTTACCATCGCAGGAAATTATCAGGGAAAGACCAAGTTCGTGATACCAAATAAAGTAGCGCGAAAGCAGCTGTTCAATTTCCTCCTCGCAAACCACCACGCAGCTACACAAGATTATCATAGTGTATAAAAGCACGGAAATGGTGGTTTGCGAGGAAGTGAAATAATCACAAGGCGTACGCTCCTCTGAACGAGGGAACGTACGCCTTGTTTATTTATTCCCCCACTCCCTTTCTCAATATATTGTGAATATTCCTTCTTCACATCGAAGCAAGGACAGGCTTTGGCGAATCTGTCCCTCGCCACCAATATTACTTGAAAGCGCACCATTCGCCAGCATCATGCATTTCTATATTCGTAAAGAGATCCACCACATCACCCAAGCGGCGCTTATCCAGCTCCTAACGGGCGAAATTCTTAGGTAGAATTCCATTCAGTCTTTCGTTTTCACGCTCGATGGCAGTCAGCGCATCATCTATCACCATTTGCCATTTTCTATCTATTTATATTATAATAAGGTGATATAGTATCTATTTGAAAGCTAAAAAATTCCTGTCTCCGCGCTAAAAACACGCACTGAAAAGCCCTTTTTAGTGAATTTTCTTTCATTTTCCTGCATTTGCTCCACAGAAAATGAAGAAATCTGAAAACACGAAAAGGGCGAATACCAACGCCTGAAACACGCTGATATTCGCCCTTCGATATACACATAATCCTGGAGAGTATTTTTGACGGCTCAAACACCATCACAATTAATGCACTGAGTATCAAATGGTTATACATATACCTTATCGATTATTTTTTCTATTTTAAGTTTTAGATTGCTTGTGGATTTCCCCACTAAGCATTTACAAGAAACAAAGGTATAAAAAATAAGGAAAACACCAAATTTAATGCCTTCTTTAACGGAAAAAGTTATTTTTGAGGCTATTTTTGCGATTTAAGACCCTCGAAAATGGCGAAAAAATGAAGCAGAAATGCAAAAACAAGTACCCCAAAAAGCAGTTTTAGTAAAGAAACACAACAAAATGATAGGCAAGAAATGGATATTGAACATGGATTTTCTTAGAATTTGAGAGACAGGAGCATATAAGAATAAGATTTTTCTGGAGAGAAAAAGAGGGTTCCAATAATCATATAACATACTGATACTCAAGCACTTCTAACTACATCTTATACACTAAGACACTTGCTATGAAGAAAACAAAATCCGGTCATTTGGTCAAAGTCATTTTCGGTCAAAATGAAATTT
>ERZ1035025.1598-NODE-1598-length-10922-cov-13.667802_pt1 | contig 10922 bp, 7 predicted proteins | sample MGYA00520619_ERZ1035025 | MGnify/ENA primary metagenome ERZ1035025 (study PRJEB33766, sample SAMN09781742) | gut metagenome | biome: gut microbiome | host: Homo sapiens | place: Madagascar | study: EMG produced TPA metagenomics assembly of the PRJNA485056 data...
AAATAAATGATTGACTCTGTATTTGCCACAGGATGTACAGTAAATACATAGAAATTGTAAACGGCAAAAACGGAGGAGGAAAAATGAATAGCAAATACAAAGATTTATTTCAGCCAATAAAAATTGGTGGGGTAGACATAAAAAACAGATTTTTTATGTCACCAATGGGAAATTTTGGGCATGTGGATGAACAAGGGGCATTAACTGATGAAGGAATTGATTACTATGTAGAACGTGCAAAAGGTGGTATGGGACTGATTATTACGGGATATTGTATAGCAGATGAGATGATCGAAGAAGCACAGACGCCATCAATTCTTGTAATTAAGAAAAATCCACTGATCTTTTTACAAAAATGTTCTGTTTTGACAGAAAGAGTTCATGCATATGGAAGCAAAATCTTTTTACAGTTGACAGCTGGATTTGGAAGAACGGCGAAAGTTGTAAAAGTAAATAAGCACATTGCACCATCAGACACAGAAAATATGTATGATCCGACGATTAAACATAGAGCAATGACAAAAAAAGAAATCAAAGATATGATTTATTCTTTTGGAGAAGCGGCAAAACTTGCTCAAAAATGTGGATTTGATGGGATTGAAATTCATGCATTGCATGAGGATTATTTGTTAGATCAGTTTACGATGGAATGTTGGAATCACAGGACGGATGAATATGGTGGAAGTTTTGAAAATCGTTATCGTCTGCCAGTTGAAATCGTACAAGAGATTAAACGTGTTTGTGGAAAGAATTTTCCAGTAACGCTTAGATATTCAGTAAAACACTATATGAAAAATGCAAATACAGGGATTCTTCCAGAACAAGAAAATGAAATTCAAGAAATGGGTAGAGATCTTGAAGAAGGCTTAAAAGCAGGAAAATATTTAGAAGAAGCAGGATATGATGGATTTAATACAGATATTGGAAGTTGTGAAGCACATTATTTAAGTCATCCGAATGTGTTTACAAAAGATGGTTTGTACTTGGATATGGCTTCAAAACTGCAGGAAGTTGTAAATGTTCCCGTAATGGTAGCAGGACGTATGGATGAACCAGAGTTTGCGTTGAATGCAATAAAAGATCATAAGTGTGAAATGATCGGACTTGGAAGACCGGCACTTGCAGACCCAGATTATGTAAATAAATTAAAAAAGAATGAACCCGAAAGAATTCGCCATTGTATCTCATGCAATTATGGATGTATTACAAATATTTTAAATAAATCAACGGTATGGTGTGCAATCAATCCTCAGTGTTATGCAGAAAGAAGAAATGCATTAAAACCAATTACAGAAAAGAAAAAAGTTGTTGTGATCGGAGCAGGACCTGCAGGTATGCAGGCAGCACTTACGAGTGTGATGAGAGGATATGAAGTTGAATTATTTGAAAAAGAATCAAATCTTGGTGGAAATTTAAATTATGCGGGAGCAACCCTAGAAAAACATCATATTTTGGAATTGATTCAGTGGTTTGAAACAGAATTAGAACGTTATGGTGTTAAAATCAGAAGACAAATGATGATAACATCCAAAGATTTGAAAGAGATGAAAGCAGATGTCACTTTTATTGCGACAGGATCAAAAGCAAGAAAATTTGAGATTCCTGGCACAGAAAAAAATCATGTATTTTTTGCACATGAAATTTATAAAGATTTATCGAAATGTGGAGAAAAAGTTACGATTATAGGTGCTGGACAGATTGGAATGGAAACAGCAATATGGCTTGCGAAATTGGGCAAAAAAGTTTCTGTTGTTGAATTTACAGGTCAGATTATGGGTGGTACAAAAAATAGTCCGATTGGAGATATCGAAATGGCAAAATTGTATACCGAGTATTTTAATATAGATCTGAAATTGAAAACGAAAGCAGTTTCTATTGGAGAAACAGATTTAGAAGTAGAAAAATTAGCAGATGGTACAAGAGAAAAAATTAATGCAGATACTGTACTGATTGCTGTTGGTTATGAATCTGTTAACGCACTATATAATGAAGTAAAAGAACAGAATCTTGAGACAGAAATTTATCATATTGGAGATTCTGAACATGTAGCTAATATTTATACAGCGATTCATACAGCTTATGAGATTGCAAATCATATTTAGAATGAGAGGAGAAATAAGATATGACGAATAGAGAATTAGCAAAGAGAATAGTAGTTCATATCGGAGGTGAAGAGAATATTAAAAATCTAACACACTGTGCTACAAGATTAAGATTTGAATTAAAAGATGACCATAAGGCGGAACTTGAAGAATTAAAAAAAATAGATGGTGTTTTAACAGCACAGATACAAGGAACACAGACTCAAGTTGTGATAGGTGCAAAAGTAGGAAAAATTTATGACGAGATTATGAAGATTGTGAATATTCAATCTGATGCGAATACAAATGAAAAAACAACACAAAAGGAAAAAGTAAATCCGCTTAATGCAGCATTAGCAGCGATTTCCGGAATTTTTGCTCCAACATTACCAGTACTGATTGGATGTGGTATGTTTAAAGCACTTGTAGCAATGATTACAGGACTAGGACTGCTTCCAGCAGATCATTCTATAATAACAATGTTATCCATGCTTGGAGATTTGATTTTTTATTTCTTTCCATTCTTTTTGGCTGTCAGTGCGGCAAAGAAGTTTAATACAAGCGAATTCCTAGCATTGGCTTTAGCGGCAGCTTATATGTATCCAACGATTATGGATGGAGCGGCAGCAGTAGCAAATGGTGGACCAGCTTCTATGAAATTTTTGGAATTACCTATTTTATTTGTAAATTATAAATCAACAGTGATTCCAATTATCTTATCAGTTTGGGTGTTAAGTCTTATTTATAAATATATAGATCGGATTGTTCCAGATATTTTGAAAGTGTTTTTAACATCTATGTTAGTTTTAATTATCATGGTTCCATTAGAATTAGTCGTTTTAGGGCCAATTGGCTCTTATGCAGGAGAGTATGTAGCAAAATTTATCAGCTGGTTTTATGACAAGGGCGGAATTTTTGCTGCGGCATTCCTTGGAGGAACCAGAGCTCCATTGACGATGCTAGGAATGCATTATGCATTAAGTCCATTACAGATTCAGCAGATTGCATCAACAGGATCTACAACATTACTTGTAAGTGCTTTGGCAAATAACTTTGCGCAATCAGGAGCAGCGTTTGGAGCAGCTTGTGCTATACAGGATAAAAGTAAAAAATCAGCAGCATTTGGAGCGTCATTATCAGCATTTATGGGGATTACAGAACCAGCAATGTATGGAGTTAATTTAGTTTATAAAAAACCATTTTTTATTGCAATGATTTCATCAGCAATTGCCTCAGTATTTTTGCAGTTATTTCATGCAGTGGGATTGGCTTATGTGCCACCAGGAATCTTTACACTGATTAGTTTTCAAGCGGATAGTTTTATTTTTATAATTCTTGGTGTAGCTTTATCATTTGTTCTTTCAGCAATCCTTACATATTTCTTTGGAATGGATAAAGGTCATATGGCTAATGAAGAAGTGATTAAGGCACCAATAAAAGGAAAAGTAATCGATGTTACAGAGATGAAAGATGAAACGTTTCGCTCTGAAGTGATGGGGAAAGGAGTGGCAATCATTCCACAAGAAGGGTGCGTTTATGCACCATTTAACGGAACTGTAGAAATGATTTTTCCGACAGGACATGCGATTTGTCTAAAAAGTAAAAATGGGACAGAAGTATTGATTCATATTGGCGTTGACACAGTGAAAGAAAATGGAAAAGGATTTGAAGCAAAAGTAGCACAGGGAGACACATTTAAAGAAGGAGAACTGTTAATTGAATTTGATTTAGAAGATCTTAAGAAAAAGTATGACATGACAACGCCTGTGATTTTAAATGAATCAGAGCAGTACAGTGAGATTAAAAAATATTACACAGAGTTAGCGGATTGTGACACAGTTGTTTTAGATGCAAAGCGAGGATAAAAGAATGAGTTTTTCAAAAGATTTTTTATGGGGTGGAGCAACAGCAGCCAATCAATATGAAGGTGCATACAATGAAGATGGAAGGGGACCATGTACACTTGATGCGATAACAGCGGGTGCATATAAAGAACCACGAAAAGTCACTTTTCAACGGGAAGATGGAACGATTGGTACTGTGACAAGGGAAGAAAGTGTTCCAGAGAAAGCAATGGGATATATTGATGTAGATCAATATTATCCAAGTCATCAGGCGACTGATTTTTATCATCACTATAAAGAAGATATCGCATTATTTGCAGAAATGGGATTTCGTTGCTTCCGATTCTCAGTTTCATGGTCCAGAGTTTGTAAAAATGGAATGAAAGAAATAAATCAAAAAGGTATAGAATTTTATGATGCAGTGATTGATGAACTTTTAAAATACGGAATTGAGCCGGTAATTACAATCAATCATTTTGATATGCCAATGTATTTGGCAGATCATTTTGATGGATGGGCAAGTAGAGAAGTAATAGATTTTTATTTGTTCTTTTGTGAAACTCTTTTTACAAGATATAAAGAAAAGGTAAAATACTGGATGACATTTAATGAAATCAATATTTTACGCTCATGGTCCCAGATGGGAATTCATGATAATGGACCGCAAAATAGATATCAGGCTGATCATCATATTTTTGTGGCAAGCGCAAAAGCAGTTTTATTAGGACATGAGATTAACAAGAATTTTAAAATAGGAATGATGTGTTGTTATATTCCTGCATATCCAATGACTTGTAAACCAGAAGATGTTTATGAAGCAATCAAGGAAAATCGCAAGCGCGAATTTTATATGGATGTTCAATGCAAAGGATATTATCCACAATATCAGCTGAAAGAATTTGAGCGATTAGGCGTAAAGATAAAAAAAGAATCAGAAGATGATGAAATCCTCAGAAAAGGAACAGTAGATTATATAGGATTTTCTTACTATATGTCAACTGTTTCTACGATTGATCCAAATGCAGAAAGAACAGAAGGAAATCAGGTCCTGGCATATAAAAATCCGTACTTGGAAACTAGTGAATGGGGATGGGCGATTGATCCTTTGGGACTAAGAATTTCCCTTTGCAAATTGTATGAAAGATACCATCTTCCACTGTTTATTGTTGAAAATGGACTTGGAGCAGTTGATCAGATGGAAGAGGATGGAAGTATTCAGGATGATTATCGTATTGAATATTTCAAGAAACATATTCAGGCAATGAAAGATGCAGTAGAATATGATGGTGTGGACCTGATGGGATATACGCCATGGGGATGCATAGATCTTGTTTCTGCTGGAACTGGTGAGATGAAAAAACGATATGGATTTATTTATGTAGATATGGATGATGCTGGTCATGGAAGTTTAAAACGGTATAAGAAGAAGTCTTTTTATTGGTATCAAAAAGTGATTTCAAGAAATGGAGAAGAAATTTAAAAATATAAAATAACGTAATAAGTTTTTGGAGAAGTGACAAAAAAGGATGGGTTTATCAAAAATATATAGTAAACCTGTCCTTTATTTTGTAATTGTAAGAAAATTCTTGTATTCAATCCATTTTTTATATACAATAGAAGAAATAAAAAAACAAGATTTTCAAAAGAAGGAGATTTAAGACCAATGAAGAAGTTAGCTCTTGCTCAGGAATTAAAGGAAAATGCTTATCCAGGACGAGGAATCGTCATCGGAAGATCCAAAGATGGGAAGAAGGCAGTGACTGCATACTTTATCATGGGACGCAGTGAGAACAGCCGAAACCGTGTTTTTGTAGAAGAAGGAGAAGGAATCCGCACACAGGCATTTGATCCAGCCAAATTAGAAGATCCAAGTCTTATTATCTATGCACCAGTTCGTGTCCTTGGTGATGAAACGATCGTTACGAATGGTGATCAGACAGACACAGTATATGAAGGAAGGGAAAAAGGACTTACCTTTGAAGAATCTTTAAGAAGCCGTGAGTTTGAACCAGACGGACCAAACTACACACCAAGAATCTCAGGTCTTATGAAGATTGCAGATAATACATTCCACTATGCAATGTCCATTTTAAAGAGCAACAATGGAAATCCAGAAAGCTGCAATCGATTTACATATACATATGAGAATCCACTTGCTGGAGAAGGACGTTTTATCCACACATATATGCATGATGGGAATCCACTTCCAAGTTTTGAAGGAGAACCTAAATTAGTAGCGATCGAAGAAGATATCGATGACTTCACAAATACACTTTGGAACAGCTTAAACGATGACAACAAAGTATCTCTGTTTGTACGTTATATTGATATTGCAACAGGAGAATATGAGACAAGAATCGTAAATAAGAACAAATAATCAGTCGATCAGCAGATCAAAGGAGAAGAAAAATGAAGGAATTAGAATTAAAGTACGGATGTAATCCAAACCAGAAACCATCAAGAATTTACATGGCAGACGGAAGTGAACTTCCAATTGAAGTATTAAACGGAAGACCAGGGTACATCAACTTTTTGGATGCATTTAATGGATGGCAGCTGGTAAGAGAATTAAAGAAAGCAACAGGACTTCCTGCTGCAACTTCTTTCAAACACGTATCACCTGCGGGAGCATCTGTAGGACGTCCAATGTCTGATACCTTAAAGAAGATCTACTGGGTAGATGATATGGGAGATTTATCTCCATTAGCATGTGCATATGCCAGAGCAAGAGGTGCAGACCGTATGTCTTCATTTGGTGACTTTATTTCTTTATCTGATGTATGTGATGCAGATACAGCACGTCTGATCAAGAGAGAAGTATCTGACGGAGTGATCGCACCAGGATACACAGATGAAGCACTGGAAATCTTAAAAGCAAAGAAAAACGGAAATTATAACATCATCAAGATCGATGAGAACTATACACCAGCACCATTAGAGCATAAACAGGTATTTGGTGTTACATTTGAACAGGGAAGACAGGAACTTCCAATTGATGATGAATTATTATCAAACATCGTTACAGAGAACAAAGAGATCCCAGAAGAAGCACTGGTCGATATGAAGATTTCTCTGATCGTATTAAAATATACACAGTCTAACTCTGTATGCTTCGTAAAAGACGGACAGGCAATCGGAATCGGAGCAGGACAGCAGTCTCGTGTACATTGTACAAGACTTGCAGGACAGAAAGCAGACAACTGGTGGTTAAGACAGTGTCCAAAAGTTATGAATCTGCCATTTAAAGAAAAGATCCGTCGTGCAGACAGAGACAATGCGATTGATCTTTACATTGGAGATGAATACATGGACGTCTTAGCAGACGGAGCATGGGAGAACATCTTCACTGAGAAACCAGAAGTCTTCACAAAAGAAGAGAAGAGAGAATGGTTAGATAAATTAACAGATGTTACATTAGGATCTGATGCATTCTTCCCATTCTTTGATAATATCGAGAGAGCACATAAGAGTGGAGTTAAATACATTGCACAGCCAGGTGGATCCGTAAGAGATGACGCTGTGATCGACTGCTGCAATAAGTACAACATGGCAATGGCATTTACAGGAATCAGATTATTCCATCACTAAAATTCACAATCAAGATACAAAAGAACATATCAATTAATAACGAACAAGACACTGGCAGACGCCATGATTTTATGACTGCTGCCAGTGCTTTATCTCAAAGAAAAATCAATCAAATTACAAAAGTAAAAAAACTTATATATGTACGAAAAAAAGTACCGGAAATAAGGTTTGTTATTTATTTAACGAGAAAGTTTATCGGTTAGGTATATTGTATTCAATCTAGATTTTGTTATAATAAAGATAGTTAGATAAGGCTAACTTATAAATGTAATATAAATTATTTTGATCCAAGAAATGGAGGAGTTTTCAAAATGAAACAGTTTGAAGAATGGGAAGGTTTTAAAGGTAGAATGTGGAAGGAAGAAATCAATACAAGAGATTTCATCCAGGAAAACTACACACCTTATGATGGAGATGCAAGCTTCCTTGCAGGACCTACAGAAGCAACAGATAAGTTATGGGGTATCTTACAGGGACTTCAGAAAGAAGAACGTGCAAAAGGCGGAGTTCTTGATATGGATACAGACATCGTATCTTCTTTAACTTCTCACGGACCTGGTTATATCAGTGAAGAGACAAAAGATTTAGAACAGATCGTTGGTCTTCAGACAGACAAACCATTAAAACGTGCATTTATGCCATATGGTGGTATCAAGATGGCAGAAGAATCCTGCCGTAACTATGGTTATGAACCAAGTGAAAGATTACATGAGATCTTTACAAAATATTCTAAGACTCATAACACAGCTGTTTTCGATGCTTACACACCAGAAATGAAAAAAGCAAGACATAACAAGATCATCACAGGTCTTCCAGATACTTATGGACGTGGACGTATCGTAGGTGATTACCGTCGTGTTGCTTTATATGGAATTGATTACTTATTAGAAGAAAAAGAAAATGATTTCGCAAACTGTGGATGCGGTGTTATGACTGATGATGTGATCCGTCTTCGTGAAGAGATCGCAGAACAGAAAAAAGCATTAAAAGGTATGAAAGAAATGGCTCAGATCTACGGATTTGATATTTCAAAACCAGCAAAAAATGCAAAAGAAGCAATCCAGTGGATGTACTTTGGATACTTAGCAGCGATCAAAACTCAGAACGGAGCTGCAATGAGTATCGGACGTGTTGCTACATTCCTTGACATTTATATCCAGCGTGACCTTGATAAAGGAATCATCACAGAAGAAGAAGCTCAGGAAATGATTGACCACTTAACAATGAAATTCAGAATGGTTAAATTCGCAAGAATTCCTTCTTACAACCAGTTATTCTCAGGAGACCCTGTATGGGCAACACTTGACCTTGCTGGTATCGGTGTTGATGGACGTTCCATGGTTACAAAAACAGACTTCCGTTTCTTACATACATTAGAGAACATGGGACCATCTCCAGAGCCAAACATCACTGTATTATATTCTTCAGATCTTCCAGAAAACTTCAAGAAATATGCAGCTGATATTTCTATTCGTACAAGTTCTATCCAGTACGAAAATGATGATGTTATGAAACCTGTATGGGGAGATGACTATGCAATCTGCTGTTGTGTATCTGCTACTAAGACTGGTAAAGAAATGCAGTTCTTCGGAGCAAGAGCAAACCTTGCAAAATGCTTATTATATGCGATCAACGGTGGTGTAGACTGCAAGACAAAACAGCAGGTAGGACCTTCTTACAAACCAATCACAGCAGAATATTTAGACTATGACGAAGTTATGGAAAAATATGATGTTATGATGGATTGGTTAGTAGATCTTTATGTAAATACATTAAACTTAATCCAGTATATGCATGACAAATATTACTATGAAGCAGCTGAGTTAGCATTAATGGATACAGAACTTGAAAGAACATTCGCAACAGGAATCGCAGGATTCTCTCATGCAGTTGACTCTTTAAGTGCTATCAAATACGCAAAAGTAAAAGCAATCCGTGATGAAGATGGATTAGTTGTAGACTATGAAATCGAAGGAGATTTCCCTAAATATGGTAACGATGATGACAGAGCTGATGATATCGCAGTATGGCTGTTAAGAACATTCTTAGCTAAGATCAAAAAACATCATACATATCGTAACTCTGAGCCTACAACATCTATCCTGACAATTACATCTAACGTTGTATACGGAAAAGCAACAGGAACAATGCCAGATGGTAGAAAAGCAGGAGAACCATTAGCACCAGGAGCTAACCCAAGTTATGGAGCAGAACAGAACGGATTATTAGCATCCTTAAACTCTGTAGCAAAACTTCCATATGAATGGGCATTAGATGGTATTTCTAATACACAGACAATTAACCCAGACGCATTAGGACATGAAGATGGTGAAAGAATCAACAATCTTGTAAATGTTATGGACGGATACTTTGATCAGGGAGCTCACCACTTAAATGTAAACGTATTCGGTAAAGAAAAACTGATCGATGCTATGGAACATCCTGAAAAAGAAGAATATGCAAACTTCACAATCCGTGTATCTGGATATGCAGTTAAGTTCATCGACTTAACAAGAGAACAGCAGATGGACGTTATTTCCAGAACATGCCATAAAACAATGTAATTTGAATTAGTGGAAAAGAATTATGAATGAAAAAATAACCGGAAAAATCCATTCCATCGAGACTTTTGGTCTCGTGGATGGTCCCGGTGTGCGGTTTATCGCTTTCATGCAGGGCTGTCGGATGAGATGCAAATATTGCCACAATCCGGAGACCTGGCAGGAAAACTGTGGTGAAGACTGGCAGCCAGAAGCCCTCTTAAAGAGGGCTTTGCGTTACCGCATGTACTGGGGAAAAGAAGGAGGGATCACAGTAAGCGGTGGAGAACCCCTCTTACAGATTGATTTTTTAATTGAATTTTTTAAACTGGCAAAACAAGAAGGAATTCACACAGCTGTGGATACCTCTGCCAACCCATACACAAAAGAAGAACCATTTCACACAAAATGGTTAGAATTAATGAAATACACCGACCTTGTCATCTTAGACTTAAAAGAAATGGACGAGGAAAAACACAAGAAATTGACAGGCTGTCCAAACAGCAATATTTTAGCAATGGCACAGGAAGTTTCAGACCTCGGAGTAGATCTGTGGATTCGGCATGTGCTTGTCCCAGACTTAACAGACGATGAAGAAGGACTAGCAGATTTAAAACGCTTCATCGATGGATTAAAGACAGTCAAGAGAGTGGAAATCTTGCCATACCATACTCTTGGACTTTTTAAATGGGAAAAATTAGGAATTAAATACCCTCTGGAAGGGGTACAGCCACCAAGTGAAGAAGCCGTAGCAAAGGCAGAAAAGATCCTTGGTATCGAGAAAACTTCTCAAAAATAAAGGTAGACAAATCATCCGAGATAGGATATTATAATAACAGTTAGTTGAGGCTAACCAACATAAAACAAAA
>ERZ1035025.1604-NODE-1604-length-10893-cov-22.352556_pt1 | contig 10893 bp, 9 predicted proteins | sample MGYA00520619_ERZ1035025 | MGnify/ENA primary metagenome ERZ1035025 (study PRJEB33766, sample SAMN09781742) | gut metagenome | biome: gut microbiome | host: Homo sapiens | place: Madagascar | study: EMG produced TPA metagenomics assembly of the PRJNA485056 data...
ATATGGTCATCATCCTGCTGGGCAATGTGGTGAGCCACATGTATTTCGGCATGAATGCGCTGCTCAGGGCAGCCAGCAAGCCGCGGCAGGCCATGTACGCCACCATCTTCACGGTGATCATGAACGTGATACTGGATGCACTTTTCATCATCGTGTTCAAATGGGGAATACAGGGAGCCGCCATCGCCACCATCCTCTCGCAGCTGATGGCGATGATGTGGCAGTTCAAACTCTTCAGCAATAAGAACGAACTGCTCCACCTCAAGAAAGGTATTTACAGACTGAGAAAGAAACTGGTAGAGAACATCCTCGCCATCGGCATTTCGCCTTTCCTGATGAATGTCTGCGCCTGCATCGTCGTCATCTTCATCAACAACCAGCTGGTGCGTTTCGGAGGCGATCTCTCTGTGGGTGCCTACGGCATTGCCAATGGTATTGCCATGGTATTCATCATGTTCGTGTTCGGCATCAACCAGGGAATGCAGCCTATCGCCGGCTACAACTACGGAGCTCAGAAAATAGACCGACTGATGAGGGTTTTAAACCTCAGCATCATCGCTGCTACAGGCATTATGGTAACCGGTTGGCTGATAGCCATGTTCCTGCCATACTACTGCGCCAGAATGTTTACTACCGACAAGGCGCTGATAGAATTAGGCATCAAGGCCATCCGCATCGTGATGTGCTGCTTCCCGATCATCGGTTTCCAGATGGTCATCACTAACTTCTTCCAGTGTATCGGCAAAGTGAAGATCAGCATCTTCCTCTCTCTGTCAAGACAGTTGCTCATTCTCCTGCCACTCTTGGGACTGCTGCCATTGTTCTGGGATATAGAAGGCGTCTGGTACAGTATGCCAATCTCTGATTTCTCTGCCGCCGTGATTGCCGCCATCGTCATGTCATGGTATATGAAGAAACTGAAAAGAATGCACAGAGAAAAACTTCTGCAGCAGGAAATGACGGAAGGATAAAGCATCATCATACATTCATCAACTATAAAATAGAGAATTATGACTAAAATCATCATAAATGTAGGTCGCCAGATAGGAAGCGGTGGCCATATTATCGCAGAGAAGCTGGCAGAAGCCTTCGGTTGCAAGTGCTACGACCGTGAACTTCTCAATCTGGCAGCCAAGGAGAGTGGATTCTCAGAGAAATTCTTCGAGCAGAACGATGAGCAGAAGGGATTTTTCAAAGCACTCTTCCATACCCATCTTCCTTTCCTGAGCGACAGCAACTTCTATCACAATGATTTCTCACAGGAAGGTCTGTATAAATTTCAGAGCGATGCCATCAGAAAGGCTGCCAATGAGGGCAACTGCGTATTTGTAGGAAGAACAGCCGACTATGTGCTGCGCGACTATAAGAACGTGATCAACATATTCATCACCGCCAATATCGACGACCGCATCAAGGCCGTTTGCAAGCGCAAGAACATCGACCGTGCCGCTGCCCGTAAATTCATCACCAACCATGAGGAAGAACGTGCTTCCTACTATGGCTACTATACCGGCAAGAAATGGGGACACAGCGAGAGTTACGATCTCTGCATCAACAGCAGCCTGCTGGGACTGGAAGAGACTGAGAAATTCATCGAAGAGTTTATCAGAAAAAAGTTCAAATTATAAGAAATCTGACTCAGAAAGAAATTCAACTGAATAAGAATTCAGACTCAGAAGAAAACTCATAAGAAATTCAATTCATAAGAAATTTAACTCACAATATAATGAAGAAGATTATGCTTTTGGGCTCAGGCGAACTGGGCAAAGAATTTACCATCGCCGCAAAGCGTGCTGGACAGTATGTCATCGCTTGCGACAAGTATGACAATGCTCCTGCCATGCAGGTTGCTGACGAGCGAGAAGTGTTCTCAATGCTCGATGGCGACGCATTGACCGCAGTGGTTGAGAAACATCACCCAGACATCATCGTGCCTGAGATTGAAGCTATCCGTACAGAGCGTCTCTTCGACTTCGAGAAAGAGGGCATTCAGATTGTACCTTCTGCCCGTGCCGTGAACTACACCATGAACCGCCGTGCCATCCGCGATCTGGCCGCCAAGGAACTGGGTCTGCGCACAGCCAAGTATTTCTACGCTAAGACATTCGAGGAATTCAAGAATGCAGCCGACGAAATCGGTTTCCCATGTGTAGTGAAGCCATTGATGAGTTCCAGCGGTCATGGACAGAGCTATGTGCACAATGACGACGAACTCGTGGAGGCTTACAAGGAAGCTATGGAGGAAGGTCGTGGCGATGTGAAGGAAGTCATCATCGAGGAATTCATTGATTTCGACTCTGAGTTCACACTCCTCACCGTAACCCAGAAGGATGGTCCTACCCTCTTCTGCCCTCCTATCGGACACATCCAGAAAGGTGGCGACTACCGCGAGAGTTGGCAACCTTTCCAGTTGCCAGAGGAAGCATTGAAGAAAGCACAGCATATTGCAGCCGAAGTGACCAAGGCTTTGACCGGTGCTGGTCTCTGGGGCGTAGAATTCTTCCTGAGCAAGCAGGGCGAAGTGATTTTCTCTGAGTTGAGTCCACGTCCACACGATACAGGTATGGTAACTCTCGGTCACACCACCAACCTGAGCGAGTTTGAGCTCCATTTCCGTGCTGTGATGGGCTTGCCAATAGCAGGCATTCACCTGGAGCACGCCGGATGTTCTGCCGTTATTCTCTCACCGGAAGAAAGCACCGAGCCGCTCAACTACAATTTCATGGATGCGCTGAAGGAAGATCATACCCGTATCCGCATTTTCGGAAAACCAGAGGCTCACGTAGGCCGCCGTATGGGCGTCGTTCTCTGCTACGGAGAAAAGGATGCTGACCTCAATCAGCTTCGCGACAAGGCAAAGCGCCTGGCAAAGACCGTTTTAGGCACCGATCCTTATATGAAGAAATAATTCTTAAAAGAATAAGACACATCTAACCCTACAAACATTAGATGGTATATAATTCATTTTTATTCATTTGGTTGTTCCCTATCATTTTTATGGTAGGGAACAATCTTACTGTTCCCTATCGCAAATATTTTTTTCTGATAGTCTCATACGGCATTTACATCTATTACAACAAATGGATGACTCTCACTCTTATCGCCGTGAGCCTCATCTCCTACTTCTTTGCCAAATATCTGGAAAGGAATCAGAACAAGTATCTGGAGAAAGACCAGGAGAAAGATTTAGAGCAAAACCTGAGAAAAGACCAAGAGAAGAATCAAGAGAAGAACCTGAAGAAAGACCCGGACAAGAAGAACTGCGGAAAAGGAACAATCTGTGCAGGAGTCATTGCAACCATTCTTCCGCTTGTCGTTTTCAAATACGGGCACTTCATCTCGGAAAATCTTAGTTCCTTCACGAATAGTTTCGGCTTCATCTCGGATGAAAACCTGTTCTCCATCATTGCCCCATTAGGCATTTCCTTCTTCACTTTCCAGGCTCTGAGCTATGTATTCGATGTTTACCGCAAGAAATATCCAGCCGAGCAAAATCTGTCGAACTATCTCACTTACACGGCTTTCTTCCCTTCCATGATAGCCGGTCCAATCAACAGATACGACCAACTGATGCCCCAGTTGAACACGGTACAGGGTTTCAACCGTCCACTGGCAGAAAAAGGATTGAAAATGATACTTTGGGGAATGTTTCTCAAGGTAGTGATTGCTGACAGATTGCAGCTCTATATCGACCCGGTTTTTGATGGTTTTCTCCAGGAAAGCGGTTCATCACTCCTGATGGCAGCCATTCTCTATTCCATCCAACTCTATACAGACTTCGCCGGCTATTCGCTCATGGCTATAGGCGCAGCAGCCACATTGGGGTACAATCTCAAACAGAATTTCCACAATCCCTACTTCTCCATCGGTATCACAGACTTCTGGCACAGATGGCACATTACCTTGGCACATTGGCTCAGAGACTACATCTACATCCCACTGGGAGGAAGCCGTTGCTCGAAAAAACGGAACTATGCCAATATCCTCATTACATTCGCAGTAAGCGGAATCTGGCATGGAGCCAACTGGACCTTTATCGTATGGGGACTGCTGCACGGACTGTTCCAGGTCATCGAAAAAATGCTCGGCTTACAAAAGAAAGAATCCAAACTCTCTTCCACCGACATAGAATCCTCCGCCCTCAAGCCGAGATATTTCTCCATGAAAAACAGAAGCATCCGGTTGGCAAGAATCGTCCTTACGTTTTTCCTCATCACATTCCTGTGGATTTTCTTCCGCATGAATACGATAGAAGATGCATGGATCGTGATAGAAAAGATATTTACCAGTCAGGACATGCATTTCGGAATCTGCGAGAAGTTTATCTATGTCTTTATCGCCATCGTATTCATCAAGGATCTGATAGACGAAATCCGTCCTTCCTGCAATCCGTTCTATCATTCAAAGACATGGGTGAGATGGGCCACCTATCTATTCATCTTTACAAGCATCCTACTCTTCGGAGTTTTCGATGCGGGTCAATTCATTTATGCCAGATTTTAAAGTCATGAGAAAGTTTTTTGGTAAAATATCAGTATTCGTCCTGTTGATGGCACTCATCTATGTAGCCCTCAGCACAGGCTTTTACTTTCTGGAATCACATGCCAAAGGGGAAAGTGGAAGACTGAAATACATCCATGACCAGTTGAAAGCAGATCATCTGATCATGGGTTCATCGCGCGCCCTTCACCATTATAATCCCCAATATCTGACACCTTATTATAATATAGGGGAAGACCGCATGGGAATCATTTTCAATTATGGCAGGCTGCAACTGGTAGAAGAAAGGAACAAGGTGAAATCCATTATCTACGACGTGGAACCAGACTACGACCTGCTGGAAGATGACAACACAACGTATCTCGGCAATCTGCGTCCTTACTATTGGCGCGATCATATCAGCTCTATCTTCCATGACGTGGATGCAACGGAACGCTTCAAAATGCTATTTCCGTTCTACCCTTTCAACTCGCGCCTGCTGAAACTTCTCGCAGATACAAGAGCAGAAGACCGCACAGACAAAAAGGGATTTGTGCCCTACGAGGGTTGCCAGGCCATCATACCGGAAAACCTGCCGCAAGACAAGCATGACAAACTGAAATATGAATACCTGCAGAAACTCATCACGACCTGCCAGCAACAGCAGATCCAACTGATATTTGCCGCCTCTCCCCAACTCTCATACCAGAGCGACTCGGTGTTCATACCTCTGAAAAAGATCTGCAAAGCCCAGAAGATTCCTTTGCTGAATCATTTCTGCGACAAACGCTTCACAAAGCACAGAGAATGGTTTCACAATGCCAATCATCTCAATGAAACAGGAGCTGATATTTATTCTAAAATGATAGCAGAAGAGTTACAAAGAATCAACGGCAAACAATAAACTCGCCGATTATGCGTTCTTTCTATAAATGCGAGTATATTAAGTCATGAAAGAATTAGGAAGAATCATACAATTAAATAAAAAGGAGGAAGAAGGTTACTGTTCCTGCACCGACAAGGATGCTGGTCTGCCGTTCGTGCCCAAACGCCTCTACTGGATATACGACGTGCCGGGAGGAGAAAGCCGCGGAGGACATGCTCACAAAAAGCTGAAGCAGATCATCATAGCCGCCAGCGGTTCCTTTACCGTTCATCTGGACGATGGACATGAGAAAAAGGACTACTTCCTGAACCGCCCTGATCAGGGACTTCTGCTCGATACGGAAATATGGCGAACCATTGATGATTTCTCATCAGGTGCCGTCTGTCTGGTCTTAGCCTCCAGACTGTATGAGCCGGAAGACTATCTCTATGAATATGAAGACTTCATCGATTACATCCAAGAAAGAGAAGCCGGGAAATAAAAACTTCAGCCAAAATGATAGAAATCAGAAGATAATATGATAGAAATCAAAAGATATACACACCAAGAGAAACAAGACTGGAATGACTTCGTGGCAAAATCCAGGCAAGGCACGTTTCTTTTTGACAGAAACTATATGGATTATCATCAGGACAGATTTCATGACCATTCCCTGATGATTTTCTATAACGGAAAACTCTGTGCTTTGCTGCCAGCAAATGAAGTTGAAGATAAAACCCTTGTTTCACATCAGGGACTCACATACGGCGGACTGCTGACCTGCAACAAAATGACGGCAGCCATCACCTGTCAGGTATTTGATGCTATCAATATCTATCTGAAAGGAAGAGGTTTTCAGAAAGTCATATACAAAGCAATACCTTGGATTTACCACAATATTCCATCGGAGGAAGATCTCTATGCCATCATGCAAACATGTAAGGCCCGGTTGTTGGCAAGAGAGATCTCCACCACCATTCCCCTGATGCATAAACTGCGTTTTTCCGAACAAAGAAGAAGAGGAATTCATAAGGCCAACCGCTGCAACTTGTCTATCCATGAAGCAAACATGAATGATATCTGGGAGTTCTGGAACATTCTCAATACTAATCTCCAGCACAAATATCATACTGCTCCGGTTCACACCTATGAGGAATTGAAACTTCTGATGACACGATTCCCAGAAAACATCAAGGGCTATGTGGTAAAGGATGCAGAAAGCCACAACGTTCTCGCAGGAAGCCTCATCTACATCACCCCGCAAGTGACGCATACCCAATACATCGCAGCATCACCTCAAGGGAAAGAAGAGGGAGCACTCGACCTGCTCTTTGATGAGTTGATCAACCAAAAGCAATGGAATACGACCTATTTTGATTTTGGAAAATCAACCGAGCAGCAAGGTACTTATCTCAATGAGAATCTCATCCACCAGAAAGAAGGATTTGGAGGAAGAGGCGTCGTTTATGATACTTACGAATGGGAACTGTAGGAATTCTTCAAATACTTGAAAATAGAAACTTTAGAAAGAACAATATAAGAAAATCCCGGAAACATCTTGACTGAGTTTCCGGGATTTTCTTTATATATAGATTCTGCTAAATGAACTGCAAAAAGTCAACAGTTAACAGTTGTTTTTTATATACCTATAACATTTTAGCAAAGCACGATTGTCACACCTCTGGCAGCCTGCGCTCCCATAACAAGAGCCTGTTCAATATCAGCAGTCTTGCTCGGTCCACTGATAAATATACCGAAATTATATTTCGGATCCATCTCGATGCGGGCATAAGCCTCATGCATATTGTTTACCACAGACTTCTCATCAAGGATAATAACCAGGTATTCTGAAATGAAAAGTTCAGCCTTCTCCTTCATGGTCTGAGGAATCCAGACGCAACCATTTTCAGCTACGCCCAACTGTCCACGGACTACGCAGACATCCGTACCATTCAGTTCGTTGGCCTCAGCCACAGTATCCGGATTGCGCAAAACGACTTCATCCGTTCCCCCATCAGGAGTAAAAGCCTGCAATTTTTCCAACTGAATATCTGGCAGATTGCTGGCAAACACCTTCGCCTGAGGATAAGCCATTCTCACAATCTCGTTGAGCATATCGTCATCCTTGCTGGCTCTCATCACATGAGCACCCACAGACTGGCTCATGGCAACAAACTGCTGCAAAGTATCCTCATACTGAATGCCTTTGATTTCTACAGAAGGCTTATCGAATTGAACATGCGTATTCTTACGCAACTTATTCAGGAAATCTTCTTTTTTCATTTTACTTTCCCCTCCTTCCATAATTGATGAAACGACTTCTTCGCAAACTCAGGCATAGCATGGCCCACGCCCCAAGCATTCCAATTACTGAAATGTGTGCAACATTCTGGAATCAGATTGGCAAGTGGAGCAAATTTCAAGGCTGTGGTATAAAGTGAAGGACGGTCGAAGAGATATTCCATACCGCTGGACATCGCCTTCTTGATAGGATTAGCCTTGCCCAATTTGTCAAGGCTCTGACGCCAGACATAAATCTGGGAACCCGGACCCACCTTGGAAGGACAGACATTATCACACGACAGACACAAGGTGCAGGCAGAAACATTATCCGCATATTTCTGAGGATTCTTCAGCATACCCAAATTCACACCCACAGGACCAGGAATGAAATAAGTATAACTGTATCCACCGGAACGACGATAGACAGGACAAGTATTCATGCAGGCACCGCAACGCATACACTTCAAAGTCTGCCAATGGTCTTTATCTGCCAGAATATCACTCCTGCCATTATCCACCAGAACCACATGCATTTCTGCACCCGGACGAGCCTGACGGAAATGAGAAGTAAAAGCAGTAGTAGGCTGACCTGTACCGCAACGGCAAAGCAGACGCTGGAATACCGCCAAAGACTTGTAATCAGGAACCAACTTCTCAATACCCATCGCCACAATATGAAGCTTAGGCATGGAAGTCGTCATATCAGCATTACCTTCATTGGTACAAACCACGCAATCACCCGTTTCAGCCACTCCAAAATTACATCCAGTCATTCCAGCTCCAGCCTCCATAAACTGGTCGCGAAGATGATGGCGGGCACAGCGGGTGAGATAAGTTGGGTCATAATTTCCTATTTCCTTAGAGATTCCTTTCTCCTCAAACATCTTGCCCACTTCTTCACGCTTGAGATGGATGGCAGGCATCACGATATGGCTCGGTTTCTGACCTAAGAGTTGGATAATACGCTCACCCAAGTCAGTTTCCACTACATCAATACCATGCTTTTCCAGGTAAGGATTCATCTCACACTCTTCGGTAAGCATAGACTTTGATTTCACCATTTTCTTCACATGATGATCATTCAGGATGCCGAGCACAATCTCATTAAATTCCTGCGCATCCTTTGCCCAATGCACCTTGACACCACGACTCTCCAGATTCTTGGAAAAAACATCAAGATAATCTGCCAGATGGGTAATCGTATGCATCTTAATTTCAGAAGCCAGTTCGCGAAGATCTTCCCATTCCGGAAGTTCATGCGCCATCTTATCTCTCTTTTGTCTTACTGACCAGAAGGTAGCATCATGCCAGGTGGTCTTTTCTACATCTGCCGTAAACTTAGCGGCTCTCTTGGAATGTTCTGTACTCATAGTCCTGCAGCTAAAATTTGTACAACATGAATGAATTGAATAGGCATTTTCTCCTTCTTGGCAATGCCTGCCATGTGCATCAGACAGGAAGAATCCGGACCGGTAACATATTCAGTTCCCGTTGCCATGTGGCGTCTGATTTTGTCCTCACCCATACGGGTAGAAACAGCGGGCTCTTCGATAGAAAACATACCACCGAATCCACAGCATTCATCCTTACGTTCCGGTTCATGAATGGTAATTCCATCCACCATATTCAATAAATCAATAATCTTATTGAACGGCTGGACGTTTCTCTCTGAAGGTGATGACAACCCCAATTCCCTGACGCCATGACAACTGTTGTGAACACTCACGGCATGAGGGAACTTGCCCGGCACATGATCTACTTTCAGCACATCATGCAGGAATTCCACTATATCCATTATCTTACCGGAAGATACACACTCATGCTTACCCTCCAGAATCTTAGGATAATACACTTTTACATAAGCTGCACACGAGGCAGAAGGAGCTACAATATAATCGTAGTCTCTAAAAAGATCATCAAAAGCCTCAATGACCTTCTCTGACTTGTTTTGGAAACCAGCATTCGCCATCGGTTGACCGCAACAAGTCTGTTTCTCTGGATAGTCCACATCCACACCGTAGTGTTTGAGCAACTTGTATGTAGCCACACCAGCTTCAGGGTATAAGGCATCTACATAACAAGGGACAAATAAACCGACTCTCATTATTATATTAAATCTTGATCTATGTTAATTTCTTAAGCTACAATTTTGCATAGCGAGCGCAAAAGTAACAAAATTATCCGAAAAATAAGACATTATAAAAAAATAAAAAGTAATAATTGATATTATTTAACGAAGAACTGGCACAAGAAAAATTTGGTAAATTCAAATAAATGTCGTAACTTTGCAACCCGAAATAGTGTATTTGCCTTTTGTACCCAAATTGCAAAACTAAGCATAAGACATTTCAGATGATACTTATAGAATTTATTACTTATAGTTAGAATATACTTATAGTTATTAAATATGAAGAAACAGCTTAAGAAAGTCCTCGTTCTGGGTTCCGGTGCTTTGAAGATCGGCCAGGCAGGTGAGTTTGACTATTCCGGTTCGCAGGCTCTCAAGGCTTTGCGCGAGGAGGGTATTAGTTCCGTCCTCATTAATCCAAACGTTGCTACAATTCAGACAAGTGAAGGTATTGCTGACAAGGTTTATTTCTTGCCGGTGACACCTTTTTTTGTAACTGAAATTATCAAGAAGGAGCGCCCAGACGGCATCATGCTGGCTTGGGGTGGACAGACGGGTTTGAACGTCGGTACAGAACTTTATCTCAATGGTGTGCTCAAGGAGTACGGTGTGGATGTGTTGGGTACTTCGGTAGAGGCTATCATGAACACAGAAGACCGCGACCTCTTCGTAAAGGAGCTTAACAAGGTTGACCTCAAGGTTCCTGTAAGCCACGCTTGCGAGAACATGGAGGAGGCTGTGGCTGCGGCACGCAACATCGGCTACCCTATCATGATCCGTTCTGCCTATGCGCTGGGAGGTCTCGGTTCTGGTGTCTGCAAGACTGAAGAGGAGTTCAAGGAGATTGCTGAATCTGCCTTCACTTTTGCACCTCAGGTACTCGTTGAGGAGAGCCTGAAGGGATGGAAGGAGATTGAGTTTGAGTGCATCCGTGATGCCAACGACCGTTGCTTCACCGTTGCCTCTATGGAAAACTTCGACCCACTGGGTATTCACACCGGTGAATCTATCGTGGTGGCTCCTACCTGTTCTCTTACCGACGAGCAGGTGAAGATGTTGCAGGACATCGCCGTGAAGTGCGTGCGTCACCTCAACATCGTGGGTGAGTGCAACATCCAGTATGCTTTCAATGCTGAGA
>ERZ1035025.1618-NODE-1618-length-10838-cov-4.372902_pt1 | contig 10838 bp, 5 predicted proteins | sample MGYA00520619_ERZ1035025 | MGnify/ENA primary metagenome ERZ1035025 (study PRJEB33766, sample SAMN09781742) | gut metagenome | biome: gut microbiome | host: Homo sapiens | place: Madagascar | study: EMG produced TPA metagenomics assembly of the PRJNA485056 data...
TGGGTCTGCGGGATCTGCCGGAGAATGGGCAGGAATGTACGCACGTGCTGCTGACACGAAGCGAGTATGACAGCTTGCTGGCGAAAATCGCTTGTGCAGAAAGAGACGCCTGCGCAGCCCATGAGGCGGCAGCGAAAAAGATTGCACAAGCCGAAAGAAATTCGGCGCAGGCAAGAGACGCTGCTTACGCCGAAGTGGACGCGATACAGAAAGACTTGGAAGAAGCCCACCATAAAATAGAGTATCTGGACGGCCTAAATAAAAATCTACTGCGCATCGCACGGGAACGCGCCAACGCAGGCCGGAAACTCCGGCCAAAGAAAACGCATACAGGGTATGTGGTGCTTGCTTCATCGGAAAAAGAGTACCGCTATAAAGCCATGCGAAAAGAAACCGCCGTGGCAATGCTGTGGGAAACAGTGCTGCAAAGCCCGTATTCCGTTGATTTTACAGAGGAACAGGCAAGAACGCTGACGGAAGAACTGGTGCAACAGAACGAAAACGGAGAAACGATTGTCGGGCGCATCGGCATTGATACCTATTATCATGGCAGCTATGAGGAGTTGCTGTACGAACAACGGCGCAGCGCCCGGCAAGAGGAAAGCAGGAACATCATGCTGAAACCGAGACTGCGCGCCAACTATAAAACCGGCTACTGGGAAGTGATTTTTCTTCACACAAAGCCGCTGGGCATCGTTCCGACAGAGATGAGAGTGCGGTAAAATAAATGAGAAAAGGATAGTGTTGTACAATAAAAGTTGACATCGCAAACTCAAAGAGCCAATATATAGACAAGGAAAAATAGGCGGCAACAAAAGATGGTTCGGAATCGACTGAAATACAACACGGAATATAAGGTGCAGGCGGTAAAGCTATCTAACGAAGTTGAATTGGCGAAGGCGGCGGCAGAATTAGGGATACAAGCAGATACGTTGTACGGATGGGTCAAGGCCACCAAATCAGGATGACACCCATGCCACCACTCCGCTTGTTATAAACCGCAACATTTATTAACCAACAACGTAGAGTCACCTTATTAGCATTACAAATTTCCGCTGGACTATACGCAATAGGGATTTTTAACGATAGTCGCCTATTGCCATGCATCCCACTATGCAAAAGAAATGTAATCTGTTGTAAAATGAGTTTTTTATCTCCAAAGGCCTCGTACACATTCCCTGAAACTGATATGCTGTAAGTACAAACAAACTACCGCTGACGATATAAAGGAGAAATGACCTATGAACACCTACACCCCCAACCCCATCGATGTTTCCGATGTGACCCTACCCGAGGAGCTGGAAAAGTTGGCCAACCTGCTGGCCAAAAATGTCCACGACGTGTGGTCTGTAGGCAGACTGCAGCAGGGCTGGAGCTACGGCCCCCAGCGGGATGATGAGAAAAAGCAGAATCCATGCCTGGTGCCTTACGAGGACCTGTCAGACGGAGAGAAGAGCTACGACCTGAATACCGCCATGGAGACCTTGAAGGTGTTGGTCAAGTTGGGCTACACCATCACCCCGCCGCGGGAGGACAGCGCCAGATAAGAGCGCACAGAATGTAAAAAAGAAGGAGGGATCCCTTACCTATGGAAAGAGATACGGCCCTGCAAAACCGCCAGCCCTTGCAGCCAGGCGCAGTGTTGCGCCTGGAGGGCAGCCGGTTCACCATTGTGGACCTGCTGGGCGTGGGCGGCAGCTCCCTGGTCTACAATGCCGTGATGTATTCATCCAACGGCAGCGTGGCCGGAACCCTGAAGGAATTTTACCCCATGGCTCTGGGCGGCACAAGCTACAACTATGCCCAGTTCCAGCAATCACAGCAGGCCATCCGGCGGGAGGACGGGACCCTGCTGCTGCCCGATGACATCTGTGCCGAGCAGACCGCCCGCCTGGGGCAGGTCATCCGGCTGCTGCGTACCTTAAAAGAGGAGGGCGGCCTGCGGTTCGTCCTGCCCCACATGGAGCTGTACACCAACGCCGCAGGGGTGCCGTATCTTTTTACGCCGGAAAATTTCGCCGGTGTCACGCTGGAGACCTACTGCGAGGAGTCCCGCAAGGACCCGAAGCCGGAGCACCTGACCCAGATCCTGCATACCCTCTATGCCGCCGCCTGCGCCGACAGCCAGCTCTGCCGCAGCGGTGTGCTGCTGTTGGACATCAAGCCCGCCAACCTGCTGCTGCCCTACAACAGCGCCAAAACGGCCTTTTTGCAGGATGCTGTCAGCCTGTTCGATGTGGAAAGCGTCGTGTTGACCGCCCAGCTGGACGGCCGCAATAAAAATATTGTCCTGCCATTCAGCGCCGGGTTCACCGCGCCGGAGCTTGGCGGCTATGCCGATGGCCCCCGGATCCATGCCGTGGGGCCTGCTTCGGATGTGTTTGCCCTGGGTGCTACGCTGTACACCAGCCTGACCGGCCGCACCGTGCAGCTGGCCAGCGCCGCAGGCCATGCCGCCGCCCTGCGGGCCGGGCCGTTCGGGGCCTGCCTGCCCGCCCCGCTGGCGGATGCCTTGGGCGAACTGCTGGCCCATGCCCTGACCTTTGAGCCGGCCGAGCGGATGCGGAACCCCGAGGAATTTTACCGGGAGCTGGCCCGTGTGCTGCGCCTGCAGGAGGAGCTGACCACCGCCCGCCATGCCCGCCGCTGGGACGACCTGCGCAGCCGCCTGCCCGATGTGCTGACGGACCTTTTGTTCCGCTGGCCGGTGTTTACCTACAGTGTGCCCAAAAACAGCAGCGATGCCGAGCCTGAAAAAGATGTGCGCGTGCTGGTGGCCGGTGACGATGACCAGGCCATCCGGCAGGCGCTGCGGGCGCTGTTCTCTACCTGCCACGTGCTGCATCACCAGCTGCACGTGCGGGTCATTGCCCGCAACGCCGAGAGCCTGGCCCGCGGATTTTACGAGAGCATCGACGGTGCGGAGCAGTGGATCTTGTACCGCAGTAGGGCAGGGGAGACCCTAGCCTATGACTGGGCGCAGGGTATCGGAGAACTGAGCTGGTTGAATGTGCACCCTGACAAGGAGACACTGCCGGTGCTGGCCGAGGATTTCCACGCCGGTACGGTGCTGATCCTGGCAGGCAGCGAGACCGAGAACGCCGTGCTGGCAGGCTCGGTGCCGGAGCCTGCCGCGGGCCGCCGCCTGTGCGCGTATATGAGCACCGAGAGCGGCCGCCCGCTGTTTGCCGACAGCCGCGCCGCGCTGGAGCGGGTGCCCCTGACCCCCGTGCCCGCGGACGATCTGATCGGCCAGCAGGCTGAGAGCATCGCCCTGAACGCCCACCTGGTATACACCCGAAGCAAGAACCGCAGCGCCGCCATGCACCAGGTGCATACCGAGTTCAAGGACTGGTACAACCGCACCGCATCGCTGGATACGGCGCTGGCCATCCGCGCTCGGTTGTGGTCCGTGGGGCTGCCCTGGCACGATGATGCCGAGCGGGACGGCGCTGCCTTTGCTGAAGCCGTGGCCCAGAATCCCGGGCTGATCGCCGAACTTTCCTGGCTGGAGCACCGCCGCTGGGCAGCCAGCAAGCTGTGCGGCGGGGCACGAACCCTGCCCGAAAGCCTGTACAGCAAACTGCTGGACGGCGGCGCCAACGGCAGCGGCACCAACAAGAAGCTGACGGATGAGAGCGGCAAAAAGGTACTGTACCACGCCTATTTGGTCCCCAGCACGCTGGACGAAAAGCGCCCCGTAGGCTGGCAGACCCCCCGGGACTGGCAGCAGCACACCGGGGACGAGCCGACCCCCGAAGCGCTGGACCCGCTTTCCCGCGCCGGGGCTGAGCTGTCCCGGATGTTTGCACGCCGGGCCAGGGAGATTGCCCCGGAGCTGCACAGCGGGACCTTTATGCCCTACCAGATGATGCGCTATATGCTGAACCGGGCCGCCCGGACCCTGCCCGACGCCGAAGCCGCCCAGTTGAACGACGCCCGGGAGCAGCTGGAAAAGAGCATCCAGGCCCTGACCGCCGACAACGCCCGCCCGGCTGCTGCCGCGATCTACCGCCTGGCCTATGACCGGCTGCACCAGCTGCTGGAAAAAACCGGCGAAGAAGCCAGCCTGAAGGAGCTGGAGACCCTGAACGGTGAGCTGTTCTGCTTTGCCTACAGCTGCGACGCGGCCGAGATCAAGGACCTGGACACCGTGCTCATCGAAAATATCGCCTTCCAGCTGCGGGCCCATCCCCTGACCGCCGCCAAGCTGATGAGCACCGACCTGCAGGATAATTTGCTGGTCTGCAAATCGTTCCTGGTGGAGCGGCTGCTCTGCGTGGCCTACTGCCCCAGCGACCGCGCCGCCGAAAAGTACGCCCGGGATGCCGAAAACCTGGCCGCCGCCCTGGAAATGGGCGGGGCAGACTGCCAAGTAGAGCTGCGCCTGCTGCTGGCCGACGGCGTGGCCGCGCCCAGCACCGCCGCGGTGCCGCTGCAGACAGTGCCGGTGTGCGGGGATATGACCGCTGCCCTGGCCGAAGCCTTGCAGGGGGCCAAGATGGTGGACCTGACCGGCGGCCAGCAGCAGCTTTGCGCCTATGCAGGCAGCTTTAAGGACGCCGACGCCTGCCCGCTGGTACTGCGCCAGGGGGCCGGGAGCTACGGCGCAGTGCGCGGCACGCTGCCCGCCCTGCTGCCCCAGGCCCTGCGCCAGCCCTGCCGGGTGAAAGAGCTTTTCCGCCTGAGCGGTGCCGTGGCCCTGAACACCGAGGGCGACGCCGCCCGGGCGGATTACACCCGCCTGTATGCGCTGTACAATGAGATCCTGGAGCAGTACGGTAAGGCCGCTTTTTATGAGGCCTGTGAGACCTTTACCGAAGCCTACACCAAGACCTCCCGCCTGTTTGTGGTGCCGCCCACCGGGCCGCTGGATGAGCGGGTGGAATACCGCCTGGATGCCGCCGACAGCCGCGCGCTGCTGCCGCTGCTGCGGGAGCTGGACACCAACGGCTTTATCGCGGGCCTGACCGAGACCCCGGAGCCGGGAGTGCTGACCTGCGTGCGGTTCTTTGCGGCAGAAAGCAACGGCCCCTACCTGCACAAGCTCATCCAGGGCCAGCTGAACAACAGCCGCCCCGTGCTGGGCTATACCCGCAATGACTGGGGCGACCTGCGCTATGTTGTCCGGCTGGACCCCGGCACCGTCGGCGTGGCCGACAAACCGGGCTGCCGCAATGTGCTGGAATACCTGCAAACCAAGGGCTGCCTGCAGCTGCGCTATACGGCCGGGCCGTTCCCGCTGCAGGTCAGCGGCATGGCGGCGTTTGTGCCCATCATGCTGGAAAAATACGGCACGTCGCTGGAAAAAGAGCTGTACGTGCGGCTGCGCCGGGAAGACCAGACCTTTGAGGATGTGCAGACCAACTTTGAGTACAGCTATGGGGCCGACACCCGCAACGAGCTGGACGTAGTGCTGACCTGCCGTGACCGGCCGGTGGTGGTAAGCTGCAAGGCCTGCCGCGAGCTGGCGATGAGCTTTGTGGATGAGATCCTGGCCCGCGCCCGGCTGCTGAACTGCGGTGCTCTGCCGGTGCTGGTGTGCAGCGAGCTGATGCCCGGGCAGAACCCGGTGTTCCGCGCCCGTTGCGAATCGGCCGGGGTGCTGCTGATCGACGGCGTGAGCCTGGCGTCCGCCGCGGACCTCATCAGCCGGGAAGTGGAAATGCAGGAAGGGGCGTTCTGACGTGAAAAAGGCAGACTTAAAAGAGCTGCGGCGGATGATCGCCGCAGCGCACATAGCCCAGACCCCCGAAGCCTACGTCCGGGTGCGGGACTTCTTTAAGCAGACCTGCGCCGCGCATGGCCTGTCAGACAAAGGGATGGACATGGAGGACGCCGAAAGCTTCGTCGAGAGCCTGTACGCCACCCGGCTGATCTGCCCGGTGTGGGAAGCGCAGGCCGAGGAGGAGGAACGGACGGTCTATCCCAAGCACGAGCGGTTCCTCATCCGCTGGTTTTCGGCGATACTGAAGGATTCCGACGCCGCTTTGCCCCGCGCCCTGCGGGACAAGACCGGGCTGCAGGATGCCGAGCTTTACGAATTGACGGCGACCTGCTTTATCCTGCTTTTGCAGAACGCCCGCACCAGTGATTGGGTGAAAAAGTACATCGAACCGTTGAAGACTGCCGTGCGCGAGGAGGTGCCGACCCTGCCGCCCCCCAGCAAGCGGTGGAACGATGCCGTCATCGAGACCATCACCGGCGACCAGCTGCAAAAGGGCTGCACCCGCCTGCCCGACGATGCGCTGCTGCGCGGTGCCGTGGACCTTACTGACAACGACTTGCTGCGGGTCTTGCTGGCCGAACAGAACCCCACCATCAACGACTACCTGGAGCAGGGCAAGCGCTATCTGGTGGCCGGTCTGGCCGAGGCGGAGGACACGACCGACACCGGGATACAGACCGCACTGTCCCAACTGAAATCCGGCCGCATCCGGCTGGAGGATGCCGTGCCGCTGATCGCCGACTTTCTGGGCTGCTGGGACGACGGCCTGGGACTGCTGGCTTCCCCCAACCGCAAGGAAAAGAAGCTGGAATACCGCATCCTGCGGCACATCTTCTTTTTGCTGCTGGGCGGGGACGAAGACCTGTACGGCACGCAGGAGGACTTCCGCGACCTGACCATTCAGATCGGCCTCAGTGTCGGCATGGATGGCGGCAAACTGGATACGTTTTTGAAGGAGACCGGCCACCCGGGCATCGACTACAAGGGCATCGAGCTTTTTTATGCCTATGCCGCCGACCGGTTCGGGACCGCAAAGTGGATGCACGCCCGCGCCATGCAGGCCATTTATGAGAAGATGTGCACCGTGCGGAAAGCCGCCACCCCCGGCAGGCTGCAGGCCACGACCTTTTACCGCCGTCGCTACACAAACGAAAATTGGAGCACACGCACCCCGCAAAATCTGCTGGCGCAATGCCAAAAGGATAACATGCCCTGGCAGCACTTTGGCCCCAACGTGCCCCGGTGTGAAGCCAGCAGCCAGCTGGCCGAGCTGCGGCACATCCTGATCGACCTGGAGTATTATGCCGCCGATACCCACACGGAGGAGGAAAAGGCCCGCTACGACCAGATACGGGACGCCATCCATAACGAGAATCTGGCCCGGAACTTTGGCACGGACTTTGACGCAGACTGCGCGGGCTACCAGGCGTTTTTGGCCTGGGGCACCCTGCCCGGCAAGGATGGCAGGCCTGGCGGGTTCCGCCGCCGCCTGAACGCGCAGACCGAGCAGAAATTCGGCCCCTACTACCCGGCTGACCCCTTTGAAATGGCCACGCTCTACAAGAAGCGGGAGGCATTCTGGTATCCCACCATGCCGGAACGTGCCGAGCGCATCGATCTTGCCGGGGATGACACCGAGGTGTTCAGCATCGCAGCTTCCCGCGCGCTGAATGCCCTGCGCACAGGCCGCTGGCTGCCCCGGGACGTCTTCGTGCAGCTTTTGTTCCTGCGGTTCCTGGTCACCTACGCGGCCGTGAAAAAGAAGCCGCTGCCGGATACCCCCGACAAGGTACTGCAGCTTTTCCAGCAGGAGAGCACCGGCACGCTGGAGCACTGCCGCCTGCAGCCCTACGATGTGCAGGAGGAAGAACTGCTGACCCGAAACCTGCGGGACGCCGCTCAGCGATACCTGATCCGCACCGGATACCGTACATGAACCAAACACAAAAGCCCCTGCGGGCTGCCGTACTGGCAGTGCCCGCAGGGGCTTTTTGTGTTGGCTCAGGCGGTGGTCTTACCGTCGGGGTCGGCTTTTTCCTTGGCTTCCTGCAGCTCGCTCAGCAGGTGGCTGTTGTCGATGCTGGCAATGGCCCGGTCCGTAAGGCTGTGGCTGTAGGTCATTTCCTCCAGGTTGCTGCTGAACCGCTCATAGGAGCCGGGGACAAGCGACTCCATCGCTTCCCGCAGGGTGTCCTGGCCCTGGAAGTAGCTGCTGTCGATGGCGTCACTGCCGATGATGCCCTCCAGCTCCTTGGTCATGTCGGCGGCATCGCGGTAGCCGCTGCGCGCGTCGGCATACTGTGCGTCGGACTCAGACAGGCAATCCAGGGTGCAGTTGTGGGTGATGGCCTCGGTGAGGGCACGGTCAGAATCCCGGATGTTGAGCTGCTCGCCGTTCTCGTTCACATCGTAGGAAACGTGGTGGTTGCCCACCCGCTGCTCGATGTGGTAAAGGCCCGTATCCTTGTTGTATTCGACGGTCTGCTCATGGAACGAGGCGTTGTGCAGGTTCTCGTGCATGTCGGTGCACCGCATCTGCGTTTCGTTGTTCATGGCGACCTTCAGCGCGGGGGTGGGGTGGCTGGTGTCAAGGCTGTGGACGCCGCTCACGCCGCGGCCAAGGTCATCCACCGCATAAAGGCGGGTGCCCTCCTGCATGCGGGTCTGGGCCTGCTCATCCAGCCGGTCCCCGTATTTGCTCAGGATGACCTCGTTGGACTGTCGGTGCATCGTTTCCAGGCTCTGCTGGGCTTCAATCCGGCTGTCGGTCGCCCGGGGCGTGTCCAGGATCTGATTGATGGAAAAGTCGCTGCCGCCATCCATGGCAAAGCCCTCGCGGTTGGTCTGGCTGCCGCCCAGGTCGCGGCTGGCGCTGCGGCCGATGTCGCTGCCCTCCAGGTTGTTGGGCGCTTCGATGCTGTGGATCGTCTCGTGCGCGTCGGTAGGGTGGCTGGGGCCTTCCAGGTCAGTACCGCCCCAGTCAAAGCTTTCGCTGCCGTCATAGCCTTCTTCGGTATCGTCCATATCGTCGAAGCCCTCGTTGGTGTCGTTGGTATCGCTGCCAAATTCACTCATGGATGATCTCCTTTCGGTAAGTGGTTACGATCAGGCGGGCGCACTGATCGGGGGTGTGGGCCTGTTGGAGCAGCAGCCCCAGCAGGCAGAGCTTTACGGCGGGGCTAGCGTTGACACCGGCCTTACGCAGCAGGTCCTCCATCGCGCGGGCGATGGCGCGGCCCTCGTAGGGGGCGGCCTCCAGGGCCGCGGCGGTGCGCTGCCGTTCTTCCGGGCGGAACTGCGCCAACAGCTGGGCCACCAGGTCGCGGCGGCAGTTCTGGGCGCAGCCGCAGTGCAGGCAGGCCGCGCTGGGGGCGGGGGCCGAAAACCCGGCTGCGGGGGCGCTGACGGTAAAATGCACCACGTCCCGCCGCCCGCGCACCGAGAGCACGGCCTCGCCCGGCTGCAAGGCCCGCAGCTCTCGGCGCTGGCGGTCGTACAGGTCCATGGCGCTGGCCATCACATCACGGTCCAGCGCGCTGTCCTGGCTGAGCGCGATCTTTACGCAGGAGTTGGAGAGCACAGCGTCGGGCATTAAATTTGCGCACTGGTCTGCCACGACCACGGCAGCTCCGTAGGCACGGACCTCGGCCAGCATCTTGGCCAGGGCCAGGTTGTTCTGCTCCGCAAGGCCGTATGAATCCTGGCTCTTTCGGAAAGCGTTGTGGGCTTCCTCCACGACGATCATGTGGCGCAGGTCGTGGGTCTCCTCCTGATGGCTGATGCAGCATTGCATCTTGAACAGCAGGAGATTGCTCAGGAACGCAATGGAATCTGCGCTGAAATCCGCCAGCTCAATGACCGTCGGGGTGCGCAGCAGGTCGGCAGCGGTCAGGCCGCTGCGGCAATCGAACAACGCCCCCAGTGCGCCGATGGTGTAGTGCTGGCAGCGAATCTTCAGCGCCGTGGTGACATTTCTGCGCACCTCTGGGCCGTACTTGCCGTATCGGGCCATGTAGGGTTCGACCAGCGCCAGCACGTCCGAGAAGGTGGGCCAGCGGCGGCTGGGGTCATCGTGGGCCAGCTCGCCGTAGTTCCAGCCGCAGCGGGCGTAGGCGATGCGGAAGATGGCCTGGAAGCACTCCGGCAGGGGGTGGTCGGTGCCGGTGCTGGCGCAGAGAGAGCGCACAACAGCTTCCACATGGGCCTCGATAAGCACATTCGATTCGGGCTGCAGGGGGTTCATCCGTAATGGCATCGAGTCGGCCCCGCTGCCGTAGACCCGCAGGGCGGGGATCTCGCTTTTCAGCAGGTGGTACTCTTTCTTCGCCAGCTCCAGCACCACAAAGGGGACACCCAGGCGGGCATCCTCCCGCAGCAGGTTTTTGACCAGCGTGGTCTTGCCGGAACCGTTGGAACCGGAAATAAAGCTGTGGCTCAACAGCTCCCGGGGCTTCAGCGAGACAGGGGCCCCGCCCTCGATGGCTGTACCGATGATGAGGTCGCCGCGCTGTACGGGGGTCGGCATGGCGGCGGCAAAGATCTCCTCGTTGTTGGCCCCCTCGAGGTAGTAGCCGGGATAGCTGCGCTGGGGCGGCTGGCAGAACCGGGCGGCGGCGGCCACGGTGTTCAGGCTCAGCAGCGAGAGGGCTTCGCCGTCCAGCATGGCCGTCGGCACTGCGAGGGCGTCCCCCTCACAGTTGAGGGTGAAGCAGCGCAGCGGCTCAAAGGCTTCGCCGCTTTCCGCCTGCATGGCGGCCGTCAGCAGGGCTTTCACGCGGCGGTACTGGGGCTCATCTGCCGCGCCGAACTTGACCACGGTGTAGACAAGCCCCAGGCTGCGTGCTTCCCGCAGCTGCTTTAACTCGGCGTTCAGCCGGGTGACGGCTTCGCCCACATGGCCCACCGGCTGGTGCACCACGCGGCGGGTGGCGCTGCCGTAGACACGGTCAAATGTGGTGCAGCCCTCCAGCTTGTGGAGCATGGCTTCCTCCTGCTGCAGCAGCGTTTCGGCGCTGCGGTCGGCGATGGGGCAGGCGATGACCGCCACACCGACATTCTGCAGCCCCGGGTCGGCGGCCAGGGCATCGGCCAGGCGCTCAGCACTGACGGT
>ERZ1035025.1620-NODE-1620-length-10837-cov-55.347895_pt1 | contig 10837 bp, 10 predicted proteins | sample MGYA00520619_ERZ1035025 | MGnify/ENA primary metagenome ERZ1035025 (study PRJEB33766, sample SAMN09781742) | gut metagenome | biome: gut microbiome | host: Homo sapiens | place: Madagascar | study: EMG produced TPA metagenomics assembly of the PRJNA485056 data...
GATGCAAAGGTAAATACTTAATGTGTTAAAACCTTACGCTGTAATGGTGATATACACGAAATTGATCCTCTCAATGGTTTCATAATAGATTGTGTAAACAGCGGAAAACTTCTCAGAAAAGTACTTTTTCCTGAGCTATTAGCGCCAACCAAAATCGTTATTGGCTTAATTTCAATATCCTCGACCTGTTTTAAACTTCGAAGATTCTTTATTCCTACAGAAGTTATCATATGTAAAATATTTATATTTAAACAATTAAGCTAAGCCTACATTACGTAACTTAACGAAAGCAGACTTCTCTCCCAAATACCAACTCGAGCAATTTGTTCTTAACAGAAGCTATGATTACACCTGATATTGATCCCCCTACTCCAGGCGATTCCAGCCCGCACAACATCGCGCAGACCTTTGGTGGTCCGCCAACCTTAGAGCGCAGAGATTCCGAGCGCCAGAGGGCGGTTACATCCTCTCGTCCCTGAGGGAAGAGAGGCTTGGTGAGAAAGGTGGAGCCTTCTTTAATGGTAAAGAAGGTTTCTGTCCCCTATAAGGGGAATCGAAAGGGTCTTAAAGACTATTGAAGGATGATTTTAGAACCCTACGACTCCTTCGTCATGTTCCAAAGGAACAAGCTATTACCGATGATATATCTTCTCCACATACGCTTAGGCTCCTTGATCAAGCGATAGAGCCATTCCAAGCCATGGTCCTGCCACCAGATAGGTGCACGCTCCACGGTACCAGCGAAGAAGTCGAAGACAGCACCGATGGTACCTACGTGACAATGGATGTTCAACTCATTCCAATGAGAATAAGTCCACTTCTCCTGCTTAGGAGCCGTCATACCAATCCAGAGCAAATCAGGGTTAGCAGCATTAATGGCATCAATGATAGCCTTGTTGTCCTCATCCGAAAACTCAGGCTTATAAGGAGGCGAATAAGTCACCACCTTCAGGTGAGGATAATCCACGGCAGCACGCTTCACAATCAGGTCGAGCACCTTCTGCGAACTACCCATAAACATCACCGTACCACCTTTTTTCTCCAGCTTGTTCATTTCGAAGAAAAACAGGTCCCAGCCGGCTATTCTTTCCTTAGGCTGACTCTTAGCCTTAATCCACTTGCACGCCTTCACGATGCTCACTCCATCCGGAATCAGCACATCACCATTAGTCAGAGCATCAGCAAAGAGCTGATCCTTCTTTGCGGTGTTAAAAGAGTGGGCATTTACTGTGTTAATGAGCAATTTGCCCTCTGGTAATGAGGCTAATTCCGCCTTACTACCCAAAATTGTTAATGTTTTTAGTCGAAACATAACTGTATTTGAATTAATTTTGTTATCTTCGCAGCCATAAACAGCGGATTCCATCAGAATCCCATCATTTCATGAACAAGAAACAACGATTATGACATACGATATTAATACTATATATACGAAGTATAAGCAGCTTACGAAAAAGCAACGTCAGCAACTCCTTGCGGCTCTTCAGTCGCAAGGCATCAACATTGTGAAAATCGAAGCCTACGAATATGCTGATGCCCCAGGCATCAAACATCTGTTTTTCTATTTTGCAGAGGACAGCAAGAAAGCTATCCCCTACTTCATGCTAGATAGCGAAGTTTGGAAGGAGATTTCTAGTCACATCATGGGTTAAATCTAATTATATCCATGAGTATTCTCTCTAACATGCACCCAACATAACTATAGCTTTTTCCACTAAAGTCATTAAACCTTTTACAACAAAGCCATTAACTATACCTTTGACAGCATTAAGCCCCATAGTCATTAACTTCTTGTTCCATTTAGGCTTTTGAGTTTCAGCCTTAACCATATCTACAGAATCTTTTAAATCCTGATTACCTGATTCTTTTACACGTTTTTCTATTTCTTCCAATACAGACAAGAACTTTTTTTGCTCTTTAGAATAAGCCACATTACCGATATGACTATTTTCTACACTTACAGAGCCAGTAGAGACGGTAGAGCCTTCTGTTGCAACAACAGCAGCATTTATATTATTTGTGACCATAATTTGTTTAATAATTTGTTTTGTAGCCATTACATCAAAATTCAGCTCCCAATTCATTTTATCGTTAAGTTCCAAAAAGAATGTCAACAACAACGATTTGAACTTAGAAATAACGGCTTGGATATTATTCATGTTAATATGCTGATTAGCTACTAGTATATAGCCTTCAACATATTTCGCCATATAGTTTTGAACGATATATTGCGGTACAGCCATTATCAAGTCATTACCATGTTTACCATCTTTCATCATTAATTCTATTTCACTTAATGACTCAAATACTGCCATATGAGTCATACGTTCTCGTATTTTTTCATCGTCAATGTATTCACATGGAAATTGGTAATTCTTAACCATTCGTCCAAAAGGTTGGGAAATATCTACCTTTACAATACAATTTATCTTTCGGTAACTTGGCAAAGAATACTCATCATCTCCATAGCCATTCATCTCATGCTTTATCCAAATTGAAAATTCCTCATCCTTTAAATAATGACATATTGTCTGAGTCTTCAGCAGAATGGACTCAACTGATTTGTTTTCTGTCAAATCTGAGATAACGCTATCAACTAACAATTTCAAACTTTTCATTTTCTTCCTTTTTAATACACCCCTTGCATATATTCATCTATAACATAGACCACTCCACAACTCTTTGGTACACTTTTTGCTAGATTTTATTTGAATCTGTTCAATATAAAGAACAGCAGCTAAACTGGAACTGTGAGAGTAACAGGATAACAAATAATACATATTGATTATGGCAAAAACCTCAGAAAGAGGAAGAAGTGCTATTACAGGTCAATTTGTCACAAAAGACTACGCAGCAAATCATCCTAACACGACTGTAGTAGAAAAAGTGAAAGTTGGTCCTGTCAAGCACAGAAACTAACCTAAATGGTATTCTTCCACCAAACGGAGACTCCTAAAGCGACAAGGAGAAGAAAGTCGCACTGTTTGAAACATAGGAAATATAGTCGGTAATGAACGTATCATTACCGACATTTACTATTTTCCGTATTTTTTAGCCCAATAAGGGAAGTATTTCTTACCTTCACCTCTAAGCCAATCAATAGTTTCCTTGACATTCTTCTCATAACTTTGCTCAAATGCGCCAAATAGAGCAATGGTCACATTGCTAGGAGCATAAAAGTCCTCTATCATGTTATGATAACGCATAGAGTATAATGGAAAATTAACCCCTGTAAGTCGAACGATATTACCAACTAAAGCCCCTAAATAGAAAAAGCATTTAGGCATACGCTTCAAAGGTTTACCAGTAATCTCTTTAGAAAGAGTATTGAGCCAAACATATGAATCAATAGGCATATCACCCAAATAGTAAGTTTTGTGGTTTGATAATTCGTCAGGAGCATTCATTATTGCATCCAACTGCTTAACAAGATTGCCTACATATGCATAAGTTCGAATAACGGGCTTACGACCAGGATGAACATAAAAACCCTTAGCAATCATCTTCCACAACTCATTTGGGTATCGCATGTGCCAAGGTCCCCAAACATTACATGGACGGAAAATGGTCCACTTACATTTCATGTCTGATTGACGTATATATTCCTCATCCATCTTTTTACTAATACCATATACGGTATGTGGAGCATAACTATCATCTGCCATTCCAAAAGGTATTACTTTATCTTTATAGACATACTGGGTTGAAGCAAACAAAGCATGTTTAACATAAGCATGCTTCTTAATCTCATCAACGACATTCTTTGTACCTTCAGTATTCTCTATATAATCCTCAAGATTATCACTTAAAGTATCCGTACGAGCAGCAAGGTGAATAACAATAGATGGTTTATATTTGTCAAAGGCTGCAGCAAGAGCATCCTTATCCATAATATTCCCCTTATGCCAATACTGATGTTGGTTTTCCTTTGTTGCATCAGCTTTGTCATAGTTCACAAAAGTATATCCCTTTTGCTCAAACAATTCAATCAAATTAGTTCCAATAAAACCAGAAGCTCCGGTTATCAGAATCATATCATCTTTTGTAATCATAATTATATTATTTAAATTTCAACAATTGCTTTTTCCATATTTTCCAGATATTTTGCTATATCATATTCCTGCTTAAATATTTTTCTGCTTCGAATGGCCATTTCTTTCAACAGAGAACGATCATCATAAAGTTTACCTATTACATCAGCAATTTGCTGAGCATTTCTCACATCAACCAAATAACCATTTTGATTTTTCCTAACTACACTTTGCACACCTCTCCATCTTGAAGCAATAATAGGCATTTGATACATCATACCTTCCAACATGACAATTCCGAAAGATTCCGAAGAAAAGAAACTAGGAAAACAAAAAACATCAGCTTCCAAGAACATTTTCTTTTTAGCATCACCAGTAACAACACCTCTGTACTCAACTTTTCCTTCTAGTCCATATTCTCTCACTTTAATCATAAATTCATTTTTATACTCCTCGTTTTCAAATCTACCAGCAAAAATGAATCTAACATCCTTATGATGATGATTGAGAATATTAACTGCATCCAACACATAACCTTCTCCCTTTGTTGAATTCAATAATCCCATAAACATTATCGTTAAGTAAGTATTCTGACCATATTCTTTTCTTACCTCATCCTCATTCATATCTGGTATTCCCAAAGGAACTACTTTTACCTTTTTACTTTTAAGATACTCAGCATCCTTTGGATTAAATTTGCTACTCGTTATACCCAAAGAAGGTTTCTTTAATACAGAATAACAAAATTGTCTTAAACCTTTTGGGTATTTTGGTAATTCCTCGGAGACACCTGCTGCATGAAAATGAAAAATCACATCTTTAAACAAGAATTTAGTACACATTAAGATTGCCACATCACGCAACAATGCGACTTTAGGGGCACTACTCACAGGATAATATACAGTACGTATATTGTATTTAAATCGCATTAACCATACTTGATATATTATAGAGAAAATTTGAGTTATCTTATATAAACTAAACTTTCCTCTGTCATTAAACTCTTTGGAAAAACACATGCGAACATGATATAACTTCATGTTTTTATATTGCCCATCAAGCATATATTTTATCATCATAGCCTGACCTCCATAAGGAGGAGGGGTTTGCCCAATAACTAATACTTTTTTCATATCAATCTTTATTTCTATCCAACATACGTATTATCCACCAAAGATAAGGATAACGCCCTATAAAACGCATTACAGCCTTTATTACTTCTGCCATATAGCATTTGAGTGGAACTGGACCATCATAATGATAGTCATAAACAGGATTGTCCTTACCAACTATTTTTCGCAACATCATATTTGCCTTAACACCAGCTCCTTTCTTAAAACTTCTAGTATATACTTGAGAGCTTACTAATGTTTCAATTGGTATTCTATCCAAAAAAATCAGTCCATCTTTATAACATTCTTTTAATAGAGAATCCCATTTTTCCGTACGCGCTATGATAGAATTTGTACCTATCAAATCCTCGGAATATGGCCTGATATGAATATCACCAAAACTTATATCTGCCAACTCTCCAAGTTGATCTATACACAAAGAACAGCGTGGATTAGCAAAAAAAGAATGAGTACCAAACCAATAACTTAAATATGGAATCTTCTTAAGGACATTTCCATTTTTATCTTCAAACTTCATAAATCCCATACAGCCATCTTCACGGAATGAAAACCGAGCTATTTGGTTTCGCAAAACATGATATCGTTGCGGGTAGTAAAAGATAGAATGCTTGGTTTTATTAACAGAGCAATAGATAGCAAAGTAACCAATTATGGCTTCACGAATTTTTCTATTCTTTTTTGCCAGCTGACGCCAACCTTGTATTTGACAAGGTAATCCCACAACCACAATTTTTTTAAACTTTCCCTTCGCAATATCTTTAGCGATTTTATCCACGGATAAGACAACATATTTAGAACTTCGGCTTTCCCATATTTCATCTTCATTCGTTGCAATAATCGGTTCTGCAATAAGTGGATCTTCTTTAGAGTATCTTACAACAACTGCACCTTCTATTCGCTTTGTTTTCAACAACCATATCAAGAACTGTGTAACCATTCCACCAGTTGCTGAATGCATACGAATGTTATGATTCATACTATGCCCTGTATAAGATTCTAAATAATAGCCAGCGCATTCGTCTATTTTAGTTCCGCATTCATTACCAAATAGATTACGGCTCCAACCATTCAACTCTATACCTTTTCCGGGACATACATCATAGCACAACCCACATTTTACACATTTATTAACATCGACTAATGGAATATTGCGTTCCTTTCCATATTTAAAAGAAATACAATCCTTTGGACAAGAACCAGCACATACACCGCAACTCGTACAAAGTCCTTTATTAACAATCTGTGTTACATTAAATCTCATGAAAGTACGCTTTTTAAATATTCAAGTGACGTTTCTCTGAACTTCATCAACAAATGGTCAACCTGACAATAATCTATTTTTTCATCAGAAAGCATATCAAGTTTGGCCCCATTTATAACTTTCCGATCCTGTAATTTAACAGTTTCCAACAAGGAATCAATACGGGAAGAAGTACTATTTCCTTTACCATTTTCAAAACGGTTAAAAGTATAAAACTCCTTATGGAATTGCAAAGAAAAAACTGATGCATGAAACGAATCTGTCATAACACACTCTGCATTTTTAATAAGATATAAGAATTCAGAAGGTCCAACATTATAAGGTGTATAATCTGCATAACCTTCATCACTAGCTATATATTCATCAATATGAAGTAATGCAACTATCTTTAATTTTTCCTTTCTTGCATACTCTTTTACTAATTGACGCTGATTAGGATTATTACCTATAAAATAACAAAAAACATATTTTTCATTGTAACTTACTTTATTCGAGAGATAATCTTCCCAATCCTTAGCTGTAAGCAATAATGTTGGGTCACAAACCATAGGCGCTTCTCTACCTGTCAAATCTTTAATAAGCTTTACACCTGTTATTTCCCGACTACTTACGTAATTTATTCTTTCAATATATTTTTTGTACTTTTTCTTATAATGAACAGGAATATTAGAAACACCAAAACTAGGTGCATAAGCCCCTTTTCTAGTAGAATCGGGAACAAATGTAAGAGTAAAGAAATCCATCAAAAGATTCATAGGATGCCAAACTTGATCACTACCTAGCAGCACTACATCAAAATCTTTAGTCAATTCTGTTAAATCTTCCTTATTGGTACATAATTTTGAAAAAGCTAAATTCTTTTCAATAAATTTTTCAAAAAAATGAGCACGTTCAGATAACAACTTTTTTCGCTTTGAATTAACAAAATTCATAATGATCTGTTTATAGATAATTTTCAATCTACTTACAGCATATTCCAAATTATGAAAACGCTTTATTTTTGCAATCTTACTCTCTTTGTAGTTGACAATTTGAGGATTACACCCCATTTTTTTCACAGCAGCTTGCAAAGCAAAAGTTTGTAAAATACTTCCAAAATTATGGTTAGTTACAGATACAATACCAACATTAAACATAATCAATTATTTATTAACAATTCATTCAAAACAAATCTTATAATCAGAGAGATTTTATTTAATCCTCTTGCACTTTTAAACCAAGAATAATAAAATCTTCGCTTTATAACACGGCAAATATTATTAAGATCTCTGAGCTCACGCTCATCTGGAGAATATTTTTCAATAAAAACGCCTAAAGAGTAATCTAATAATTTGTTTGCTTCAGAATAAACAGAATTAGAATATTCTCCATTACAGAAAATACATTCGACAGTTTTCCTATCAACCTCTAAATCCAACATTGTTTTAAGCATGAAGCAAACGCGTTCAACATGATTTTTCATCATCAAATCAGTATATGAATGACATATACTGGATTCATTATCTCGATAATATAATAATCTATCATCTATTACAGACATTTTAATGTCATTCAAAGCAAACTCTCCCCATAAGACAGTTGCCTCAATATGTAAAGCATTATTCTTTTCCTGGTACTTAAACGCCTTTAATACATCGGCTCTAAAAAAAGAAGCAGGATGAGCCAAAGGAGTTCGAAATATAGAACAAAACTTACACCCCAAAGGAGTCTTACTCGGATAATATTTTCCTAATTTTGTTTTTCCATTTGAGAACAAATGAATAACCTTAGAGGAACAAGCTCCAATATCAGGGTGAATCTCCATAAACTCAATTTCTTTTTCAAATCGAGTCGGCAAAGATATATCATCGGCATCCATCCTCGCAATATACTTTCCTCTAGCTAAATCAATACCCTTATTCAAAGTTTTAATTAGCTTTAAATTACTCTCATTTTTGATATAACGGATACGAGGATCATTATAAGACAGAATAATTTCTTCAGTTCTGTCCGTACTGCCATCATTCAACACAATAAGCTCAAAATTTTTATATGTTTGAGCCAAAATACTATCTATCGCCTCCTCCAAAAAACGCTCTGCATTATATGCTGGCAATATCACTGAAATTAACGGAGGTATCTGCTGAGATATATTACTCAAAGAAGAATAAGTATGGTTCAAAAAATCCATAATTTTTAATTAACAAATTAACAAAAATAATACTGGCATAAATAGAAATAACAAAATGCGTCGTTTTATTGCTTTCAAACCATATTTTAGAAATATATGGTAAGCCTAACAAAGATAATACAGAAGCAATTCTTACAAATAACACATTTAGAGGAGCAAACAAATTAATAAACAATTGAGCCATAATATAAAGGAAAGCATATATATTAAAAGACTTCGTTTTCTTTATCAAAAACAACAAAAATATATTATCAAATATAAATCGCATATTTGAATATTCACTCTCATCAATGCTGCCAGACAAAGAGGATTGATAATATGCATTTGCTTTGTCATTAAGAAAATAAATCGATGAAAAATCACCTAAATAAGATCTTATAATACCAGCAGAAAATACAAACATAGTTAATATACAAAGTGAGAAATAAATTTTTTTCGTAAAGATTGTATCTAATTTTAATAGATTATACAAAGGAATTAACAACAATATATATATTGAATTATGAAAAAAAGTACCAATAAAAACAATAAAAGCAATTTCAATTATATTATTTCTTACATTGGAAGATTCCATATCATATTTCAAAAGAAATGGTATTAAAAGTCCAAGAGCAAAATATTGTCTTATAATATTAAAACTTTGCACATAATACCCAAGCATATAAAATAAAATTAATCCCAAATATTTACTATCTGACTTTTTTATGTTATACTGGTTCCAACTGATTATAAAGCAAAATGTGGATAAACCAACAAAGAACAAAGGATTCGAAAACAGAAAATTATAACAGGCTATGAGCAAATTATAACCATCTTCAAATTCAGAATAGAAATTCCAAGAGCGCGGATTAAAACTAGTTCTAGCAATATTGGCACAATACATACTAACATCAGCACCTACAGTTTTATTTCTAAGTAAGGCAAGAAGAGCCAAAATTCCTATCACAAATTTATAATATTTGTGGTTGCAAACAAAAAATGCTACAACCACAAGAACTAGCAAAATTATATAAACTATCATATAACTATTTTAATAAATCTCCATTAAATTCCATCAAGAACTTGTTCAATGAAAAATCTTGAGCTTTTTCGTACGAACGATGTTTCATCCGTTCTAAGAGTTGTTTATCCTTTGATAATTGTTCTATCGCATATGTATAATCAGTTATTGTTCTGCAAAAGAATGCATGTCCATCATCACAATAATCACGAATTGAGCCAACATCAGAAACAACCATCGCCAATCCACACGCCATAGAAGTAACAATTACATTACTTCCAATAGTATCTTTCATCACATTAAGTGAAACATCAGCGTGCTGCATCAAATTACGAAGTTCATCCTCTGATAAATACGGATGCAAGACTACATTTGAAAGATCAGAAAACTTTTGTCTCAAATTTTTCTTTCCCATTAATATATGAAAATCCGTATTTGGACAACTTTGTATAATATTACGAAGTAAGTCAAAATCTCGTTTTAAACTACCTAAAAAAATCACTTGCAATTTAGTATTATTGTGATCTTTTTTAAAATAATAGTCTACATCAACATAATGAAATGTAACTTTAATCTTGCTTTCATTAACTCCTCTGCCAACAAGATACTCCTTCAAACTATGGCCAAGCACTAATTGCTTATCAACATAACTTTCATGCTTATTAAGTTTGTCTGAGTTTGGATAAAAACTATCTAAAACCTCATTTACAAAGTGAACCAATGCGGTAACTTTGCAATTTCTATGAATTTTTTTAATCCAATAGGCCCAATTATGTAACGAAGGAAGATACTCCATCAAAAAAATATGATCACTATCCTTTAGCACCACTAAAAGTTTGATTAATTTTAATACACTTACTGTATTTGCAACGTATTTACCTCCATGAAAATGGAAAACAGGAATTTTAATAATTTTAACTTTATAAGGAAATTCTTGTTTTATTCTTTTTGCTAAATATGCCATTCCAGCATGATTACCTTTAGTACTTCCCCATTCAACATACACTAAATATCTCATAATCTATTTAATTTTTTTTAAAAACGATAAAGACTGAACTCTTAAAGAATTTATTGTAGAATTAACAATGTCCCAATTAATTCTTTTATGCAATATCTGATCTATTTCATCAAAATCGTTACATACTCTATCCGCTAATGATAATTCACTCAAAAAACTTTCAAAACGTCCCCCCCAGCCCGTCCGAGAACGGCTGTTTTGGGATGTATCACATAGGGCAGAAC
>ERZ1035025.1627-NODE-1627-length-10782-cov-3.920388_pt1 | contig 10782 bp, 8 predicted proteins | sample MGYA00520619_ERZ1035025 | MGnify/ENA primary metagenome ERZ1035025 (study PRJEB33766, sample SAMN09781742) | gut metagenome | biome: gut microbiome | host: Homo sapiens | place: Madagascar | study: EMG produced TPA metagenomics assembly of the PRJNA485056 data...
GTCCGCGTCCGCGCCCGGCGCGATGAAGCCCTTCGTCTCGAGCCCGAGCATGCGCGCGGGCAGCAGCGAAGTCTTCGCGGCGAACTCGACGGGCGTGAGGCAGGACGTGCGCACGAGCGACTCTCCGTACTCGACGATGACGTTGCGCGGGATGGCGCCGCCGTCCGTGCTGATGCCGTCGATGAGGAAGGTCCCGTCAGCGCGCCTCTGCGTCGCGAAGAAGACTCGTGAGACGGCCGGGTTGACGCCGTCGAAGGACCCGTCGGGGGCTCTGCCGGCGGCCTCGGCCTCGTCGAGGGCTGCGAGGCCCTCGGCGCGCGTCTTGAGCGCGAGGACGCCCTTCTCCTCGCGGATGATCGAGAGGATCCCCGCGGAGACGGCGCTCCTCACGCCCGCCCGTGTTTCGGGGAGCCCGAGGCGGGCGAGGTTCATGCGCACGATCGCCGAGCGCGGCGCGTCGCCGTCAAAGGCGAGGGGGCAGCCGTTTCGCGCCGATAGGTAGCTCTCGATGATGATCTCCGGGTGCGCCTCGAGGAGCTCCGCGGCGCGGGCGCACTCGAGCGCGGCCGCGAGCACGCCGCCGCGGCAGTAGGCGTTGAGGTGCGCGAGGTGGAAGGGGCGCCCGTCGGCGATCGCCACGGCCTCCTCGAGGCCGCGCAGGTTCGAGCCCGCGGCGGTCGAGCCCGCATGCCAGGCCATGTACACGCCCCGCTCGGCCGCCCGGCCGACGAGGCGCCCGGAGGCTTCGGGCGTGAGCGGATAGTGCCCGCCGAGGAGCTTGACGCCGAAGGCGCCCGCGGCAAGCGACGCGTCGATGAAGCGGTCGACGTCGGCCTTGGACGGATTCGCGTCCGGGACGCTGCGCCCCGGGAGGATCGCGTTGAGAACCGCCACGGAGAGGCCGCATCCGGCCGAGGCCATGTCGTCGAGGACCTTCTCGACGGGGCCGGCCATCTCGATCGCCGTGGTGACGCCCGCCTTGACGGCCATGCGCTGCCCGAGGGGCGAGGGCGCGAGGTGCAGATGGGTGTCGATGATGCCGGGCTGAAGGATGAGGCCGGAGGCGTCGAGCGCTTTTCGGGCGGGCTCGGCCGAGAGGCCGGGCGCGACCTCCGTGATGACGCCCGCCTCGACGGCGACGTCGGCTTCGCCCATGAAGCCCGTGAGGGGGTCGACGACGGTGGCGCCGGTGATGATGAGGTCATGCATGATGCGGCTCTCCTTGGCTGCGGGTCAGACGAGAATGAGCGCGGAGACGATGAGCGCGACGGTCATGCCCGGGATGAGGCGCTTCGCGACGGCCATCGGGTCGGCCGAGGCCATGCCGGCGACGATGATGATCGCGCCCGCGAGGGGGCTCGCCGTTCGGCCGAACTGGCCGGCGAGGATCGCGAGAAGCCCCAGGGAGTGCGGCTCCATGCCGAAGCTTGCGGCCGACGGGGTGACCGCCTGATTGAAGGCCCAGATCGCAGCCTCGCCCGAGCCCGTGCCGAGGGCCATGAGGAACGGGCCGATCGAGGCGCCCCAGCGTGCGAGGTCGTTGGCGTGCTTGAGCGCGTCGATGAAGGCGGCGACGGCGCCCGAGGCCTGCAGGCCCGCGGAGAAGACGCCCGCGGCGACGATGAGGCCGATCACCTGCGCGTAGCCCGCGCCCATGCCCTTGAAGAAGGCCTTGGAGAGCTCGCCGGGATTCATGAGCGTCACGAGCGCGATGTAGGCGATGCCCGCGAGCATGGCGAAGACGACGTCGACGCCGGCCTTCGGGAACCAGACCGCGGCGATGACGAGGATGACGAGCGGAACGAGGGGTGCTAAGGCCTTGAGGATGCTCACCTTGATCTCGGCGGGCTTCGCGTCGCCCGTGACGGAGGCGATCTCCTCGGCCGAGGCCTTGTGGTCCTTGAAGTGCGCGAGGGCGAGCGCGGAGTTGACGAGCGTGGCGAGAACGACGAGGCCGACGACGAAGGGCAGCGCCCAGCCGATGAAGGCCATGAGGTCCATCTTCGCCATGCCGGCGACGTAGATGTCGTGCGCGCAGCCCGGGTTGAGAAGGAGGCCGGCCATCGTTCCGCCGCCCACGGCCGCGGCGGCCGCGGCCGGGCGGATGCCCGCGCGAAGCAGAAGCGGAATGAACGTGGCGCCCGCCGTGGCGGCAGTGCCCGCGGCGGACATGATGGCGATGTTGATGCCGAACGTGATGAGGGTCGTCGCCGGGATCAGCAGGCCGCCGAGCTTCTTGAGGGGCGCGGACATCAGCGCGACGAGGTGCTGGTCGCACTTCGCAGCCGAGACCGCGGCCGCAAAGCCCATCGCCGCGCAGATCGCGGGAACGAGCGTGACGTTCGTCATGCCTTTGATGAAGGCCTGGAAGGCCTTCATGGGCTCGCCGGCGGCGATGCAGAGCGCAAGGCCCGCGAGGATGAGGACGAGCCTCGTTTCATAGCGCTTCACGAGCGCCCAGACCGTCAGGATGATGACGGCGACGGCAAACCAGATCTGCCAGGTCATTTCCAGGTTCTCCATTTTATTCGAGGGCCGGGCGGGCGAGGTCCCGCCGCAAGTCGCCCTTTCGGGTCGGCCGCTATTTTCAAAGGGCGCAAGGTGCATGTGAATGCAACGATTTGCATGAAAAGATTGCGTTATGCGCAATTAGATGGGCGCGATCATCAGGGTTTACCTGATGGGGCCTTGCGGCGCAGGGCATGCGGACGCAACATGGAGGAACAATAGATTGCGCGTTGCGCAACGACAGAGGGTAAGTCCCGCCTTCTGCCGGATCCGGGAGAACCCTAGATGAGTCGACTCAATGACCTCGACGCCTGGCGCGTCTTCTGCGAGATCGTCGCCTCGGGCGGCATCAACGCCGCCTGCGACAAGCTCGGCGTTGAGCCGAGCACCGTGAGCCGGACGCTCAAGTCGCTCGAGAGCGGCCTGGGCGCGCCGCTCTTCTCGAGGACCACGCGGCCGGCGGCGCTCACCGAGCTCGGCCGGCGCGCCTACGCGCAGGTCTCGCCCATCCTCGGCGCGCAGGAGAAGATGCTCGCGGACCTCAAGGGGGACCGGGACCGCCTGGCCGGCGTCATCCGCGTCGCCACGCACGCGGGCATCGCGCCCTACGAGATCATTCCCGGCCTAGTGGAGTTCCAGACGATCTACCCGCAGATCCAGCTCGAGCTCTACGAGCTCTCGAACCAGGTGCCCGACGGCTTCACCACGCCCGCGGGCGAGGCGATCGACGTGATCGTCGGATACAGCCCGAAGCGGATTCCGCCCGGCATCGTCGCGCGGCACTGCGGCGTGATGCCGTTCGTTGTCTGCGCCTCGCCCCTTTACCTCAGGCGCAACGGCACGCCCGTCTGCCCGACGGACCTCGCGCACCACACCGGGATCCTGCTCTCGGGCCCGACGAGGAGCGCCACGCGCACGCTCAAGTGCGGCGCGCGCGAGGAGGCGCTGCGCTGGCGGCAGAGGATGGTCGTGCACAGCCTCCTTGCCGCGCAGCGCGCCGTGGCGATGGGCGGCGGCATCGTTCCGGACATGCCGCTCTACCACTGCGCGCAGATGCTCGAGAGCGGCCTCATCACGCAGCTCATGCCCGGCTGGCACCGGGACCCCCTCGAGTGCTACGTCTTCGCCCGGGAGGAGGCGTGCGAATTGAAGCGCGTTCGGGTCTTCGTCGACTGGATCGCCGACCGCGAGCGCCGCACGCTCGAGGCGCTGCGCGCGCGGCATCCGGTCTTCTACTGAGGGGGCCGCCCGCGGACCGGGTGAACGCCCGAGGCGGGCGTTCGGCAGGGACGCCATAATCAGAGCTCCCGCCCGAACCTACAAAGCACAACGAGGAGCCAACCGATGCCTTCGATGCCGGACCTCACGCCCGAGCTCAAGCAAAAACTCAACGAAACCGACGCGGAGCTCGCCCGGCTCATCGCGCGGCGCCTCGAGCTCGCTCGCGCGCTCGGGTGCGACGCCCTGCGCGAGGCGAGGGGGCCGCATGAAGCGGGGGCGGAGCTGCCCAAGGGACTCTTGGGCGACGTCCTCGCGCGCATCGCCCGCGAAGCGGGCAGAAGCGCCGGCGCGGGCCCCTTCCCGAGCTCGGTCGAGAATCCCCGCCCCGTCGTCATCGTGGGCGGCGCGGGCGGCATGGGCCGGCAGCTCAGAAGCCACTTCGAGCGCTCGGGCTGGCCCGTGCGGATCCTCGAGCGCGACGACTGGGACCGCGCAGGCGAGATTCTCGAGGGCGCGGGCACGGTGATCGTCTCCGTTCCGATCGACGTCACGGGTGCGGTGATCTCGCGCCTCTCGGGGCTCATTCCGAAGGACGCGCTCTTGACGGACGTCACCTCCGTCAAGAGCGGACCGGTGAGCGCGATGATGGACGCCCATCCGGGGCCCGTCGCGGGCCTGCACCCCATGTTCGGTCCGGACGTCGCGGGCTTCGGCGGCCAGGTCTTCGTCTACACGCCCGGGCGGGACGCGGCGGCCGCGGCCCCCCTCATCGAGCAGATCCGCATCTGGGGCGCGCGGATCTGCGAGTGCACGCCCGAGGAGCACGACCGCGCGATGGCGATCATCCAGGCGCTTCGGCACTTCACGACCTACGCCTACGGGGTGTTCCTCGCCAAGGTTCATCCGGACATCCGCAAGATCCTCGAGCTCTCCTCGCCCATCTACCGGCTCGAGCTCGAGATGGTCGGGCGCCTCTTCGCGCAGGATCCGCACCTCTACGCGGACATCATCCTCGCGAGCCCGAGGAACGCCGAGCTCATCCGCGAGTACGTCGAGGGGCTCTGGCCGGAGCTCCTCGTCATCGCAGGCCGCGACCGCGAGGAGTTCATCCGGCGCTTCATGGCTGCGCGCGCGTACTTCGGCGACTACGCCGGGCAGTTCATGCGCGAGAGCGGAGTGATGCTCAACCTCATCCAGACCGAGCGCGCCGCGCGCGGCTGAGGACGCCTCCCGGAACGTCCGAAGAAAAACGGCGGCCGCCGCATGAAAGCGACGGCCGCCGTTCAAATTCTCCGGCGGCAAGCCGGAAAGAGCCGCCGGTGATTTGAAGCCTGTCCGGGCCTGTCCCGAGCGTTACTTCAGGATCTCGGAGATCGCGTTCGTCCAGACAGCAAGGCCCGTGTCAAGCGCCTTTTCGTCGATGTCAAAGCGCGCGGTGTGGTGTCCCGAGGGACGGTCCGCGCCGAGCACGAAGAAGGCCGCCTTGCCGCCGTGCGCCTGCACGCGGCGGGCGAGGATCGTGGCGTCCTCGGAGCCGCCGAAGTTCATCGGATCCTCGCGGACCGTGAGGCCCTCGACCGCATGGCCGGCGCGGGTGAGCACCGCGACGAGCTCGGGGTCGTTCGTGAGGTCGACTGCCTCGCCCATCTTCTCGATCTTGTACTCGCACCCCTGGCTGATCGCGCAGCCCTTGATGATGGCGACGGCCGAGTCGTACATGTACTGGTTGATCTCGCCCGTCTCGCCGCGCACCTCCATCTTCATGACGGCGTGCGAGGGGATGACGTTGCGGCCTTCGCCCGCGTTGAGCTGGCCCACGTTAATGCGGGTCATGCCCGAGCCGTGGCGGGCGATGCCGAGAAGCTGCACGAAAGCGTTGCAGGCCGCGGCCATGGCGTTGCGGCCCGCGTTGGGCTCGACACCCGCGTGCGCCGGGCGGCCCGTGTAAGTGACGTCGAGCTTGGTCGTGCACAGGAACCCGTAGGGGTTGACGGAGATCTCGCCCGAGCGGCACATCATGGCGATGTGGGCGCAGAGGAAGAAGTCCGCGTCGTCGAGCACGCCCGAGGCGGCCATGCCGGCCGCGCCGCGCACGCCCTCCTCGGCGGGCTGGAAGAGGATCTTGATCCGGCCCTTCATCTCATCCTTGTGGTCGGCGAACCAGTGCGCGACGGCAAGACCCGTCGAGGTGTGCGCGTCGTGGCCGCAGGCGTGCATGAGGCCCGGGCGCGTGGAGCAGAACCCCTGGGCCGCCGGAATGTGGTCGGCGTCCGCGGACTCGGTCACCGGGACGCAGTCGATGTCGAAGCGGATGGCGAGCGTGGGGCCGGGGCGGCCCGTGTCCATTACGCCCACGCACCCCGTGAGGCCGTCCATCTCGGCGAGGAGCTCCTCGGAGACGCCGTTCCTCCGCGCGTAGGCGAGACCCGCCTCGACGACCTTCTGGCTGCGGCCGAGGCAGCTCTCGGGATTGACGACCTTGCGGCCGAGGAGCACTTCGTAGCCCCATCCGCGCAGGTGGTTCACGATGAAGGCGGTCGTCGTGAACTCGCTCCAGCCTTCCTCGGGCATCGTGTGCAGGTGGCGGCGGTTGGCGATGAGTTCGTCATGGTATGCGGCGAGCGTTGCGGGCATGTTCCTTCTCCTTTCAGCCGTGCGCGCGGGACCTCTGCCTGAGGCCTCTCGCGTCCGGGGTCTTGTCCGGCTTGTCCCGGGGAGGACTTTCCGGATGAATCAAAGCGTTGGCCGGTCCGTTCGACGCGCGGGTCAGGGGCGTCACGGAGGATCGGTCAACTGCAGTATAGGGGCGCGCAGGAGGTGTAGCGATCAAAGTCGACACGGAAAAGCGTGTTTAAATCGACATGAAACCGGTGCGAAGGAGGAACGCGGCCGGCCGCGGGACGCTGCGCTTCTTCCCGCGCGGAGCTCTCCCGCGCGCACTTTCTTTCGTTCTGATCTGCGGCCGGGGGCGCGACCAGAGGAATTGCGTGTCAAAATTCGCACGGTTCATCATTCAAAATCCGCACGAATAAGGGTAATTCACATGTCCGACCTGAGGCTAAGCCTGCGGACCTGGCAGCTTGTCTTCGACGTCATCGACGCGGGCTCGATCGCCCGCGCGGCGATCGGCACGGGGCTTGACCGCGCGCAGCTCTCCAAGACCATCAGCGCGCTCGAGCGCGAGCTCGGGCGCCCCCTCTTCGTCAGGAGCGGCCGGAGGATCTCGCCCACGCAGACGGCGCTCGACGCGAAGGCCTTGCTCGAGCCGGTCATCGGGCAGGCCGTCGAGCGCATCGAGGCGCTCTCGAGAAGCCGCGATGCCCTCGCCGGGACCATCCGGCTCGGCAACATGCCCGGCTTCACGCAGCACGAGATCGTGCCGCTGCTCGTCGACTTCCAGAAGATCTACCCGGACATCTCGTTCGACGTCATCGCCCACGAGGATCCCGAGGCCTACATGAACGGGCAGAGCGACGTGATGCTCTACTACGGGCCGGTGAACCGCAGGGGGCTCGTCGAGCATCGCGTCACGCGCTCGCTCTTCGTCGCCTGCGCGTCGCCGAAGTACCTCGAGGCGGCGGGAATTCCGCGAACGCCCGCGGATCTCGCCGGGCACTCCGGCATCGTCTACATGGGCAAGTGCCGCCGGCACACGGAGACGCTCCTGTGCGGCGAGGACGAGGTGTGCTACCGCTGGAAGTCCGAGATCCGCTTCAACAACATCCTCTCGGCCAAGGCCGCGGCGATCGCCGGCGCGGGCATCATCCTCGACTGTCCGGCGCACCACTGCTTCGAGGATCTCCTCCGCGGCGACCTCGTCCCGGTCCTGGGCGGCTGGCACGCGCCCAATCTCGACAACTACATCGCCACGACCGCGGAGGCCGCGGGCCTGAAGCGCGTGCAGGTCTTCCTCGAGTGGTACGTGCGGCGTCGCCGCGAGATCGAGGGCGCGCAGCGCGAGCGGCTCGCGCGGGAATTTCCCGTCGCCGCGTCCTGACGGGCGGGCTCAGCGGAAACAGTCATTCGCAATTGCGGCGCTTTTCGCAGAAAAATCCCGCCATACCCACGTGATAGAATCGCAGGCCGTGATGAAATGGGCCCCCGCATGCCGCGCATGCGCGCGCGCGGCTCCTCGCGCCGGCCGGGAGCCCCCGGGGCGCGTTCATCATGATTCACTTGAATTTTCCAAACGCAACACGAGAAGAAAAATGGCCATTGAGCGTACTCTCTCCATCATCAAGCCTGATGCCGTCGCCAAGAACGTGATCGGCAAGATCTACTCCCGCTTCGAGACCAACGGCCTCAAGATCGTCGCCGCCCAGATGCGTCAGCTCTCCCAGGCCGAGGCCGAGGGCTTCTACGCCGTTCATCGCGAGCGTCCCTTCTTCGCCGACCTCGTCAAGTTCATGACCTCCGGCCCGGTGATGATCCAGGTCCTCGAGGGCGAGGGCGCCATCCTGAAGAACCGCGAGCTCATGGGCGCCACCGACCCGAAGAAGGCCGCCCCCGGCACGATCCGCGCTGACTTCGCCGAGAGCATCGACGCCAACGCCGTCCACGGCTCCGACGCCCCCGAGACGGCCGCCGTCGAGATCGCCTACTTCTTCCCGACGCTCGCGATCCACAGCCGCTGATGTCTGACGAGACCCCTGTCACGCAGGCGATCTCCGGAGCCTCCTCCGCCGAAGGCGGAGCTGAGGCTCCGAAGGTCAATCTGCTCGACTTCGACGCGGACGGTCTCAAGGCGTGGTGCGCGGAAATCGGCGAGAAGCCCTTCCGCGCACGCCAGCTCACGCGCTGGATCCACCGCCACCTCGAGTGCGACTTCGAGGCCATGACCGACCTCGCGAAGACGTTCCGCGCGAAGCTCATCCGCCTCGCCGAGATCCGCTCGCCGCAGCCCGTCCATGAGAAGAAGTCCGCGGACGGCACGCGCAAGTGGCTCTTTGACGTGGGCGGTGGCAACGCCGTCGAGTCCGTCTTCATCCCCGAGGACGACCGCGGCACGCTCTGCATCTCCTCGCAGGCCGGCTGCGCCATGGGGTGCCTGTTCTGCTCGACGGGCAAGCAGGGCTTCAACCGCAACCTCTCGACCTTCGAGATCGTGGGCCAGCTCTGGTGGGCCGAGCGCGAGCTGCGCCGGGACCGCGGGCTCACCGATCCCAACGACCGCGTGATCAGCAACGTCGTTCTCATGGGCATGGGCGAGCCGCTCCAGAACCTCGAGAACGTGATCCGCGCGCTCCGAATCTTCCTCGATGACGACGGCTACGGCCTCTCGCGCCGCCGCGTCACCGTGTCCACCTCCGGCCTCGTGCGCCAGATGGACAAGCTCGCCGACGCCGCTCCGGTGGCGCTCGCGGTGAGCCTGCACGCCGCGAACGACGCGCTGCGCGACCAGCTCATGCCGATCAACCGCAAGCATCCGATCGCGGACCTGATGGCCGCCTGCCGCCGCTACCTGCGCGTGGCTCCGCGCGACTTCATCACGTTTGAGTACGTGATGCTCGGCGGCGTCAACGACAGCCTGCGCCAGGCCGACGAGCTCGTCGAGCTCGTGCGCCGCGAGGGCGTGCCCTGCAAGTTCAACCTGATCCCGTTCAATCCCTTCCCGCAGTCCGATCTCGCCAAGCCCGACCGGGAGAAGGTGCTCGCCTTCTGCCGCCGCCTCAACGAGGCGGGCTACGTGACGACGGTGCGCAAGACCCGCGGCGACGACATCGACGCGGCCTGCGGGCAGCTCGCCGGAGAGGTGCGCGACCGCACCCGCCGCGCCGAGCGCCTGGCGCAGCAGAAGGCCGAGGCGGCGGTCATCCTGAGGCAGTCGGCCGGCTCGATCCGGCGCGAGTGACTCGCTTTCCCTCCACACATGCCGAGTGAGACGACCATGGCAGACGAAAAGACTTCCGAGGCGGCCGACGCCGTGAAGGACGAGGCCGGCGAGGCCTCCGAGGCCCCCGCGGCGCCCGAGCCCCCGAAGGGGTTCGGCGCGCAGCTTCGCGCCGCGCGCGAGGCGCTCGGAATCTCCCTGGGCGACATGGCTGTGCGCAGCCGCCTTTCGGTGCAGCAGGTCCGCGCGCTCGAGGAGGAGGACCTCTCGGCCCTTCCCGAGCCCGTGTACATCCGCGCCTTCATCCGCGGCTGCGCCCGCTCGCTCGGACTCGACCCGCAGGCGCTCTCGGATGACTTCATGGCCCGCTACGGCCGGGGCCCGGGCGTGAACGGCGGCCAGATCCCGGCGTCCGACCCCTCCCGCGAGGAGGTGATCAGCGCCGCGCCGAAGCACCGCTCGCTCAAGCTCTCGATCCTCATCGGCCTCGTCGCCGTCGTGACGGCCGGCCTCTGGGCGGTCTACACGGACCAGTTCGCCGGCGTTCACACCGGCAGCGAAGCGCAGAAAATCGAGACCGGCTCCGACGCGGACGCCGCGAGGAAGCCCTCGGGCGAGGCCGCGGCTCCGGCCGCGCCGGCTCCGGCGCCCGCCGAATCGAAGGCGGGGGAGCCCGCGGCTGATTCGGCCGAGGTCGCTGGAAAATCCCAGGCGGCCGGAGAGGCCGGCGCGCAGTCCGGCGCTGCGACGGCCGAGACCGCTGAACGCGCTCAGGCCAACTCGTCCGCGCAGGCGGCTCAGGCGGCTCAGGTGGCTCAGCCCGCTCAAACCGCTCAGGCCGGCAATGCTGCGGCCGCCTCCGAGCGCAAGCCCCTTCCGCCCGCGGGAAGCGTCGAGCTCCACCGCGTGGAGTTTCGCGTGACGGACGCCTGCTGGGTGCAGGTGATCTCGCCCTCGGGCAGGAACCTCCTCGCCAAGGAGATGACGCCGGCGAACGCCGCGCCGATCGACGTGCCGAAGGGCGCGCGCTTCACGATCGGCAACGCCGCCGCGATGCGCCTCGTCATCGACGGCAAGCCCCGGGACGTCTCCTCGATGGTGCGAAACGGCGTGGCGCGCTTCACGATCGAATGATCCCGAAGGCGGGCGCCTCAAGGCGCGGGAAATGATGGACGGGCGTCCGTCCGGCCAGAGGCCGGCCGGGCGCCGAATCGTCTCAGGAC
>ERZ1035025.1630-NODE-1630-length-10762-cov-7.622770_pt1 | contig 10762 bp, 5 predicted proteins | sample MGYA00520619_ERZ1035025 | MGnify/ENA primary metagenome ERZ1035025 (study PRJEB33766, sample SAMN09781742) | gut metagenome | biome: gut microbiome | host: Homo sapiens | place: Madagascar | study: EMG produced TPA metagenomics assembly of the PRJNA485056 data...
CCAACCCGCTGATCCGCTCCACCACCCCGGGTCTGGAGACCAACAAGCACGGCTGTATCGTCACCGACGGCGACGACGGCAAGACCAGCCGTGACGGTGTGTACGCGGGTGGTGACGCCGTGACCGGTGCTGCCACCGTCATCAAGGCCATGGGCGCAGGCAAGGCTGCTGCAAAGGCCATTGACGAGTACATCCAGAGCAAGTAATCCCCTGTGAAGATGGGCAGCGCCCACTGAATACCGGATATAACAAATCCCCTGTGCCAGCGCACAGGGGATTTTTGCATCTTATTCTGCGGTCTCCGTCGTGAGCACCGGGTAGCCTGTCCGCACACACCGCACGGCACAGCGGGCACGGCCGCCGGTGGTGCAGGTGAAGAGGGTCAGGTCCCAGTTGTCGGAATCTTCCGTCTTTTCGGTCATTTTTTCGATCTGGGTAGGCTGCAGGTTCTCCACATAGGAGACCTCATAGCTCCACCGCATGCCGTCCATATCGGTAAAATAGACCTGTGCCCCTTCGGCCAGCCATTTGATGGGGCTGAAGTGCTTTGCATAGTTATGGGCACAGACCACCATGTTGTCCGCGTAGGTGGAGCCGGAGTACCGGCCGGGCGCGATCTTCAGGCCCGCATAGCTCCACTCGCTCATCACGGGCAGGTCGAGCCCAATGGAAGGGATGGACAGGTAGCCGATGTAGCTCCAGCCGTCCAGTTCCGTCTCGGTCATGGGCTGGGCAGGGTCCAGCTCCGGCTGCAGCACAACGGTCTCCGACTTTGCCTTTTCCTCAACCGTTGTGGTCAGGGTCTGTTCCAGCTCACCCAGCGCCTGCTGTGCGGCCTTGTCTGCGCGGGCCGCATCCCACTTGTTGTAGGCAAGCAGCGCCGCTGCCGCCAAAATGAGCAGCGCACCCAGTACCATACATATCTTTCCTATTTTCTGTCTCATGGCAGCGCTTCCTTTTTGTTCAGCACCCAGCCCGCGGCAAACAGCAGCACACCGCTGACCGCCAGCACCGGCACAGGCCAGTTCAGCTGGCCGGTCTGGGGCAGACCGCTCATGACTGCGCCGTCCGGACGGCCCGCCAGTGCGGGATTATCCGGTTTTCCCGGGGCTGTCGGGTTGTCCGGATTGCCGGGAGCCACCGGACTATCCGGGCTGCCGGGCGAGACCGGGCTATCCGGGCCGTCCGGGTTCTTGGGCGTATCCGGGTTTGTGGGCTCCGTGGGCTGTTCCGGGGTGCCGGGCTTGTCCGGCACGGGAGTGGGCGGCACAGGCGGCGTATCCGGGTTGACGGGGGTGTAGCCGCCCACCTTGGGGGAGGCATCCACCTCATAATTCCATTTCCCATTTTCTGCCATGGGCAGGGAAACGAGGAACGGTTTGATGGGCGCATAGCCATTGGAGGCCTTGCTCTGCACGATCAGGTACAGGCCAAGTTCCAGATCTTCAAAGGCGGCATTGCCGTCTGCATCAACGGTTTTTGTGGTGCCCCGTGCGCCCTGCGGCATATATTCCAGCAGCTGGTCCGCCAGCGTGCTGTCGGTCAGGTCACCCAGCGCGATGCCGCAGCCATAAAAATCGCCGCAGTATTCAAAGCTCAGGTCGCCGTTTTTGCGCTTCACCTCCGCCACGCGGTACAGCGTCAGCTGACCGCCGCTCAGGGCCTTATCCTTCGCGCTGTCGTACAGCGCAACGCGGATGGTGCCGGTGGCAGGGTTCCCGCTGGCATCCACCAGCCGGATGTTCGCACTGGTGGCAAGGGCAGGCAGTGCGCCTGCCGCCAGAAGGCACAGCATCAAAAGCAGGGCTGCAAGCCGCCTGCGCAAGCTTTTCTGTTCCATCGGCTGCTCACTCCCCTTTCTCTTCGTGTTTTTTGCGTTTGGCCAGCAGCAGGGCCGCACCCACGGTCAGCATACCGCCCACCGCCGCAAAGGGCACCGTGCCCATGCCGCCGGTGGAGGGCAGCACGTAGCCGCTGTAGACTTTGTTGGTGATGAAGATCTTGCCGGTCTGGATGCCGTTGTTGTTGTTGATCTCCGTGACCCAGTTGCCGGTAGTCACTTCTTTTACAAGGTAGCAGTACTTTTTGCCCTTTTCGTCTGCTGCCGGGATCTTACTTTCGCCGGACCATGTAAACGACCAGCCATTATCCTTGTTCAGGTTCTGTGTATCCACGAGCACAGCGTCCTGTGCCGTCTCGCCTTCCGTATAACGGTACAGATCCACCTGAATGGACTTCACCGGAATGTCTGCCTCCGCCAGCGGTCTGCCGTCCGCTGCACTCAGCCAGTATTTTTGGACAGTGAGCCGATTGTAGGTATTCTTGACTGTCAGCTGTGTGGTATTGGTTGAGCAGCCGAAGATCACGTTGTCCACCGTCACGGTCTGGCCGTTGTCTGTGATCGATTCGCCCAGAGCATTTTGGAAGGCATCCTTGGCATCGGCGTCCTTCTCATAGAAGAACAGATACTTCGGCGTGCTGTCCAGAATATAGTTGTCCGGAGCCTTCGTCTCAGTCAGGCGGTAGAGCACATTCGGTGACAGTGTCTGATCCGCACTTGTAATGCTGAAGGTCAGCTCACCGTTTGCATCGGTCGTGCCAGACATGAAGTTTTCAAACTCACCCGAGTTCTTGTAGCGGTCGATCGTAAACTCCGCGTCCGGCAGGAACTTGCTGGTTTCCGCATCCATTTTGTGGATGACCAGCTGGCCGCGGGTGATCTGCACGCTGCTATCGTTCGTTTTAAAATTCACGTCCTCCGCTGTACCTTGAGCAACACCCTCCAGCTGAACCGTGTTGCTCAGCTTGGGGTCAGTAAAGTTACCGGGGTCGAATTCAATGTCATACTGCAGCAGCAGCGCAGTTCCGTCCGGGACAGTCATGCACAGCCAGTAATCGGGTTCGGAGGCGTCAATGTGATAAAGTCCTTCTTTTACCTGCGTCAGGCTCGATACATCCTTGTCGTGCTCGTACTTGTCGTGCTCGTAGTAGTACAGACGGACATTGTGGCCGTAGAAGCTGTTACCGCGTATGATCTTTGCCTCATCCCGCAGTTTCAGTGTTCCAGTGGTTCCCAGCTTCCGATTTTCCGGGTTGATGATGACAGTATAGGTGACATTGTTCGTCCAGTTACCATTTTTGTCCTTCAGCTGTTTGCCGGTCTTTATCAGCGGAGCGATGTTCTTGTGAACCGTGGTCTTGATAGCCGCAGGCTTACCATCCCATTCTGCTTTGTTGGTGTAGGTGATATCCGATGTGAGCAGGTCTTTCCAGCGGGAGTCGTTCTTAAAGCTGACCTCATACCAAAGCTCAATGACGTGTTGTTTTCCGTCGTTGCAGCCGTACACGTGTACAACCAGCATATTCGTTTGTTTATCGTACTTATCAAGACTCCATCGGGATTGTTCATACCAGCCGTACCGCTCGTTGTCCACGTAGAGCCTGATCTTGTCACCGTTTACAGTCAACTCGGTTCCCGTCGGCAGGGCATCCTTGATAAGAATTTCGCCTGTTTCTGTTCCCGTTGTCACCAACCTGATGCGGTACAGCAGTTTCTGATCCTTGACATCGTCATAATTCACAGTGGTATCGCCGGTAATGTACTCATCCCGTTTTCCATTGATGGCCACCGATTTTTCAAAGACACTGCTGCGATAAACATCCTCAGCCGAAGCGTTCGCCTTTGTGCTGCCGTCCTGCGTGATCTTTGCGTTGTTGGTGAAGGTCCAATCCGCGTTTCCCGGCTTATCACTGCGCACTTCATGAGTGGGCACATCGTTCAGCACCATCTGACGCACAGCAATGGAGCCGCCGTTTTCTGCCTTCTTCACTGCAATGGTAAAGCTCAGCACAGGTGTGTTCTTGTCACTCGCTTCAACCTTATTATTTGATGCGTCCAAATAGGTGATCGTCAGGTAGTTTTTCGCCTGCTGATAGTTCAGCGTACTATTATCCGTCAGAGTCAGCGTCAGGCCCTTTTCAATCGCTTCCTGCAGCTCCGAAGCAATGGCGTAGTGTTTGTTCTGAAGAACAGTTCCGCTGCTGTCGGTGGTGTTTCCGATGGTATCGGTCAGTTCAAAGTGGTCGGCACCGGCCACATTCACCGCGCTCAGGTTCCAATAGGCAATGTTGTTTTCCGTGCGGTTGTGGGTCTTGGTCAGGCTCCATTGTCCCACTTGCACATCCACAGAATCATTTGCGGTGAACTCGATTTTATCTATTCCTTTCCCGCGCGTGATCTTTGCCTGATTTTCGACGGTGCCGCCGGATGCCGGAGCTGTGGTTTGGTAAGTAACGGTATATTCGTATGCGTTATCATCCACCTTTGAAAGCTTGTAGCCGTTTGCAAATTCATCTTGGGTGATAGTGTCAGTCTTGTTATTATTGCTCTTGATGGTAATATCGCCAACAATGTCAACCTTGCCCTGCAGGATCTGATCTGTCAGCACATAGTCCTTCAGGAAGCCGCCGTTGTAGTTGTGAGGTGCTTTGATGGTAACGATCCAATCAATGAGTCCGCTGCTGTTCAAATTGCCCTTTTTCTCGATCAGCGTGTTTAAAAACGACACCTGCTCTTTCTTGGAGTCTTCTATTTCTCCCGCCTTTGCATATGCCGTGTTGTACATAACATTGGAAGTATTATTTGCCTTGGCTTTTTCCAGATCTGCCGCAGTGATCTTGGTCACATAGCGCAGCTCGTATTTTTCACCGGCCTGCAGCTCCGGCAGGCCGGTATAGCTCAGCTTTTTGCCGTCAGTGCTGATCTCGTACTTGTACTCGTCGGTCAGCAACTTTTTATTTCCTGCTACATCATAGCGGGTGATGGAGACCGGACCATTGCTGTTGGTCGGGTCAAAGCTGGACGGCAGAGAGCCTTGGGGCAGCACGTCCCAGATATCCACCGGGCTGCCGGAACCGTTTTTGGTGGAAGCAGTGACCTTCCAGTAGATATAGAAGTTGCCCTCCGCATCGCTCCATACGCTCTTCTCTGCAAAGCCTTTTGTGACACTGAGGTCCGGGTCTTTTTTGGTAACTTGCAGCTCCATATTGTTTCCAAAGCTGATCTTGTCGCCCGTAGCCGTGGCGAGGTCCGCTTTGGCTTTGAAGGTCAGTTTTCCGTCAAAGGCTGCGCCGCTGCCGATCCCAGTAAAGTTCATCGTGACCAAGCCGTTTGTGTCGATGGAATAAGTACCCATCGACTTACCGGTTGCTGCATCTATGATCCAGTCTGTTTCGATCTTCTTATCCAGTTTCAATCCGCCCGGCAGCTGATACGTCATCGTGCCGCTTCCCGATGGGAAAGTACCGTATGGCAAATTGAAGTTCACCACGAGCTGGATGGTATCGCCATCCTTCACCGTTTCACCCTCGGGGATATCTGTCCATTGCGTATTGCTTCCCGTTCCGATCTCCTTCTGGAATGTTACGCTGGTGATATGACCATTCAGCGTCTGCTCAGTTTCTGCAGCTGTGCTTGCATCATCTGCGGCTTCATCGGACAGCAGCGCCACCGCATACGGAGAGACCTGCGATACAGGACCAGTTGCCCAGATCACAAGAGAGGTTTCCTCGTCCCCTGCCGGTTCCACGCCGTCAGGTTCCTCTCTTTCCCCCTCTTCCTGCGCCTTATGGGCTGCGGCCAGATCGATCACATCCGTGATCTCGTCCGCACGCAGGGACACCTCGGCCACCTTGCCGTCCACGTCGCCGGAGATCACGGTCAGGGTGCCGGTATCCGTGTCCACATCCGACACGATACCCACGGTCTCGGTGCTGACGGTGCGCTCCTCGGTCTGGGGCTCAGCGGCTGCAGGCTCCAGCGAAAGCAGGGCAATGTCCGCATCGGCAGAATCATCCATGATCTGCGGCGCGTCCTCTTCCACCGCCACCGTCTCGGTGGTGATGCTGTTGTAGAACACGATATCGCCGGGCACAAGCGTGACCTCTGCCGCCGCCTTCAGCCACTCAGACCCGCGCAGATCGCTGCGCAGGGCCTGCACACCGGCGCGCTGCGGCACCGTGGTCTGCGGCACATTCGCGTAGTTCAGACAGTAGGACAGGAACATCACATCCCACGCACCGTAGGCGTTGCCATACCATGCACCGTAACGGGTGTAGTGGCGCACGGTGGTCTGGTCCTCATCATCCAGCTGGAAGTTGCGCTCACTCTGCTGGTAACCCAGCTGGCTTTTTGCCACAGCGGTCAGGTCGTCGGCCCACGCACCGGTGAGCACAACATTCGTCTTTGCACTCCATGTTTCCTCGTCCTCCACATCCGCCAGCGGGTCGGACAGGCAATTTACGGTGTGGTGGTGCTCCGGCAGGCCGCAGACCAGCACTTCCTCATAGCAGGCGTCGGTGTGGTGGTGCACCGGGGTGTCCAGACTGCTGTCGTCCACAACGGGCTGAAGGGCCACAGCATCGTCAAACACCGCAAAGGCTTCCTCATCCACCGGCACATAGTCCGGGTTGGGTTCCTCCACAAGTTCGCCCTCTTCCAGACCGCACACCAGCTCATATTCAATGGTATAGCAGCTGTCGTCGTGGGTGTGCTCGAACAGGTCACAGATCAGGCTGCCATCCTCGGGGTCAAAGCAGTCATCGGTGTGCACATGCTCTTCCTCGTAGCAGGTCAGCGTTTTCACTTCCTGATAGCAGTCGTCCGTGTGCTGGTGGGGCACAAAAATGTACTCCGGCTCCGGCTCTGCCGAATAGGCGGCAATGTCGGCCTCGCTCTGCTCCACACCGTAATCCGCATCAGGGAATGTGCTGTCGTCCGGCTTTGTGGCGTTCCAGTCCTCCGGTTCGCCCTCCTCATAGCCGCACACCAGCACCTTCTCGTAGCACTCGGCGGTGTGCTGGTGCTCGATCTCGCCGCACTGGTAGTCTGCCGTCTGGGCAATGCCCACACTGTGCAGCTGCCAGTTGACGAACAGGCTGGTGAGCAGCGCCAATGCCAGCAGCAGTGCCATATACCGCCGCGCCGCCTTGTGTTCCCTGCGGAACTGCTGCATCAGTGCCGTTGTGATATCCTTCATGTTTTTCATCCTCACTATACTAAAAACAGCGTATTTTCGTCGTTTGCAAAACCGCCAAATCCACGCCCTGTTTTTATACTCCTACAACCTATTCAGTGTACCACATCCTTGGCCGGAAATCAACTTTAAAATGCTCGTTATTTGGCTTGAGCGCTGGATTTTTGGCAGGTCTGCCACGCCAGACCCCGCAGGCGGGATGTGCCGGATTTCTCAGCTATTCCGGGCTTTGGGCGGGCGATCCGGCACAAGGCCGCAGACCAGACGCACCATCAGCGGGGTCAGCGGCAGCCACACCGCAGTGCAGATGAGGTTGAACAGCGTATGCGCGTTGGCGAGCTGCCGGGCAATGACTTCCAGCTCCGGCCCTTTGGGCGAGATCATTTTCACCAGACCCGCATACCACGGCAGCAAGGCACAGAACGCCGCCGCACCGGTCAGGTTGAACAGGGCGTGGGCCGCCGCCGCCCGTTTTGTGTCCCGGCTCTGCCCAATGGATGCCAGCACCGCCGTGACCGTGGTGCCGATGTTATCCCCCAGCAGCACCGGCAGTGCCCCTGCAAGGCCCAGCAGACTGCCGCCCTGCGGCCCGGCCCGGGCCGCAACGCTCTGAAGCACCGCAATGGTAGCAGAGCTGCTCTGCACCGTCAGGGTCATGCAGAGGCCTGTCAGCAGGCCCAGCCACGGGTGATGCCGCACCCGTGCCAGCCAGAGCGCAAACATCGGGCTCTGTGCCAGCGGGGCCAGCGCCGTGCTCATACCGGCAATACCCTCGAACAACAAGCCAAAGGCGAACACCGCCCGGCCAACGGCCCGGGCCTTCTGCCCTGCACAGGCAAAGCAGAGCAGCAACCCGGCCAGCAGCACAAGGCCGCGCACATCTTCCAGCCGGAAGGCCAGCAGCTGTGCGGTAACGGTGGTTCCGATGTTGCAGCCAAAGATCACCGGGACCGCCTGCCGCAGGGTCAGCAGGCCCGCACTTACAAAGCCCAGCACCATCACCGTGACTGCCGAGCTGCTTTGCAGCACCGCCGTGACCGCTGCCCCCGCCAGCACGCCCCGCACCGGGCTGCCGGCCAACACCATCAGCAGCCGCTTCATCCGCTGTCCCGCCGCTGTTTCCAGACTGCGGCTGAGCGCATCCATGCCATACAAAAACAATGCCAGCCCGCCAAAAAGCGCAAAGATTCCTTTCAGTCCCTGTTCCAATGCCGCCGCCCCTCCCGCAGAAACGTTTCTTATTCTATTTATGCAGCTGCCGGGCGGTTCAGGCTTTCTGCCTTCCTTCCCTTTTTGTGAACTTTTTTAAAATTATCCCAAACCGCCCTTGCATTCTGGGTGCAGGAGGAATATTATTGTCAGGCGTTAATAGTTAACAGCTGTTAAGTATTTTGCAATGAGGAGAGATAGAATGTTGAACGAGACCGAAGCCGCAGCGAGCTTTCACGGCCTGTGCCATTTTTTCGGACGGCTGAGCAAGGCGTCCCGGGCCGGCATGAAGGCGGCTCTGCGGGGCTGTCCCAAGTGCCACTTTCCCATGCTGGAGGGTCTGGCTCACACGATCAGCACCCGCGGGCAGGACGGAGCGGTGTATGTTTCCGATTTTGCCCGGGAGGCACACCAGCCGCTGCCGGCCATCAGCCGCGGCCTGCGTCAGCTGGAACAGGACGGCCTTGTTCTGCGCGAAGCGGACCCGGCTGACCGGCGCAAAACACTGGTGCGCATCACGCCGGAGGGCTACGCCGCCTGTGCCCGGTGTGAAGATGCCCTCAGCGATTATTTTGCCTGCGTGATGGCCCGGCTGACACCGGAACAGGTGCAGCAGATGAACGTTTTGCGCGGCGCACTGATGGATGCCATTCTTGCGGAAAACGCTTCCCGTGAAGCAAAAAACAACGAAGGGAGAACCGAACCATGACGAAAATTTTCAAGCAGCTGGCCCGGCACTGGGCCGTCTGTCTTGTGGTGTTCGCGCTGCTGTTCGTGCAGGCGTACTGCGATCTTTCGCTGCCGGACTACACCAGCAGGATCGTGGACACCGGCATCCAGCAGGGCGGCATTGAAAGCCCCCTGCCGGAAACGATACGCCAGAGCACGCTGGACGCCCTCACACTTTTGATGAGCGAAGAGGACGCCGATGCGCTCCAGAACGCCTACGGGTATTATCTTCAGGACGACGGCGTGCTGAAGCTGCGCACCGACCTGACCGATGACGAGCGCGCCGCGCTGGAGGATGCCGTCACCACGCCGGACATCGTGCTGTATATGGCGGCTGCGCAGGCAGCGAACACCCCCGCCGGGCAGAACAGCATGGGTATGACCGGCCTTGCCGACATGCAGGCGGCATCCTCTGAGAGCACCACCACGGATACCGAGACTGTCACCCCCACTGCCGAGGATCTGGACACCGTGTGCGCCCAGTTTGCCGCTATGAGCCAGATGCCGGGGTTTACCCGCGAAGCTGTCCGGCAGCAGCTGGCTGGTGCGTTTGCCAGCTTGGATGATACCCTGATGGAGAACCTCAAAAGTCAGTCCATGCTGCTGGTGCAGCTGGAATACGAGGCACAGGGCGTTGCCCACGATGTGCAGATGCGCTACCTTTACCGCGTAGGCGGCCAGATGCTGGGTCTCACCCTGCTGATGGCGGCCGTGTCCATTGCGGTGGGCTTCCTCGCCTCCCGCGTGTCCGCCGCCATTGGCCGCGACCTGCGCCGGGAGACCTTTGCCAGTGTCATCGGATTCTCCAATGCGGAGATTGAGAATTTCTCCACCGCATCCCTCATCACCCGCACCACCAACGACATCCAGCAGGTGCAGTTCGTCTGCGTCATGCTGCTGCGCATGGTGGCCTATGCGCCCATTCTGGGCATTGGCGGCGTGCTGCATGTGCTGAACAGCAGCACCGGCCTTTCCTGGATCATTGTGCTGGACGTGGCCGTTCTGCTGCTGCTCATCCTCTTCCTGATGAACATTGCCATGCCGAAATTCAAGATCATGCAGAAGCTGGTGGACCGGCTGAACCTTGTCAGCCGCGAGATCTTGACCGGCATCATGCCGGTGCGCGCGTTCAGCCGCGAAAAGTTTGAGGAGGAGCGCTTCGACAAGGCCAACAAAGACCTGATGAGCACCCAGCTGTTCACCAACCGTGCCATGGTGGCCATGATGCCCTTTATGACCCTCATCATGAACGGCACCAGCCTGCTGATCGTCTGGTTCGGCGGCAAGGCCATGGACACCGGCACCATGCAGGTGGGTGAGATGATCGCGTTCATCACCTACACCATGCAGATCGTCATGTCCTTCCTGATGCTGGCCATGGTGGCCGTCATGCTGCCCCGCGCCGGTGTGGCTGCGGAGCGCATCGATGAGGTGATCCGCACCAAAGCCACCATCAACGACCCGGACGAAGCTGCTGCAGAGCCCGCGCAGGAGCACAAAAACTGGCAGGGTGAGGTAGAGTTCCACGATGTGAGCTTCCGCTTCCCGGGTGCGGACAGCGATGCGCTGGAGCACATCAGCTTTACTGCAAAGCCCGGCGAGACCACCGCTATCATCGGCTCCACAGGCTGTGGCAAATCCACCCTGCTCAACCTCATCCCCCGCTTCTATGATGTGACAGGCGGCAGTGTGACCGTGGATGGCATCGATGTGCGCAATATGCCGCAGGCACAGCTGCACGACCTGCTGGGCTATGTGCCCCAGAAAGGTGTGCTGTTCAGCGGCACCAT
>ERZ1035025.1638-NODE-1638-length-10698-cov-4.991074_pt1 | contig 10698 bp, 8 predicted proteins | sample MGYA00520619_ERZ1035025 | MGnify/ENA primary metagenome ERZ1035025 (study PRJEB33766, sample SAMN09781742) | gut metagenome | biome: gut microbiome | host: Homo sapiens | place: Madagascar | study: EMG produced TPA metagenomics assembly of the PRJNA485056 data...
GTTAAAGCTGCTTGCGACAAACGGAATGTTGGTAAAACGTCCGCTGATCGTAGATGGAAGTACGGTAATTACCGGTTTTAAAGAAAAAGAATGGTCAGAGCACTTCTTATAAAAATAAGAATGTGGTTTTCATAAAAGGACTTGCAGGAATGGAGGATCATTATGATTATAACAATTGCCAGACAATGCGGATGTGAAGGGGACGAAGTAGGAAGAAGGTTATCAGAATTATACGGTATTCCGTGTTATTCCAAAAAGGAACTGATCGAGCTTGCAAAAGAGAAAAAAGTGTATGAAAAGTATCCGTTTTATTTTGGGGAACGGCAGGTTGATGATATGATGAGCATGGTTGCGGATGATATGAATTTAAAGGTGCGTGAGACACCGAAAAAGGCATTAACGGCGTTGTTTGATGATCAGCCGTGCATCGTGATCGGTCGTGCATCGGATTATGCGTACAAAGAACATGCGGATGCGGTTCGTATTTTCCTTTGCGGGGACAAGAAAACAAGAATTGAAAAAATCGCAGAGAAACACCATGTATCAGAGTCGAAAGCAAAAATGATTGTGGATGACACAGACCGTCGAAGAAAGCAGTATCATAATTATTATTCCGGGGAAACCTGGGGATTAGCAGATAATTATGATCTGTGTTTAGATGAGTGCAGACTTGGGATTGATGGTGTGGCTGCAGTTGTTTCGGCTTATATCAGTCAGATAAACAGGGAAGGCTGATAAAATAAGACAGACCTGATGCAAAATCAGACAGAAAGTGTGGTATATCATGGCATATTATTTAGCAGAGGGCGCGATCGTAAAAGGAGATGTCACGATCGGTGAGGATTCAGGAATATGGTATCATGCAACGGTCCGTGGAGACACTGACAGGATCACGATCGGAAGCAGGACGAATGTACAGGATAATGCAGTACTTCACGTGGGAGACGGGCATGCACTTACCATTGGGGATGATGTGACGATCGGGCACAGTGCGATCGTACATGGATGTACGGTTGGAAATAATACATTGATTGGAATGGGAGCAATTATTTTAAATGGAGCGGTGATCGGCAATAACTGTATCATTGGGGCCGGGGCGCTTGTGACACAGAATATGGAGATCCCGGATGGCAGCCTTGCATTTGGAAATCCGGCGAAGATAATAAGAAAGCTGACAGAGGAAGAAATTAAGTCAAACCATAACAACGCGCTGTTGTATGTGGGAGAAGCAAAAAATCAGTTGATGCCGGTATGAGCAGAGATCAGGATAAATATTAATATTTATTCGTTATATTTATAAAAATGGATGTTTCCAATAGATTAAATGAGGAAACATCCATTTTTTGTATATGTTTTTTATTTTATTCCCTGATCGAATCAAGTGCATTGGAAATATCTGCAATTAAGTCTTCCTTATCCTCAAGACCGAGGCTGATACGGATAAGTTCTGCCGGAACGCCGGCTTCTTTTAACTGTTCGTCAGTCATCTGGCGGTGTGTGGATGTTGCAGGATTTAAGCAGCAGGTTCTTGCGTCAGCAACATGTGTTTCAATCGCACCGAGTTTTAAATTCTGCATAAATGTGGAGGCAGCAACACGTCCACCTTTTAAACCGAAAGAGACAACACCACAGCCACCATTTGGCAGATATTTTTTTGCACGCTCATAATATTTATTGGAAGGAAGCCCCGGATAGTTGACATAGGCAACCTTTGGATGCTGCTCTAAAAATTCAGCAACAGCCTGACCGTTTTCCACATGTTTTGGCATACGGACATGCAGAGATTCCAGACCAAGGTTTAAAATAAAGGCACTCTGTGGGGACTGCATGCAGCCAAAATCACGCATCAGCTGTGCCGTACATTTTGTGATGAAGGCACCTTCTTTGCCGAATTTTTCTGCGTAGGTGATCCCATGATAGCTTTCGTCCGGTGTGCACAGTCCCGGATATTTGTCTGCATGAGCCATCCAGTCAAATTTACCACTGTCTACGATCGCCCCGCCTAATGCAGCTCCGTGACCATCCATGTATTTTGTTGTGGAATGAGTTACGATATCAGCCCCCCATTCGAACGGATTGCAATTGATCGGAGTCGGGAATGTATTATCGATCACAAGCGGAACGCCGTTGGCATGGGCAACTTTTGCAAATAGTTCGATATCTAAAACGGTGAGTGCAGGGTTAGCAATCGTCTCACCAAACATAAGCTTTGTATTTGGCTTAAATGCTGCATTTAATTCTTCCTCAGTAGCATCAGGAGAAACAAATGTGGTCGTGATTCCCATTTTTGCCATCGTGACAGCGAGCAGGTTGAAAGTTCCACCATAGATAGAGGAGGAAGCAACGATATGATCGCCACATTCACATATGTTAAACATGGCAAGAAAGTTTGCTGCCTGTCCGGAAGAAGTCAGCATTGCAGCAGAACCGCCTTCCATAGCTGCAATTTTTGCAGCGACGATATCGTTGGTAGGATTCTGAAGGCGGCTGTAAAAATAACCATCTGCCTCTAAATCAAAAAGTTTTCCCATATCCTCGCTGGTACTGTATTTAAAAGTGGTAGACTGGATGATCGGCACCTGTCTCGGTTCTCCATTGCCAGGTGTGTAACCTGCCTGCACACATTTTGTCCCCATTCTGTATTCACTCATAGAAATCTAATCCTCCGTTTCTGCACTGTTTTATAAAAACAGCTGCATTAAAAATTCCTTCGCGATTCATCACATTAGTAAGAAAAAGCGCATAAAAATATCGTATCATTCATAGGAAGATTTTACAAGGGAATATCTTTTGATTTTAAAAAATTTGTGATACAGTAAGGAAGAAAAAATATAGAGCATGTCAGGTTTGAATAAAAAGAGAGAAGTGTGATTGAAACATGAGAGTGCAGCCATTCCAGACATTAAAACATTATAATAAGAAAAATCTTCCAAAGGACATTCTTGCTGGAATCATCATCATGGCAGTTTCTATCCCGATTTCCATGGGGTATGCACAGATTGCAGGACTTCCGGCAGTTTATGGATTATACGGCTCGGTGTTCCCGATCATTTTATTTGGATTTTTTTCCACGTCACCACAGTTTATTTTTGGTGTGGATGCGGCTCCGGCAGCATTGATCGGTTCAGCTATTGTGGGACTTGGCATTGAAGGCGGAACGAAAGAGGCCATGGCAGCAGTGCCTGTACTGACTTTTTTTGTGGCACTGTGGCTTCTGGCATTTTATTTTATGAAGGCAGGAAAACTGGTCAATTTTATTTCTGCACCGGTCATGGGAGGATTTATCACCGGAATCTGTACCACGATCATACTGATGCAGGTGCCAAAGCTGATGGGTGGAACGGCAGGAGTCGGAGAACTTTTTGAACTGGCAGAGCATATTGCAGGGACGGCAGGTCAGATCAATCTGCCGTCGCTTGTGATCGGACTTTTTGCACTTGTGATTCTTCTGGTTTCGAAAAAGCTGATCCCAAAGTTTCCGATGGCAGTTGCACTGATGGCAGCAGGGGCACTTATGACACGGCTCCTGCCGGTCAGGGAGTGGGGCGTACAGACGCTTGCAGCAGTAGAACCCGGAATGCCGGAATGGAGCATACCGGATTTTTCAGTGATTGCACCGAAGGATGCGATCATCACAAGCCTGTCGGTTGCCGTTGTCATAATGGCTGAGACTTTGCTCGCAGAGAACAGTTTTGCTCAGAAAAACGGTTATAAGATTGACGATAATCAGGAACTTTTTGCATTTTCCATAGGAAATTTTGTCGCAGCGTTTACCGGCTGCTGTCCGATCAATGGATCGGTATCACGTAGTGCAATGGGGGAACAGTATCAGGCAAAAACACAGCTTACCGGTATCATGGCAGGGGTGTCGATGATCATTCTTCTTTTATGTGGAACCGGTTTTATCGGATATCTGCCGATTCCGGTGCTGACGGCGATCGTGATTTCGGCACTGCTTGGTGCGACGGAGTTTGAACTTGCGGTCAGATTGTGGAAAGTCAGCCGGACAGAGTGTTTCATTTTTATAGGAGCCTTTTTTGGTGTATTGATGCTTGGCACGATTAACGGCGTTTTGATCGGGATCATTCTTTCTTTTACGGAAATGATCATCCGTACATCAAAACCGGCAAGGTGCTTTTTAGGAATCCAGCCGGGACACCAGCATTTCAGGGATCTGCAGGAAGGCAGCCAGATTCATGCGGTGGAGGGCGTTCTGATCTACCGTTTCAGCAGCAACCTGTTTTTTGCAAATATCGGGGTACTGCAGAAGGATATTGAGGAGCATATCAAAGACGATACCAAAGCAGTTATTTTAGATGCAGGAGGTATCGGAAGCCTGGATATCACGGCGGCAGACCGTCTGGAGATTTTATACAGATCTTTGAAGGAAAAGGGAATCCGCTTTTACATGACGGAGCACATTGCAGATGTGAATGAGCAGCTCCGGAAATTAGGACTTGGTTATCTGATAGAGGAGGGCTGCGTGCGAAGAACCATACATATCGCATTAAAAGATATGGGAATCAACAGACCTTATCCGCTTGAAGGCGGTGTGGATAACGTGGAGCGCAGTGCGTCGAGAAAACGTGCTGATAACCGTGTCCAGGAGTTTGTCTGGGCATTTGGTTCAGAGACGGAAGATGAGATCGAAAAACAGATCGTACTTCAGATTGAGCAGTTAAAGCAGACGGGGGATGTTGAAAATCTGTTTCATGGCAGATGGGCACATATGGAGGCACTGGATGAAGATGAGTGGCTCGAACATTTAGAGGAACATTTAAAGGAAATCGTTAATATCTCCGGCAAGGACGAGATGACGTTAGCGGGCAGACTTGAGGCACACCGGAAGGAAGTACATGACCGTATTGCAAAAGAGCATCCGGAACTGGCGGAGCGTTTTAAGGAACGCAGGCACCTGCTGGATGAGCATTTGAAGGAGCGCAGGCCGGAAGTGTATGATCTGGTGTTAGAGCTTAGGGAGAAGAGGAAAGAGTAGAAAATAAAGATACTTTTTAGGCAGAGATGTAAGAAAAACATTTCTGTCTATTTTTTTACTTAAAAATGTACATGGACATTATGTGTCCGTGTGGTCTGCTAGAATGAGGATATCAAAAAACAAGGGAGGAAAATGAGATGGAAAAGAGAGAAGAAAAAAACAAACTTCCATTGATAATAGGTGGAGTGGCAGCAGCGGTTGCAGTGATAATTGTTATTTTATTTGTGGTACCGGGGAAGAATCATACGGATACGGATCTGGCAAAAGTTGTGGAATTAAGTTCTTTTACAAATGGTTTTGCAGACTGGGAAGCAGATGGGTTTGAAGAAAGTGTAAAGACGGATATTACCGTACCATATCCGGTAACCAATACCGACACCAATACTTATGCAGTATATATTGGAACAGGAAAAATAAACGCAGGTGTGATCATGCAGCGAGATGAAGCAGTCATTGCAGACTGGGACTGGCTGATGAATGCACAGCCGGATCCGGATACGCAGGAGTATTATTTTAACTGTACACTTACTTATGCGAATCAGATGGTTGGTGATTCAAAGCTGCCGCTTTTTGTGATCAGTGATGTGAAAGATCTTAACAGTGGTGCATCAGCCCAGAATGAAGTACAAAGTCAGGACGAGGTAAAAAAACAGAATGAAAATAAAAATATGAAAGAACAGCAGGAGCCGGCGGAGATCGATATAGCAGAGTATGTTGGTGGTAAGATGGATGATCTGCTGCAGGTGTGTGACATGTTATCCGCAGATGACAGTGAAACTTACAGTGACGGGTCAGAAGATATCATAGTGAAAGTAAATGATGGGATGATCAGTGGTTTTAAGTTAGAAACGGAAAAATATCCGGTAAATTTTGCAGGAACTTCCATTGGTGATGATTTTATAGATATTTCAGATGAAGAATTGGCAAAATACGGATACAGTTATTACGGTGATGATGGATATGAAACCGTATATTCATATAAAGATCAGATGGCGGGTGTCATGTTTGAAAATGATGAAAGCGGCGTAATCACAGGAATCTACTGGGTAAGTAACATGATGGATGTGATAAATGACTCAGAGGCAGATACAGAAAGCGATACCGGTCAGGTACAGTATGCGCAGGGAGAAGTAGAAAATTTTGCCGGAGAATATCAGGGAAGTGATGCGGTCACGCTCTACATTTCACTTGGAACAGAAGTATCCATCAGTGAGCAGCAGGGTGGAGATACAGTGGGAACAATTTCCATCAGTACCACAATGGGGACGATTGAAGCAGAATTATGGAAACAGGATATCAATGAATATGCCATTTATCAGGAAAAAGGAAATGCAGTGATCGGCAGGATGACGGTGTTGGAGGATGCGGTGATCGTTACGGATTCAACGGGGTTTGACGGGACGTATCAGCTGTTGACGAGGTATGAGTCGTAGGAGTAAGGTTATAGGAAGGATAATAAAAACAGAGAAGGTGATGAAATGATATATTGCGTAGTAAAACCAAAAACCTGCCCATTTTGTGGAAAACCGTTTAAGAAAGACTGGTTTGGAAGATGTAAATATTGTAAGAAGCCGCTGACTGGAATCAAGTTTTAAGCAAGCTTCTTCTGGCTGTTCGTGGACAGCCAGAAGAAGCTTTTTATCAAATGGGCCCTCTTAGAAAAAGGTAACTGAATATGTGGAAAATGCTATATAGGTATGCTAGAATAAATGTATGTTGAAAATGCATAAAAAATAAAATGATGATTTATAAAGTATATACAATGTGCAATAAATGGAGATGAGGTTATGGAAAAAAAGGAGCCGATAGATAAAAGATCAAAAGCAGATCGTGTTCTGCGGATGTACGACCTTTTGATGCGTGGTAAAGTGATCAACAAAGCCGCTGCTGGACAAAAGTTCGGTGTGGATGAAAAAACGATTCAAAGAGATTTAGATGACATCCGCTGTTATCTGAACGAACGTGTCAATGATTTTGGTATCCAGAATGAGCTGATCTATGACAGAAGGAAGAATGGTTATCGGCTTGAGCAGGAAGAAGGAATGCGTTTTTCCAACGAGGAAGTGCTTGCTATTACCAAAATATTGTTAGACAGCCGTGCATTTACCAAAGACGAAATGATGCAGATGTTAGATAAGCTGATCGAGTGCTGTGTGCCGCCGCAGAACCAGAGCCTTGTCAGTGAACTGATTGCCAATGAGCGTTACCATTACATTGAACCGCAGCATCACAGGGTATTCATTGATAAAATGTGGCAGATCGGACAGGCAATTCATGAGAAAAAATGCATTGAGATCGGTTATGAGCGTACAAAAGATAAAAAAGTTGTGAAGCGGAAGGTAGAACCGCAGGCAATCCTTTTTTCTGAATTTTATTTTTATCTGGCTGCAAATATTGAAGGCATCGATAAAGAAAAAGCATTTGATGTGGCAAATGATGCGTTTCCAACCATTTACCGGATCGACCGGATCCTAGAACTTCAGGTGTTGGATGAGCACTTTAATATTCCGTATAAAGACCGGTTTGAAGAAGGAGAGTATCGAAAACGAATACAGTTCATGTATGGCGGAAAATTACAGCGTACGAAGTTCTGGTATAAAGGAACCAGTGTGGAAGCAATATTAGACCGGCTGCCGACGGCAAAGATTCTGAAAGAGGAAGACGGAAAGTTTTTAATTTCGGCTGAGACATTTGGCAAGGGCATTGATATGTGGCTGCGAAGCCAGGGAGATTATGTTGAAGTTGTAAAAAATTAAAAAAGTTTTTGAGATGGACAGATGGTGTCTAGGGTGTGCGTTATAATAAAAGAAAAATCATTCACCGGATAAACGTAAAAATTCGTCCATAAACTGTTGTACTAAAGCACGAGAGGAAGGATTGATCGAACGATATTTTTTTAAAAAGGTAAGTTCATCCTCATTCAGAGCTGTTTCGGACACTTCCTCTACTTTATGGGCATACGAAGAATAGCCAATCAGATAATCAACAGATACGTCAAAAATATCTGCCATGGCTTCTAACATGTCGATATTCGGTTCATTGGTATTATTTTCGTACTTACAGATGGTCTGCTGGCTGACGTTCAATTTATCAGCAAGAGCCTGCTGGCTTAACCCCATCTTATGTCTTAAATCTTTTAATCGATTCATGGTTTAAATCTCCTGAATAATACTTTTATTTTATCAGTTGAGAGGAAATATATACAACGCGGAAAAAGGGTTGAATTATACATTTTAATGGAGTAAACTGAATAAAATAATTTAATATAAAGCACAATTTTTCTTACGGCTAAAGCATAATATTATTTTGAACATGGATAATGGGACAATTACTTAAGATTAGGGGGAAAAATAATGAACACAGATTTACAAAACAAAAAAAAGGATATATCATCCAGAATTTCTGATATAGCGAATTCATTTAATGATTTTGTGGTATTGGAGTTTCCTGATTTTGCCGCTTCTTTTGGTGAAAAAATTGATGAAAATGTTTTAAATCTTCTTGCTGTTGAAAAACCAAAGGTGATGGTGTATGGCATATATAACAGCGGAAAAAGTACACTTATAAATGCATTATGTAAAGAAGAAGTGGCACAGATGGCAGACAGACCAATGACAGATCAGATCACAGAATATGATAGAGGAGATTATGTATTGGTCGATTCACCTGGGGTGGATGCGCCAATTCAGCATGAGTTGGTAACGGAAGAACATATAAATAAATGCCATATTATTCTTTTTGTAATCAGTAGTAAAGGATTATTTGAAGATAGGACAAATTATGTGAAATTAGCAAATTTGATAAAAAAAGATATTCCTTTTGTAATTGTTTTGAATGATAGAGGATATTCAAGAAGTAAAAATTGGACTGATGAACAAAAGAAAAAAGCAAAGTTTGATCATGATCAGGAATTGAAAATTATTCAATATAAAATAATAAAAAATCTTGTTACTGAAAGTGGCGATAAAAATATTGCCGATAAGTATGAAGTTATTATTTTAAATGCAAAGAAAGCCTGGATTGGGGTTGAAAAAGGAAAAACGCAGTTATATGAGGCAAGCAATGTGGAATTTTTAGATAAGCGTATAAATCAATTACTAACCAGTGATGCGGCGATAGGTTCAATTTTTAAACAGCCAATTTCAAATTTGAAGGAATGTATAAATGAAGTAGAAAAGATGATTACGCAGACAATGAGTGGAAATTCGTCTGAAGATTTTGGAATGAGGTTACATACACTGGAACGTAAGAAAGACAATATTGTTGAGGATTTGAGAATCCTTACCCTTCAGGCAGTTCAAAGTCATCTGGATGAATTAACAAATTCATATGTCAGCGGGGATGCTGATATTTTTGAAACCATTGCAAATAGTATTTTTATGGATATAGATGATCGTTATACAGCTAAATTAAATGAACTGCTGGTATTTGTTGACCATAATTTTAAGGATATAGATCTACATGGTGCTGAGATGTCCAATCTTGTGTTCGATTCTAATGGCAAGGTTGGAAGTAAACTGAATTTTGTCAGTACTGAGGCACCGCAAAGTGAAGATACATCATTTGCAATTGCAGAAAAGAAAGGTTTTTTTGATTTCCTTAAGTCCCGGAAAAGACGTGAAGAGGAAAAAAGGGAGAGATTAGAAAGAGAAGCGTCACTGCGAAACGAGAGAGCACAGTATCAAGTTCAGGAGAACATCCGCAAAAAGCAGGAAGCCCGACAGTTAGCAAGTAGTGATTTAGATGTTTTGTATAGGGAATTTAATACAATTGTTACAAAAGGATTAGATGAGAAATATGATGGATTGATATCACAAATTCAGGACGTTGATTGTTTCAATAAGCAGGTATTAGAAAATGGAAAACGTCAGATGGAACAGATAAGGAAATTCAGAAAATTGTTGACTGCTATCGAAAATGAGTTGAATTAGTGGAGATAATTCCCGACACAGGAGGATGAATGAGATGAGTACTTTATCTCAGAAAGAGTTATATATAATAGAACAATTTTGCGGCGAAAATTATAGTAAGAGACTTAGGGCAATCCAGGAAAGACAGAAAGATAAAACAGTCCGGATTGTTAATACAGGGATGGTGAGTTCTGGAAAAAGCAGTTTATATAATGCATTGATTAACAGCAGGGATGAATTTTTCCCAACAGGAGCAGCAAGAACAACAATAAAGGCAAACTATTTTGATTACAATAATATTTCCTATATTGATACGCCGGGAATTGATGTCAGAACAGAGGATGATGCGTTGGCATTTGATATGCTGCTCGAATCAGACATTATTTTAATGATACATAATATCAGAACAGGTCCGTTAAATAGGAGTGAAGCGGAGTGGTTAGATAATATTACCAAAAGAATGAGCAATATTGAAATGTGCAAATCAAAACTTATTTTTGTAATCTCATGGAAAGACACCAGAGAAAAGGATGAAGATTATGCGGAACTGGTAAAAAATGTAAAAACACAGGTATTTGAGATTGTCGGAGTAGAAATACCTGTATTTGAAGTATCTGTAAAAAAGTATCAGCAGGGAGTAGAAAAAGGGAAAAATGTATTAGTACAAAACAGTGGTATTTTGGAACTCAAAGAATATTTGGAGAAATATGCACTTCAATATTTGGAAAGAAAAAAAAAATTAGATGATGAAGAATATAGGGCGGCAATCAAAGAAGTAAGAGAAGATTTATC
>ERZ1035025.1640-NODE-1640-length-10668-cov-9.154245_pt1 | contig 10668 bp, 10 predicted proteins | sample MGYA00520619_ERZ1035025 | MGnify/ENA primary metagenome ERZ1035025 (study PRJEB33766, sample SAMN09781742) | gut metagenome | biome: gut microbiome | host: Homo sapiens | place: Madagascar | study: EMG produced TPA metagenomics assembly of the PRJNA485056 data...
ATATGCGGCCGTAGCTCATCTGGTAGAGCGCCACCTTGCCAAGGTGGAGGTAGCGAGTTCGAGCCTCGTCGGCCGCTCCAACACGAAGCCATCATCAATGCAGTAATGCAAAGATGATGGCTTTTTTGCTGTTGTTTCCCATTGCATCTCCTTCCTGTGAAAAAGCAAAGCCGGAAAATCCGCAGATTTTCCGGCTTTGCAAATATAAAAATAATTATTCCGCTGATATTGTCGGAGCGCACCCTATGTGCGGAGACAATTTTAAACCGTTTCTTACAGGATCACATTTTTGATGAGCAGCGAAATGCTGCCGTCGTCGCTGTGCAGAAACTCTACTTCATTTTCTGAGTTCAGCAGCTCGGTGGGAATCTTCACCTCAATGCCGTTTGCAGTGTGGATGCTGCGGCTCTCCATGCGGCGGATGCGCGCAGGGGTCACGGTCACGGGCTGCTCAGGCGCTTCCAGCACATCGCTCTTTTCTACGTAGTCGTCAAAGGGCACGGCGGCAAGGGGGTATTCCTCCTCCAGCTGCTGACGCACCTGCTGGATGGACACCTGATTGTCGTTGTCGGCGGCCTGATTCGCAATCAGCATCGCGACCTGAGCCTCTACGTGGGGCTGATCCGCGTAGTTTTCCTGCACGGCCTGAACAGCGGCTTCCTGAATGGCCTGCAGCTTCTTTTTCTCCGGCTGAGCGGTGGTGTACTGGAACACCACAGTGGAAAGATAAAAATCCTTGTGCCCGTCGATGTCAAATTTCTTTTCCAGCAGCTTCATGGAGTAATCGGTGAGGTTCACGAGTGCGCCTTCCTCTACTTTGCCGCTCTGGCTGGGCAGACAGGCCCGCTGCTGGATGATGGAGTTCACCGGGGCACCCTCTACGGTCTCGGTGTAGTGGGTGTAGCCGTTTTTGTAGTTCAGCTTCAGGATGCCCAGCCACGGCTCGCCATCGCGGGTAAAATCCACCACCGCAAGGTCTGCCCCCGGGATGGTGGTGTGGGCATGCATGTAGTCGAACAGCACCCCGGCAATGCGGCAGGAGAGGTCCACAAAATCGTGATTGTGTTCCAGCTCATTTTTAAAGGCGGAATCCGGCAGCGGGCGGCACTGGCGGATATCGTCGCTGGCAAGCAGCTTCTCAATGTGATACTGAAAGTAGGCAGTCTTTTCAGCGGTCATTTCCATGCCGCCGCCGCTCAGCACAGGGGCGTCCATGGTGGTGTCCAGCACATGCAGGATAGCCTGATGAATAATGATCTCCACGGGTACAAAACCTCATTTCGTACAAAATCTTTTTTGCATACAGTATAGCACAGCATGACGCAAAAGGCGAGACCGCATCTTGTAAACAGCAGGCGGGAATGCTACAATAAGAGTAGAAAACTACCAAGGAAAGGGGACAAAAACCATGGAATTCCGTGATAAACCAATGGAAAACCTCATCCGCCTTCAGGAAAAGGATATCTGCAAAAATGCCCGCGCACTGCTTCTGGACGGCGAGAGTGTCGTGGGCGCCTACAAGACGGTGCGCGATCAGGTGATCTTTACCACCCACCGCATCATCATGGTGGATATGCAGGGCGTCACCGGTACCCGGCAGCAGATCTTTGTGCTGCCGTACCGCAAGGTGCTGCACTTCGGCATTCAGACGGCAGGCTTTGGCGACCCGGTGCAGGCATCACAGCTGACGGTCTGCTTTGCGGACGCACACGAGGCAAAGTTCGGCTTTATCGGCCAGCAGGAACTGTTTGCGGTCGCCAATGCCATCAGCCGGTGCATCCTGTAAATAGCTCTTCTTAAAACAGCAGGCTCCCCGCCCGAGACCGGACAGGGAGCCTTTTGCTGTATACGAAAGGGGAGAATGGCAGAATTAGCAGCGGCTTGTTTTGCGCACCAGCTGTTCGTGCATGAACACCATGAACACCAGCAGTGCCAGCAGATAAAATGGGAACAGTGCAGGAGTGATATTGTTTGCCATCAGCCCGAACAGCGGCGGCATGGCCAGATTGCCCACATAGGCGCTGGCCATCTGGATGCCAATGACTGCCTGCGATCTGTCTGCACCGAAGTGCTCCGGCGTGGAGTGGATGACGCTGGGATAGATGGGCGCACAGCCCAGCCCTACCAGAACAAGACCGCATAGGGCAAGTACCTGCGGCCCGGGCAGCAGCAGGGCCAGCACGCCTGCGGCCAGAATGCACTGACCCATGCGGATCATCTGCGTATCGTTGAATTTCAGGGTCAAAAAGCCGCAGGCGGCGCGCCCGGCGGTGATGCCGATGTAGAACAGGCTGGCAAAGCTGGCGGCAGTGTCGGGGGCGACGCCTTTCGTCAGCGTGAGGTAGCTGCTGGCCCACAAACCTGCTGTGGTCTCCAATGCACAGTAGCAGAAGAAGCACAGCATCACCTCTCTGGCACCCGGCAGACGGAATACCTGCCCAAGGCTCAACACCTGCGGCGAGGCAGCTTCGGCGTCGGTGCCTGCAGTACGGCCCTGCCATAGCGGCAAGCTGATAAAGAGCACTGCACTCAGCAGGATCTGGAACAGGGCGATGCACCGGTAGCCGGACGTCCACGGTCCGCCGCCTGCCAGCACCCGGCCCATGACCATGGGGCTGATCATGGTGCCGATGCCCCACATGCAGTGCAGCCAGCTCATATGGCGGCTTTTATAATGTAAGGCAACATAGTTGTTCAGGGCCGCGTCTACGCTGCCTGCGCACGGCCCACAGGCAGAGCATCCAGAACTGTGTGGAGACCGAAAAGCCGAACAGCGCGGCAGCCGTCATGCCCACACTGAGGGCGGTCACTTTTCCGGTGCCCAGCGCACGGGTGAGCCGGTCGCTGTTCAGGCTGGAAACGATGGTGCCAAAGGAGATGATCATGGAGATCAGCCCCGCATAGGACACCGGCACACAGAGCGCCGGATACATGGAAGGCCACGCCGACCCCAATAGGGAATCCGGCAGGCCCAGACTGATGAACGAGATGTAAATGATCGGAAGCAGAAGCTGTACCATAAACCTTGAGTTCCTCCGGGAAGCATGTTATACTTGCAATGCATCTTGTGCTTTACTGATATAATAATATCACACATCAGAGCGAAATGTTAGGATAAAAACGCCTGATTGATACAACAAAACCGGCGCGGATGCAGATGCGTGACCTTGACGGAAAGGAGATGGCGGATCGTGGCATTTCAGACCAGCTGTGCAGCAGCGAGCGGGCTCAACTGCCTGCCGGATGTTGTGGCAGATGACGAGGGCAGGGAGCTGGTGCAGCACGGCAGCGCACTGTTTCCCATTGCCTGCTATGAAGAAGACCTCAAAAGCTACTCGGTAGCATGGCACTGGCATGAAGAGTTTGAATACATCCTTGCCGTAAAAGGCCCGCTGGCGGTAGACGTGAGCAAAGCTCGGCTGGTTTTGCAGACCGGGCAGGGCGTGTTTGTCAATTCCGGAGTGTTCCATGCGGTGGAGCAGGCGGAGACCGGGGATGCTCTGCTGCATTCCGGGGTATTCCATCCGCGCCTGATCGGCGGCATGGACACCATTTTCTGGCAAAAGCTCGTGCACCCGCTGCTTCAGCCGGGAGCACCGGCCTTCTTTCTGCTGGACGAGGCAGACGACGGGCAGAAGGCTGTGCTCTGTCATTTGCGGGAAGTCTGGGACGCAGTGGCCCAGGAGGTCTTTGACTATGAGAATCAGGCACGGTACCATCTTTCGGCGGCGGTGCATCTGCTGGGAATGCAGTGCGAGGGTGGAAAAACAAAGGTCTCTCAGCAGGAACAGATCGCGGCCCGGCGGATGAAGCAGATGCTGCGCTTTGTGGAGGAGCACTACGCAGAGGAGCTGAACGTAGAGCGCATTTCCGACTGCGTGGCCCTGAGCGAGAGCGCCTGCCTGCGCAGCTTCCGGCAGCTGCTGGGGATCACACCCATCCAGTATGTCAAGCAGTACCGCATTGAAAAGGCCGCCGAGCTGCTGCTTTCCACCAGTATGAAGATCGGCGAGATCGGTGCCGAATGCGGCTTTTCGGATACCAGCTACTTTACAAAGACCTTCCGGGAGATCAAGCACTGCACGCCCAGAGAGTACCGCCAGAAGTTTGCAGGAAGAGAGCAGTCTCTTTCAAGGCGGGACGGCGGCAGAGCCGGTGCACCGGCTGAGACAGCGTTATAAAAAGGAGAATCGGGAACAATGCAGCGTAGTCTGACAAAAGGTCCCATCACCAGCAGCATTTTGCTGTTTGCCCTGCCGCTGATGCTGGGCAATCTGCTGCAGCAGATGTATAACATTGCGGATACATGGGTGGTAGGCCGCTTTCTCGGCGCAGACGCGCTGGCGGCATTGGGTACTACCTGAAAAAGAAGCGCTAAAAAAGCAAATAGCACAAAAACAGAAACCCGGAACCTTCTTGAGCCGCTTGGCTCGGAACAGGTTCCGGGTTTTGTGCAGTATCTTTGCAGCAAAGGGGCAGGGGACAGCAAAATACAGATTACCGCTTGATATCGTAATTCATGTTCATCAGGTTGCGGATGGTGCTCACATCATCGGTAATGTTGGCATCGCCGTGGATGGTGTGCTTGATGGCGCTGCTGGCCACTGCAAAGTTGATCATATCCATGGCCTTGTAGTTGTGCAGCATGGCGTAGATCAGGCCGCTGGCAAAGGCGTCGCCGCCGCCCACGCGGTCCAGAATGTTAAAGGTGTACAGCTTGCTCTCGAAGGTGTGCCCCTCGTACCACATAAAGGCCTTCAGGCTGTTTTCGCTGCCGCTGTGAGCGTAGCGCACATGGCGGGCAATGCACTTCAGGTTGGGGTAGCGCTCGATGAACCGCTGGAAGATCTCGTCCTGCTGCTCGTAGCTGGGCTGCAGGGGCACGCCGTCCTTCCAGTCGCCCTTGCTGTGGTCGTTCTCGTCCTTCCACAGGTGGTAGGGCTCAATGCCCAGCAGAACATCCACATAGGGCAGGCATTCGGTGCAGAAGTCGCGGGCTTCCTCCCAGCTCCACAGGGTGGAGCGGAAATTGCCGTCGAAGCTGACGGTCAGGCCCTTTTTCTTGGCGACCTTGAGCATGTCCAGAGTCAGGGTACGGCAGTTGGGAGCCAGAGCCGGGGTGATGCCGCTCAGGTGCAGCCAGTCAAAGCCCTCCAGCAGAGCGTCCAGATCGACCTGCGAGAAATCGTACTCGGTGAAGGCACTGTGCTTGCGGTCGTAGATGACCTTGGACGGGCGGATGCCGTAGCCGGTCTCCAGATAATAGGTGCCCAGGCGGTTAGACTGTGTCTCGTTCGGCTCGGTAAGGATCATGGGGGTGCAGTGCACATCATTGGAACGCAGCCAGCGCACGGCGCTCTTGCCAAGGCTGTTGTTGGGCACCACGCTGAAGAAGGTGCTGTCCACACCAAGGTTAGCCAGTGCCAGTGCAATGTTGGCCTCGCTGCCGCCGTAGCTGGCCTCAAAGCCGGATGCCATACGGATCTTCTCGTAGTTCGGCGGGGTCAGGCGCAGCATGATCTCGCCGCAGGTGATGAATTTCTGGCCGGGGGTATCGTTGCCAAGGATCGGGTTGAAATGTTCCATAACGCTCCTCCTGATATTTACAGCTCATCAGAGCCCTGTTAACACATCGTTGTATCCATTATAATCCGACACAAGAGGGATTGCAAGCGCTTCCACGGAAATGCAAGAAAAAATAATTGCTGATTTTTGGAAGATTTGACGAAAAGTGTGCTGACGGCCAGCCTGTCGGGAACTTTCTCCTCAGACACGAAGCGATCCATTCCATCGCCTGCCCTACCGGCCCATGTAAATGCCGCTTATCGTTACGTCCCCATGCCGTGAAAATGTGTTTAGAGCGCTCCGCAGAGTGCGACAAACACGAAAGATAATAATAAATTTTCCGCTGATGAAAGCCAGAGCGAAGTGTAGGCGATTTTAAATCGTTTTTACACGCCAGTCAGATCGAACGAAGGCGTATATTCTTCCTTTGCGCTGCTCTTCTGCTGCATGTATCCCTGCGCAAGCCCCTTGTCCATGGCGTAGTTCACCACCCGGCGGTACTCATAGGTGGTGATGCGCCGTCCGATGCCGTGCTCTGCGGCCTTATAGAAAGGGGTATACTGGCTCATGACACTGGGGATGAAGCATCCCGGGTCGGCATCGTTCCACGCAGCCATCTGATCCAGAACAGCAAAGCTGTCATCGATGTGGCCGGGCAGGGCGAGATGCCGCAGAATGACCCCCTTTTGCAGGATGCCCTCTGCATCGAACGCCGGATGTCCGGCCTGTGCCATCATGGCTTCAATGGCGGGCTTTGCCTGTGCAAAGTAGTCCGGCGCAGAGGAAAGCTCTGCCGACAGGGCAGAGGATACATATTTCAAATCGGCCAGCCAGATGTCGATGTACCCGCGCCAGGCTTCCACGCTCTCCACCGTCTCGTAACCGCCGGTATTGCACAGGATAGGCAGGTGCAGACCCTTTGCGCGCGCAATGTCCAGCGCGGCAATGATCCAGGGCTGCCACTGCCCCGGCGTGACCAGATTGATGTTGTGGGCACCCTGAGACTGCAGGTCCAGAAAGATCTCTGCCAGATGTTCAACGGTGATCTCCCTGCCGAGGCCTTCGGCGCTGATGGGATAGTTCTGGCAGAAGCAGCATTTGAGGGTGCAGCCGGAGAAAAACACCGTGCCGCTGCCCCTTGTACCGCTGATACAGGGCTCTTCCCAGTAGTGCAGGGCCGCACGGGCGGCTTTCAGGGTGCTGCCTGCACCGCAGAAGCCGGTGCGTCCGGCAGCACGGTCGGCTCCGCAGCGGCGCGGACAGAGCGTGCAGGAAGAGGGAATGGAAACAAGATCGGTTTTCGGCATAATATCCAAAGTCCTTTGCAGAAAGTTTGTCAGCTTCAGTATACCACTTTTCAACCGGACGTGCTATACTATAAGATGTGGAAAGAATAATATATATCAGAAGCAACATTTTTGCATAATGCGGCCGAAATGACGGGCTGCGGCAGAGAAATGACCATGATGGAGGAAATCATGCGCACCGAAACCGATGAAATCCGTGATAACCTGAAGTATCTGACCCTGCTTTCCCGGGACTACCCCTCGCAGGCGGCAGCGGCCAGTGAGATCATCAGCACGCAGGCGCTGCTCAAGCTGCCCAAGGGCACCGAGCATTTCATGAGCGATCTGCACGGCGAAAATGAGGCCTTTGTGCATATCCTGAACTCAGCCTCCGGTGTGATCCGTGAAAAGGTGGATCAGGTGCTGGGCGATACCGTGCCGGAAAATGCCCGCGCCGAGCTGGCAACATTGATCTATTACCCCAACGAAAAGCTGCCCCAGCTCAAGGCCCGCTGCGCCAGCGAGGAGGCGCTGGATCAGTGGTATACCGAGACACTGCTCCGGCTCATCGATATCTGCCGACTGGTGTCCTCCAAACATACGCGGGAGCATGTGCGCAGCTGTCTGCCTGCCAGCTGCGGTTACATTCTGGACGAGCTGCTCCACGCCCACTTTGAAGACCACGATAAAGACCTTTACTATGGTCAGATCGTGGGCAGCATTATTGAAAATGGCCGTGCAGACCGCTTCATCGTGCGGCTGTGCGAGCTGATCAAGCATCTGGCCGTGGACAAGCTGCATATCGTAGGCGACCTGTTCGACCGCGGCCCGCGCCCGGACATCATTCTGGATCTGCTCATGCGCCACCACAATGTGGATATCCAGTGGGGCAACCATGATGTGGTGTGGATGGGAGCCGCCGCAGGCAGCCCCATCTGCATCTGCACGGTGCTCAAGACCACGCTGGCCTATCATAATCACGGAATGCTGGAAGACTGCTATGGCATCAATCTGCGCCATTTGCAGCGCATGGCCGAGCAGTTTTACGGCGAGGACGACCTGAGCATCTGGATGCCCCATACCGATGCGGCCCGCGGCCCCTACACCAAAGGGATGCTGCACCGCTGTGCTGTGATGCACAAAGCCATCAGCATCCTGATGTTCAAGCTGGAATGTCAGGTGATCGACCGCAACCCGGACTTCCAGATGCAGGGCCGGGATTATCTGCGCCGCATCGACTGGTCGAAGCATACGGTCAGGATCGGGGAAAAGGAGTATCCGCTGCGGGATACCTCGTTCCCCACTGTAGACCCTGCCGCCCCGGCGGCACTGAACCCGGATGAGCAGTTGGTGCTGACCAAGCTGGTGCAATCCTTCCGCCAGAGCGAAAAAATGCAGCAGCATGTGGAGTTCCTCTATGCCAAGGGCAGCGTGTATCACATCGAAAACGGCAACCTGCTCTACCACGGTGCAGTGCCTATGACCAGCCGGGGCACCTTTGCCACGGAACGCTTTGAGGGCCGCCTCTACTCCGGACGTGCCCTGATGGACTACTGCGACGCCCGGGCGCGCCGGGGCTATTACGCGCCCGAGGGCAGTGCCGCACGTCAGAGCGGACAGGACTTTTTGTGGTATCTGTGGTGCGGCAAGCTCTCGCCGCTGTTCGGCCGCAGCGCCATGACCACCTTTGAACGACTTTATGTCGCAGACAGCTCCACCCACACCGAGGTGAAAGACCCTTATTATACATGGTATAATGACGAAGCCGTATGCCGCCGCATTCTGGCAGAGTTCGGCCTGCCGGGAAGCAGCCATATCGTCAACGGCCATGTGCCGGTGCGGGAAAAGAATGGCGAAAGTCCCATCAAGGGCGGCGGCAGGCTGGTGGTCATCGATGGCGGTTTCTGCCGTGCGTACCACGAAAAGACCGGTATTGCGGGCTACACGCTGGTGTATTCCAGCCGCACCATGTCCCTGCGCACCCACCAGCCCTTTGAAAGTGCGGAAAAGGCTGTGAAGGAAAATCTGGACATCATCTCTCAAAAGAATATCCTGGAAACAGAAAATCATCGCATCCTTGTGGAGGACACCGACGAGGGTGAGGTGCTGCGGGAGCGGGTGCACGACCTCAAACAGCTGGTGACAGCCTACCAGCTGGGCTGGATCACCGAGGCCCGCTGCGAGGACCATATCTGGTAAAGTGCAACAGTTCGTACACCATTTTTCTGTAAAATACCTGAAAAAGAAATCAAAATTTTGGAATATTCTGCATGAAAATGGGCAAAACAGAAAATAATAGAACATCACCAAGCGGGGCTTTGCTTTTTTGTGAAAGTTGTGTATAATAAGATAGCTGTAGTAGTACGGCATTGTTTATTGCACGGCTGCAGCAGCTTTTATGGAGAATGCTTTCAGGAACCTTAACAGGCCTGAAATAACGGGCCTTTGACAAGGAGATCATAAAATTGGAGAAATTTGTTATTACGGGCGGTAAGCCCCTGCGTGGCGAAGTTACCATTTCGGGTGCGAAGAATGCGGCGGTAGGCATCCTGCCTGCAACCATTCTGGCAGCGGATGTCTGCGTGGTCGAGAACCTGCCGGATATCAGTGATGTGGCGGTGAGCCTGAAGATCCTCAGCGTTCTGGGTGCACAGATCAGAATGCTGGACCGTAACACCTATGAGATCGATACCACCCACCTTACCGGGACCAATGTCCCGGACGATCTGTCCCGTCAGATGCGCGCCAGCTATTATTTTCTGGGCGCGTTGCTGTCCCGCTTTGGCAAGGCACAGGTGGCCATGCCCGGCGGCTGCAATCTGGGCCCCCGCCCCATCGATCAGCATCTGAAGGTGTTCAGTGCGCTGGGCGCTGAGGACAGCGTGGATTATGGCATGATCACGGTGCGTGCCAAGGAGCTGAACGGTGCACACATCTTCTTTGATAAAGTCAGTGTGGGCGCTACCATGAACGGTATGCTCTCCGCTGTCATGACCAAGGGCCAGACCATTCTGGAAAACTGTGCCAAGGAGCCCCATGTGGTGGATCTGGCAAACTTCCTGAATATGTGCGGTGCGGATGTGCGCGGTGCAGGTACCGATGTCATCAAGGTGCGCGGTGTGGAAAAGATGCACGGCTGCACCTACAGCATCATTCCGGATCAGATCGAAGCTGGCAGCTACATGGTGGCTGCTGCGGCTACGGGCGGGGATGTGCTGGTGAAGAATGTTACCCCCAAGCATTTGGAGCCGATCACCGAAAAGCTGCGCCGTGCAGGCGTGGAGGTGGAAGAGTTCGACGATGCAGTGCGCGTGCGCCGCACCGGCGATATTCTGCCGCTGAAGATCAACACCATGCCGCACCCCGGCTTCCCCACCGATATGCAGCCCCTGATGGGCGTGCTGCTGAGCGTGGCCAAGGGCACCAGCACCATCACCGAGAGCGTGTGGGACAACCGCTTCCGCTATGTGGACGAGCTGCGCAAGATGGGCGCAAACGTACAGGTGGACGGTCAGGTGGCCGTATTTGAGGGCGTGGACAAGCTCAGCCCTGCGCCGCTGCGTGCGCTGGATCTGCGTGCGGGCGCTGCCATGGTGGTGGCTGCTCTGATGGCAGACGGCACCAGCGAGATCGAGGAGATCGGTCACATTGAGCGTGGCTACGAGAATATCGTGGAAAAGCTACGCGGTCTGGGTGCCGATATCAAAAAGGTGGAACGGATGCCTGCCGCACTGGATCAGGCACTGTAACGTATCAGAAAATAAACAGCCTGCTGCATATGCGGCGGGCTGTTTTTGAGTGTATCAGAGGTTTTTCA
>ERZ1035025.1641-NODE-1641-length-10665-cov-4.982187_pt1 | contig 10665 bp, 7 predicted proteins | sample MGYA00520619_ERZ1035025 | MGnify/ENA primary metagenome ERZ1035025 (study PRJEB33766, sample SAMN09781742) | gut metagenome | biome: gut microbiome | host: Homo sapiens | place: Madagascar | study: EMG produced TPA metagenomics assembly of the PRJNA485056 data...
AGGCAAATAAAGTTCCACTTTGCAACTTCCGCAACCTCTTCGCCAGTAATGCTTGTGAATACCGGAGTAAACTTCTTCCAAGAGCCACCAACACGAACTTCCGGCTTTCCGGCATACTTAATAGTAGCAGTCACCTGAGAGTCAGCATCCGGCTCATCACTCTTGTTTGGCTCAAAGTAATCACAAATCATCTTTTCAGCATTGTCCGTCTTACTGTTATACTGATCCTGCCGGATATTTAACACAAGAAATCCCTGCGTCTTGCCATGCAGTTCGTAGCGCTCTGTACTCTGGTCAACAGAAGTCGTAACGTATGTTTTCGGTTCTCCATTGATGATTTCCAGCATAAAGCGCTTATCAAGGTCAATCAAAGCAGTCTCATCATCAAAAGGCATCTGCACCTTATACTCACGCTGGCTCAAGGAAGTCACAACGAGTTCCTTGTTATTTGCGTAGTAAGGCTTACTCAGCGTTGCCCAACGAGAGACAATCTCACCGGTAATCGGATTCTGCCACTGAATCTGGCGGTTACACAGCTCCATCTTGCCACGAAGAAAAATCTCGTCGTTTGGTTCGATTTCTGTGACCAGCCATTTACAGTTATAGCAGTCTACGATATCACCAAGATTCAGCGAATCTCCGGGATAAGCCCAGATTTTCTTTTCCTTTACAACACTATTACTTCGGCTTACAACCAACTTCTGAGGCAAACCGTTTACCAGAGTATCATCCTCATAGTCAACGCTATCCTTGAAGTGTGCAGCGAAGTCTCGTTTTGCAAAAGCAATTTTGACATCTTTTTTATTAGACATTTTTGCGGCACCGCCGACAGCTCGTGCCCTCGAATAAAAATCCATCGGTATACCTCCTTACTCAGAGTAGGAAGCGTATGTATCATAGTCGATGGTCTTACGCTTGCGAGTCGAGCGGTCTTTTGCCATATAATTGTCCAGCATTGTCATATTCTCCTCGTGGATGTCTTTCACAAGAGCACGAATGCTCGTGCGCTCATTAGCAGGGGAGAATACCTGTAAACTTGTAGGAAGGTCTTGTGCACTGAATGCCTTCAGCTTCCCAAATTCTCGCTTAAAATGCTGTTCCAACATCAAATGTGCAAGCATATCGATTTCGTCATATGTAAGGTCTGAGTTGAATTCCTCTAGCTCAGAATCGTAATCATCAAAGCTGAAATTCTCTTCAGGCTCAATATTTCTTGAAACAACAGAAAGTGACTCCATCAAATAGCTTTTTGCACGATCATGCACAAGGTTTCTTACTTCATTCTCATTCAGGTCAAAATACTGAAAGAAATTACTGTCAGCTTCAACCAGCTCGTAGAATTTGTCGTATACATCCGAAAATGCGGTCACATTATCCCTCCAATCTTACTCGGCGGGAACAACCTCCGCCTTTTCTGCATCTGCCTTCTTACGGCCACGCTTAACAGCAGTCTTTTCTACAGAGCCATCCTGTGCGACGGACTGTGCTTCAGCCATCATAGCCTGCATCTGTGCCATCATAGCCTGCACCTGCTTTTGCATTTCAGCCATCTGGCTCTTTGCAGTCTCAAGCTCTGCCTGAACATTATCAGCAGGCTTGGTCGCAGGAACAACAGACAGTTCGCTCTTGCGCTTGCCAGCACGCAACTCCTTATAACGCTCATCAATCAGGCGCTTGACCTTAGTAGACAGGTCTTCACCAGCATTGGTCATACGATAAAAGCGACCACGGATACGCTCGAACTGAGCACCATCCTTGATATCAATCATTCGCTGAAGATTCTCGACAGTGGGATTCAGAATCGCATCGTCAATATCCTCAACAAACAGGACATCATCACCCTTGACACCAATAGCCTCGAAGATTTCATTCTGCTCTTCAGAGCGGAAACGCAGAACACCATTCTTGAACGCAGAACAAGTGCTGTTCATATACATGATCTCCTCCGGCGGAATGGGAATCACACAAGGCTCTTCCACACTACCGGGCTCGAAAGTATAGCCCTTACCGTTCAGTGACGAAATGGTAACTACGTTATCGTCGCAGTTCAGAACGTCAATAAACTTCTTTTCCATCACGGAACTCATAAATTATCTCCTTTTCTATAAAAGCGGAGACCGCAAAGTCTCCGCTCAAATTTGCCTTTGGTAAAACTAAGGATTTATCACTTAGATAGGACAATCTTAGCCACACGCTCAGGATGAGCAATGCTGTAACCGTAAGAGAAGTCCTTCAGCATCAGGTGAACCTTTTCATTGTTGTTGTCGTAATCCTCATAGGTATGAGTCTCGCCCTTCATATCAAGGTTCCCGATAACCCCGCTGATACCGAAGATGCGTTTGTCGGGGATCAGCATAGAGCCATCGCCAAGACGCTTTGCGGAGCTGATGCCAGTGATAGCAACACCATCATAGGTCTTCACCAGACCATAACGGTTAAACTCATCCTTAGCAGCATCAGACAGATACTGGGCATAGCCGGTCATGCGACGCATCTTTGCGCAATACTTCTGCAGGCTGACAGTAAAGGGATTTGCACCATCTGCATACTCATTCAGGTACAGAGCCAAAGCGTCCATGGCCTCCATAGTCGGCTCAGAACCAGTAACGTTAATCAGCTGATCGCCACCAGTAATCATATCGTCAACCATACCGAAGATGTCATAGAACATCTTATTCTTCAGAGTCTCGCTCATAAAAGTGGTCAGAGTAGCGATGGACTTCCAGCCGTTACGGCGAATTTCCATAAACGAGATGTCCGTTTCCACCTGAATATTCTTCCAAGTGGGCTTAATGACCTCATAGTGCAGGTAGGACTTCGGCACATTGCCGCCCTTTGCAGCCTCGTGAGCCACCAGAGTATTGCGGATAGTACGACCAGCCTGATAGTCATCATTCTCACCGACATTGCCACGGGTAAACATGGCATCCAGCAGCTCGTCAGGTGCATTGTAGGTGTCATCTGTCACGGTACGATTGACAAACTGTGCAATCTCCTTATCGGGGTCACCCTTGTCAATCAACTCGTTAATATGTGCCTCACAAACCTCGGCAATTTCCTTGTCCTCGGCATCCATGGGCAGATTATACTGAGTCTTCTCAGCAACACTATAAACACGACCAGGCTTCTTCATCAGCTCGGCCACTTCAATATTCAGTGCCATAATTCATTTCCTTTCTCTTCGCGCAAAAATAAAAGAGCTACCGTCAAAAGACGATAGCCTTAAATTTCACGTATCATATTCAAGATTTTTCTCTCAATCAAGCAACAGTCTTTGCCTCGGGCAGCACACTGATCATAATCAGCTTGTGGCCGTTGTCGTCCATCACACCAGCAAACTCAAAACGAGAAGTACCAGTTGTAGCAACCTGCCACTTGCCGTCAGTGTTGACCTCCAGCAGCTTGCCGATGTTGGTATCCTGTGCATCAGCAGCCTTGTACTGGTCAGTACCGTACAGCTCGCCAGCATACAGAGGAACACGCTTCACCAGCACGCCCTCCTTGATCTCGGTGACCATCTCATCATAGTCATCAAAATTAGTCTGGCTTGCATAGATGCCCTCCGGGATAAACTCATGGGCAACCATCTCGATGCCCTCGGCAGTAGCTGCATCAGGGAACTTAACCTGACCAGCCTTGTGGTCAACCTGAACACCCATACCGGTGACCATAGCGACCTTTGCGGCATAGTTAGCGGGAATATTCTTCGCGCCGTTCACCATCAGTTCACGAATCATAATATTTTTCCTTTCTCTCAAATGTTATTACTTACCCAAATATTCCCGCCATGCGTCACGCTTGTTAGCGTTAGTGGTGTTATACTTGGTTTCATTCAAATTCAGCTTGATACTTTCAGGCTTATGTACCTCAGAGGTCTCAATCTTCTTTTCGGCAGGAGCCTTCTTAGCGGCTTCAACACAACGCTCGGCAATCACACTCTTGATGCCCGTCTCGTCCAGATTCTCAATCAGACTTGCGTAGTCGCCACCCTCGGAAACTTCGGCTTCAGTAATCATCTTGCTGGAGATTGCGTACTGACGCAGATCCTCCTTCTTCTGTGCAAGCTCTGCAGCTACCTTTTCTGCCTCTGCCTTCTCAGCCTGGTCCTTGTACGGAGTCAAAGAAGCAACCTCTTCCTTTGCGCTCTGCAGCTCAGTATTCAGGCTTGCAATAGTGTTGTTCAGTTCCGCAATCTTGGCGTTTACCTGAGATACAGAAACAGTCAGAGTGATATTCTGCGGCTCGCCAAGAGAAACTTCGTCGCCCTCAACGGTGTAGGGGAACATAATGTAATCCAGCTCATTCATGTAGCCCCACTTCTTGCACCAAATTGTGTGATCTTCAGGGAACATATCAGTCATGTAGTAATCAGAGCTAATCTTTGACACTGCATCTTCAAGCTTCATATATAGGTCACGACCAGTCAGACTGGAAGTCTCTGGAGCAGGTTCAGGCTCACCGGTAGGTTCAGTGCCAGTTTCAGGCTCAGTCGGGGGAGGAGTTTCACCACCTTCCTCGGAAGTCTGAATATCAGGCTCTGCCGGAGTGGTGGGCTCAGTGGTAGACTCAGTAGCGGTCTGCTCTGCCTGCTCAATCTCGGTGGGATTCTCAATCTGTGCGGTTTGAGTTTCCTTATCCTTATTCAGTTCCAAATTTTTTGCCTCCTTTTCATTAGATTCTATATTTGAAATCTCTTTTGTGTCCTCAATGTAGGCATTTGCCAACTCAAGACCAAAATCGGTTTCAGCGACTTCAAGCAGTTTAGAACACTTATATGCCGGTTCAACATTTGCACCAAGCAGACAATGTGCAGTAAACACGCCATCGTCAATAATTTTTGCCATGCGGCCACCCACGATTCCCTTATGAGCTTTCAGCACATCAATTTCCCAACTGGTATTTAATGTGCCACTCTCAATACGGCGCAAAATCGTCGCACAAGCCTTTGGATATCGCTTCCAGATTTTACAAGAGGCAACAATAAAGTCGGTATCGTCAATTTTCTCGATACCGACTGACTGGAAACTACCGAATGCATCAGTGTCAAATTCGGCAGTCTTGTATTCATTGCCATCATCGTCTTTTCTGGTGACGACTTTCATATTGTGACCAGAAAAATCCAGTTCACCCTTTGGAGCTACGACCAACTTGCCAACAAGCGGGTTACCAACTAGTGTACTCATCCAACTTTCAATAGTATCACGGTTCAAAGCAACCTGATTCCCATTTACTGAGAAATCACAGATGACAAACTTGGCAAGATAGTGGTCTGGATGCTCCGTAATCTCAGAGCAACAGATGTTTCTACTATAGAAATACTCCTTACTCATCGTTCATCACCTCACTTACTATCTTCATTTCTCTGCTGATCATAAATTTGTTTTTCAGTTTCCTCGCCCTTTGGACGGCCTGTCTTTTTATCACTGTCACTACCACCGCCGGAACTACCGGTCGATGTATAAGAGGTCTGGCGAGCCACAAACACATCGTCATAGCCTTCCTCGGTTTCAGCCTGACGTTTGCGTAGTTCGTCCTCAGCATGAAGTCCCATATACTCGTAAGCAGTCTTGTAAGAGCAGTTCAAAGTGGTGAACAGGAACTGAGCAATCGCCTTCTTCATCTCCATACCCATCATTTCAGTAGTAGAGACTTTCACATCAGGGCAGTACATCGGGTCTACACCTGCATCTTCAAGGCGAATACGATACCATCGCTTTAATACATCTTCAATCTGTTCTGCAATCTTACCGATATTTTTCATCAGCTGGTCAAGAGACACCTTTGCAGTTGAAACAGTCTGTTGACCATCAGTATTCAAGAAACTAATACCTAAAGCAGCCATTTCTCGATTGCGATACTGTTTGACAGTCTCGATATTTGTCATCTCAACTTTTGGCTCAACATACTTGATATCCTTGACGTAGGGAGCAGTCGTCACAAGCACGGTATTTTGCTTCCATGCACGCAGCAGGTTATCGTGTGCCGTCACCTGTTCAGAAAAACCCTTCTTGTCTTTGTTTGGACCCATCAATTCAGGGTCAAGCTGTTGCCAGATGATTTTCTTTGCCTTTGCCTTAGCATTCACACGGTCCGAAGTATCAAAAGTCTCAAGCATCAATGCCGGGCGTAAGGCGCGGAATAGGGGAGAAACACCATACTTCTGACCCATATTGCCAATGCGAATTACACCACAGTGGTCAACATCAAGCTTCGCGTATGTATCACCGTTTTTGAATGCCTGATATACCTCGTCTGGATAATTGTTCTGAATCTCAGTCTCTTGATTCTCAAAGAATAGCGCTTTATTCTTCTTATCCTTCAGCATAGATTTGCTCAAAGCAGATTTCAGCTTAGACATGTTGATAAGCACAACAGGCTGTCCATTTGATAGATAATCACTTATCTCAGCAATACCAAGAGGGTAGTAGTCTACAATGTAGTTCTCATCCTTCTGACGCAGATATGTAATGTAAGTGCCCTCTGCGTAAGTCATCGGAATGGCAGCACGCAGCAGACTTCGCACGTTGATTTGTGCGTTGAAGTCATCAATCACTTCACGGGCATAATTTACCTGTTTTGTCTTATTACGCTGCTCAGGGAACTGTGCAAAACTGCATTTGAACTCCGTATTAACATTTGCCTCAATCGCATCATAGGTAATACCAATCAGGTCATCCTTATTGATGTAGTTACGGATGATTCCATTGACCGTCTGCACATTCGTCAGGCTTGATTGTAACCCTCGTGCAAGCTCATCAATTCGATCAACGGTCAGTGTCTCAGAGGAGGCTGAAATTTTCAGATATGTACTATACTGCTTATTCTCAGGGTCATAAGACGCAACTGCATTTCGGATGACGTTATTCATCCTCTCTTCTGAAAGTTCATTCAAAGAGGTAATAACTACAGTACCATCATCTGTCTGTGAAGCAGTCACGACATCAAAATCTTCCTTTTTCTTTCTTGCCACATTTTCACCTCCTCTGCTTAGAAGTCAATGTTAGAAATACAAATCGGCGGAGTAGTCATTGTCTCCACCGCAGACTGGCGCACTTTATCCTTACGACGTAATTCGTATAGACGATGGGCAAGCAAAATCGCAACATAGAACCTATCATCCAATTAGTTGTTACTTTTATTTATGCTCTTTCCCAATAATAACCAGCACACATTCTCTTAAACTTGCTCTTACATGACCGAGCTATATTTCCTGATGATGTATATCCAATAGACTTGGCAGCATCTAAAAGCGAGTCAAACTGTCTTACAAATTGTTTATCGAGAGTATATTGATTTACTGGGGTTCGTTTTACATTTCGTTTAATCGGTTTTTCTTTACGAAGAGTTCGTTTGAAAATAACGCTGTCAAAATAGCCGTCCGAGAAATCATAATCTTCGTATGCCCAAATATATCCAGCATGAGTTTTCTTTCCACGAGCTTCATGGCATATAGAAGATATTTGGTGTGAGTTAAAGCCTGCCTTACGTATTTCTGCAAGAGAATTCCAAGTTTTCACAATATTCTTATCCTTGTCGTACTGAATGATTTTCTTGTTTATATGTACTTGGCATTGGCTTTTATCAATCTCAATTTTACGATTACTAAAATATTCTTCCCAAGAAAAATCATCTCGTTGATATTCTTGTTCGTACATCCAGTAGCAATCTTTATACGGATGCATATTTTTTCCTTCGTGGCAACAAAGTCTTCTAATGCACTCTCTTGTATAATGCAATTCTTTATTTACTCGACCAATACCTCCATCCCATCTTTTAATGAGATTTTTAGACAAGTCGAATTGTAATACAACAAGTGGATTATGAGCTTTCCTCATTTTTAAAATCTGCTCTGGAGTATGTTTGTATCCACGAATACCTTCGCCTCCAAGATCGAGATTATAGCCTGAATTATATGTATCGTATTTTGAAATATAATAAGTTTCTCTTTCGTTCAATTCGTTTTCCTTACATTCTTCAACGACTTTAAATTCAAAGTTCTCTTCTCCAAATTTATTCCATGCGGCTTGAAGATGTTTGTTATGATGACTTTTATCATTTAGAAAACGAATGTGCTTCTTCCAACGGTTTTCAATATCGGATGACTGACCGACATACATCTTTCCATTAACTTTATTTGTAATCGAATATATTCCGATCATATTGACATCCTTTCTATTTTTTGCATAAATAAAGGCCACGGTTCTTCCAAGAGTGTCTTTACACTCGACCGTGGCTCTCACATTTCATTATTCAGTTATAGTGTGAGTTCAGACTGGCGCATACTCATCATAAATGAGCCCTAATCATTCAGTCGTTCAGCGTCCTTTCGGTTCGCCCCTGTTTCCCACTTCTGGGGTTCCAAGTCAATTAGATTAAGTTTTACTAATACGGATTATGTATTATTCCGTATGATGCACAATGAATTGTCTATGCATCTTGTTGGCAACGTCTGGTGCCAAAGCATACGTTACGGTCGTGTTTTCAGAGTTTGTCGTTTTCTGAATACTTGTAATCTCGTTCTTCATCAAGTCGATGTTAACCCACGCAGTCTGTTCTTCTAAAGTGAGTTCATGCGTCTTCAAAATTTCTTGACCAGTTGATTTATCCACGCCGTCTACTACCTGAACGTAATCTCCGCCGTTATATTCAAGAGGGAAGTGAATGACGCCAAGATTCATCAACTCAATAAATTCCTCAACCATGGCAGTACGGAATTTACGAGGACTAATTAGACGTAGCTTGTCAACAGCATCTGGGTAACGGGCATCATATCCTTCATATAATTCATGATTTGCGTCGATAAAACCACGATGTTCCGCACCTGTTTTATCGGTCCAATTATTAAGCAAACCGTCCGCATATGTGGAAGTACCACCGCCGCCAGCGCCTTGGTCAATCATCAATCTATCAATGTACTCGTAATCAGGATTTTGACCATTGTAATGTAGAATCAACTCATGTAACTGCTCAAGCTGACGATTAGAATCGAGCTTAAATTTTTTCTCATTTGCAATATCAACCATGTTCACACAGTTGATAATATCTCCACACATGCCGTTTTCTGGATCGTTATAAATACGCATAACACCAACAATAGAATTATCCATTGTGCGGGCAGGATCAAACGCAAGAATATACTGATAGTTCTTATCCCAATAAAGCTGTGGGATATACTTTCGCTCATTGCGACGAACTGTACCCCATTTGATAATCTGGTTTACGCCACCATCACGGCTTGGGCGATTATAATATTCACGCAACGCCTTCATTTTATTTGACTTTAGAGCGGCTTCCACTTTGTCTCTTGTCAACAAAGCCTTGTATGGTTTACCATTCATATAGACCTGAATTGCAACATCGCAAATCATGTCGCAAACAAAATAATCACGGTCACCGGCAATCATACGCTTTGCAAAGTTTTTATAATAACGATAGAATAGTTTATCCATCGTATCCTGACTCGAAGCATACACAAGTTGTGTAGGAACCTTGCGAGGCTGAGTTTCAGGGTTATAAGAATCATCCGTATCAGTCACAAAGTCAGTATTCTGAGTGGCAAAAGCTTCACAGACAACAATCAGCTCGTCAGAGCAAAACGCAGCCTCGTCAAAAAACACAAGTGTAGCACGTCTCATATGTTATCGTTTGGGCTTTTTATCCCAAACTTCTTACGATTATTATTTTCGTAAGGTCGGCATATCTTTTCACCTTCAGTTTTACCTGTTAAGGGGCGAGGACTCGTGGAGAGATTATATTCTGATACAGGTTCACTCTCTATGCTCTGCGTGTGACTATGTTTTTAAGCATAGCCTTCCACTCTGATTAGCTTCTCAGCCTTCCAGATTTCTTCCTCACTTTTTAAATTAACCGGCCATTTCTGACCGGCGAAGCAAACGTTGTGCTAAATCATATTCTTCGTATAGGCGTTTTTTCTTTTCTACTTTTCTGTCAAGATAAATAGTTGCGTCGCTAAACATATAGTTCCACATTTTATCTGCATTCTGCATACCACGAATGTATAGCCTGTATGTATTTCTACCTTTTTCGTCCGTGATATATGAAGAAATTCCTTCTTTATATAGAATTGTTCTCATTTGCTCAAGCATTTTTAGGCTTGCCGAACAAAAATTGATTGCGACGGTTTTCCGAATAGCACTGTCCGTACAAATACAACCATCTCCATCAAAAAAGCCCCTGATAAAATGATGCATTAAATTAGCATCAATATCAGGGACTTCGATAATGAATGTTTTATTTTGTACACATCCATGCGACTCTAAATCATGAACCATTTCTTTTGAGTAGCATCGGATATTACACGATTCTTGTGGCTTTCCATTAAAAGAACAGGTTCTGGTTTCAAACGTTACTTGAAGATTTCCGTTAATGGATTTATTGAACTTCTTTAAATGCTTGTAATCTCCTTTATAAAGTTTTATTCCAGCTTCATAATTCCTTGAATGAGAATTTGAACTATCTAAAACGAAACCATCTGCATAGAAAAATCCAAGCCAATAAGCTTTTTCTTCGGTGTCAATATTTTCAAAAAATCTAAAATCAAACACATTTTTTCTTTCCGTGATTCCAAGCTTACTTGCCTTGAGCTGTATCGCATTTCGATTTCGTCCAGGAAGAATCTCCATAAGTTCTTTAAAAGAATGTGTT
>ERZ1035025.1643-NODE-1643-length-10652-cov-11.883269_pt1 | contig 10652 bp, 10 predicted proteins | sample MGYA00520619_ERZ1035025 | MGnify/ENA primary metagenome ERZ1035025 (study PRJEB33766, sample SAMN09781742) | gut metagenome | biome: gut microbiome | host: Homo sapiens | place: Madagascar | study: EMG produced TPA metagenomics assembly of the PRJNA485056 data...
TCTTGTGTATAAGAAGCTTTATTATTTTATCACAGTTCTTTTTGTTTGTCAAGAAGTTTTTTGATTTATTTTGTTGTTTCGAACTCTTCTGTTCTGCAACAACTTTTACATCATACCATTCATACCCTTGTTTGTCAAGAAGTTTTTTGATGATATTTATTTTGTATTGTTCTGATCGTTCTCCGTCAGTAACTTTTACATAATATCATTTTATCTTCTTGTCAAGAACTTATTTCATTTATGATATGTTTTATTTTGTCGTATTTCAGCGACGTTGATTATATTATCATAATCATATGTTATATGTCAAGCAGTTTTTTCATAAATATTCTTTTGTCTTTTTCATTACATCTTCTAAAGTCATTATATCTTCTATAATATTTCCCGTTTCCAGCGAATGATCCGCATTCTTATACATATATATTGGTACATTCTGCACATTTGAAAGCGTTTCTACATTTAGAGTATCGCTCCATGGATCTGATGTTCCAAGAAATGCGATGGCATCTGAATGTTCAAATTTATATGTTTCTTCCAATGGTGTATATAAGATCTGTTTACATTTAATTCTATACTTCTGCACATATGCAGATGATATAGCAGTTCCTACACTTTTTGAAATAAATAATATTTCTTCATACTTTAAAAAGTCAATTGTTTCTAATTGCTTCTCTGCCTGTTGATATAAAATCTCAAATACTTCTTGCATTTTTTCTTTATTTCCACGGATATTTTCTCCTGTGTAAGAATATTTTAATGAAATAATTTCTTGATAGCCTTGTTCTCTTGCCAGCTTTTTTGAATAATATAGAAGCGGTTTATCACAATGATATCCGATTCCAGGGAATATTACTGCTAATTTTTCTTTCATTTCTTTTCTCCTAGTACGTTCTTATAAATATAGTTTATTTTTCTTTCTTCCTGAACAGCTTTTTTTCATTTTATGTCCTGCAATCAATCCCATTAATTTATTATAATTTCTTGCTTTTTTCGGACAGACTACTGCACAATGCATACAAGAAATACACTTTTCTTTATCTGTTACTTTTGGATCATCTTTTGAAATTGCTCCTGTTGGACATTCTTTTGCACAAAGTCCACAAGAAGTACATTTTCCATTTGCCACTGGTTTTAAAGGTACTCCATTATATTCTCTATAATTATGATTTCCTGGAAATTCTACTTTTTTATTATCATCTTTTGTTGCTATCTTTTGCATGACCTGTTCTGAAAATTCTATCAATTCTTTCTCATCTTGTTTGTCCGGCCGTCCAGTACCAAACTGATGCATCAGGGAATGTTCTGCCACCGCCTCAATTCCAGCTACACAGACAAATCCTGCACTTTCTAAAATGTCTTGCACTTCAACTAAAGTGTCATCAATTGCTCTGTTTCCAAATACAGCCACCAAAATCGCTTTTGTTCCTTTCGCTTGTAACCTTTGAAATGTATCCGCTGTCACAGATGGAATTCTGCCTCCATAAGATGGTACTGCAATCAGACAGATATCATCTTCCGAAAATTCTGTCTGTAGTATTTTATGTGAATCTTTGATCATATCAATTTCTTGTGCATCTTTTTTCATTGCTTTGATCATAATGTCTGCTACTTTTTTTGTTCCACCGGTCGGACTGAAATAAATTTCATATAAGCTCATATATTTTTCTCCTATTGTTCTCTTTTTTATATACAAAATTCTCCATCTGCTCAAATCTTCAGATGGAGAATTCCCTTGATGTCTTATTCTATTGTCATTATAGTCTTTCTATATATTTTTGTAAATTATTATTTTTCTTCAGTACTTTCTAATTTCCTGAACACCCATGCTTATCTTCTCCACATTGATGTCCTCCACAAGAGTGTTCATGTGCATGATGAGAACATTGTACATTTGGATTAAAATCAAGCTTTCCTTCCAGATATGCGTTTACAGCTTCGTCTGCGTCTCCTGAAACGCCACCATATAACTTGATTCCTGCTTCTGCTAATGCATTTTGTGCACCGCCGCCGATTCCACCACAGATCAGTACATCAACTTCGCCTTGTGATAAAAAGCCTGATAACGCTCCATGTCCCTGTCCATTCGTATCAACGATCTGTGCAGATGTGACTTTCCCATCTTCGATATCATAAAGTTTAAACTGGCTTGTGTGTCCAAAGTGCTGATAAATCTTTCCATCTTCATATGTTACTGCAATTCTCATTTTGTTACCTTCCTTTTTTAAAATCTTTGATTGGCTGACGGAATTTGCTGCTCTGTTGCAGTGTTTTTTACAAAAAGGACATGTCATGCCATCACAAAACTGATAATTACCTCCTGTGATCAGAAGTTTCTTTCCATTCACAACACTGTCTGCCATCTTATATCGGGCGCTCTTATAAATCTCTGCTACGGTTGTTCTGGAAATGTTCATCTGTTTTGCACATTCATGTTGTGTATATTCTTCAAGATCGATCAGACGTATTGTTTCGTATTCATCTAATGTCATGATAACTTCTTCTCCTGTCAAGAGTCCATCCGGAAAAAAGCTGTCGTAAGCCGGCTCCATACATATTCTTCTACATCTTGTTGGTCTTGCCATAGTATCTTCTCCTTGTTGCATTTTATTTCCGTCATATGTCGATAACTGTATTATATCATTTGAAAATTTATAATTCAAGTTACTATGAAATTTCATAGTAAGAAACAGCTTGTACCTACTCCTTCCAGGTACAAGCTGTTTTCAAACTGACACCAACCATTAATAAAATTGTTATGATCAATGCCGGAATCAATGGATTGATACTCCATAAATACTCCTGATACCACTGCATGGAGGAGCAGTAATAAAGGAATATATAACTGATGACACCACCAACACTTGATGCCAATGCACCTGCTGCCGTTGCCTTTCCCCAGCAGACTCCAAAAAAGTATGGACCCCCAAAAGAAAGTGCGATTCCACCGGCTGATAAAATCACAAGTAACTGTCCTAACTGATTCTGGTTTAATGCGATCAACGCACACAAGCAGCAAAATACTGCAAATAAGATCATATTGATCTGTTTTAATTTCTTCTCTTCTGCCTTGCCTCCAAAACAGTCTACATACAGATCCTTTGTAATACTTCCAGCAATAATTAAGACAAAGGCTGATACGGATGACTGAATTGCCGCAAAGATTGCAGATACCACGATTCCTGCCATCCATCCCGGCATCAGACTTGCGGTAAGATAAACTGTAGAATAATCTGCATGGGAAAGTCCTGGATTAATGATATAGGATAACGGTCCTGTTGCTGTCATAAACAGATAAGTGAAAAATGCCATTGTACAGCTGATCACTGCTACCCGTTTCATGACTTTTGTATTGTCGTACATCATTGGTACTTGTAAAAATGATGGATTTAATGCATTTGCCCATCCTGATACAATCGCAATACTGATCGCCTGCGTCAGTGTGTATGAATTTGCACTTACCAAAGTTTCATTGATATTTTTCAGATACTGCATGGCCTGTGCGACACTTCCAAAATCTGTACTGACTTTATGTAAAGTTACACTGATCAGGAAAATCACAGAAAATATCATGAATGCTCCTTGCAGGACACATACTTTCGCAAGAGATTTCACTCCACCTGCTGCGGAATACAGGATGATCACTAAGATACAAAGGATCATTCCAATGCTGTAAGCTTTATCCCCAAGGATCAAACTAAAGATTCTTGCTGCGTTTAAAAACTGCGCTCCTGTTGTGATCATCAAAAAAATGATCATCAGCAACGTGATCACGATTGTTACCTTCTTTGACTGGTATCTGTGATGTAACATACGAACAGAAGTCTGTCCATGGATTCTTTCTTTCACGATCGCTATTTTCTTTCCAAAAGCTCCCAAGGAGAAAAATGTATTAAATGCATATGATATGGCAATCAAGGTATAAATAAATCCAACACTTCTTGTAAGCCCCGGTCCTGCGATCATCGTTCCTCCTGCCATTGATCCCATTGCTGAGATCATGGCAACTTCCATAACATTTAATTTTCCGCCGCCGGTTAAAAAATCGGAGAATCTGCTTGTTTTTCTGCTTTTTAAATGTACTAACATTCCGAGTGCGATCACTACAACAGAATATACCGTAAATATAACAAGTATCGTCTTTTGCATTCCTGCAGATATGAAAAATCCGCCAAGTTTAATTCCTTTCATCATAATCTCCTTTCTGCCTTGCACTTAAACTACAGTCTGTAATCCCATGTATCAAAAACCGGACTGTAAAAAGCCAGAATAGGATGGAGATCATCACACCTGTTACAAACCAGAATGGGAATCCAAAAACATAGGTATCCGGGTAAAATTTGTAGATAGAAAATGCTGCAACAAATTCAACCATCACAAAGATAAAATATTGCACATGAATCTGTATCATTTCTTTTTTTGCACGTATAAAACTCTTGTCTTCTTCAATTTTTAATTCTTTCAGGTCATATTGCTTCTAATGTCTTCTTGCAATTTTCAAATCCAAAGCTCTTGTAAAAATCAAGTACTGCATCTGCAACATAATCTGCGACTTCTTTGCCTGTCCCTGTCTTTGGTACTGCGAAGATATCTGCTAATTTTGCGATATTTTCTGCGGATGCTTCTGCATGATGACGGATCAGTGCTGGAATTACCATAATTGCAGAATGTCCGTGAACGACATGATATCTTGCTCCGATCGCATGGGCTACACAATGTCCATTTGCTGCACCGCCAGTACTTTCTGCCATATGTGCTGCGTAAGATAACTGTGCTCTACCTTCTCTGTTTCCTGGATTTTTATATACAATTGGCAGCCATTTTCTGATTTTTTCAATGCAGTCAAAGGCAAGTGGTGTGGAGAATGCGTTCTGTTTTACTCCGATGACTACTTCCATTGCATGACTTAATGCGTCAAGACCTACAGATGCTGTTGGTTTTGGAGGCATCCCGATCGTAAGATCTGGATCGATGATAACTAAATCTGTTACCATAGATTCATTCATAAAACTGTATTTTAAGTTTAATTTTGGATCTGTGATCACGGCACTTGCTGTAACTTCAGCTCCTGTACCAGATGTTGTTGGGATGGCGATGAATTTTACATTTCTCTTAAATGATGTCTTCATCTTGCTTCCTGTTGCACCGTAGTCATGTAAAGAATCAATTTTCTCTGGTAATGCTGCGATCAGGTTGGCAGCTTTTGCTGTATCGATACTGCTTCCTCCACCAAGTGCGATCGTACAGTCACATCCACTGTCTCTTAATACATCTGCAACTTCCATACATACATAGTCTGGTGGGTTTGGAAGTACTTTGTCATAGATTTCATATTCAACCTGTGATGCTTCTAATGATTTTAATACATCGTCAACAAGTCCTGCTTTGATAACTCCCTCATCTGTTACGATCAGACATTTTTTTGCTCCAAGATATTTTACTTTTTCTCCTGTCTGTTTGGCGCTTCCTGCTCCAAATACGACATGTGGTAATCTGTTTTTTTCAAATGGATTCATGAATTTTTCCTCCTGTTTTTATATTTTTGTTATTATCATTTCTTATGCTAACTGCTGCTTCTTTTCCATTTTCATCATGATAAATGTTCCGATAAAGCAGAGCACTAAGACTGCTGCCACGAAATATGCATTGATATGGAATGCTGAACGAAGTGTTCCATCACTTAATTTGTTAATGTATACATGCCACTGTGTTGAGAAGAAGTTTCCGATATTTTCTCCTGCAAGGATCATTGCCTGCGCCCTTACCTGTGCTTTTGGTGATGTCTTAATTGCAAGTAAAGTCACAACTGGATGTGCAAGTCCTACCTGTACCAATGATGCACTGATCGGTGGTTCTGCGATCCATGTGGAAATGTTTGTCCACATCAGCTGAATCATTAAGTATACTAAGAATGCAAGTACAATGTAGATAATAACTGTTGGATTTAATTCGCGTTCTTTCTTGACTTCTTTCTTTTCCTCTTTGACTTTATCAATCACTTTTTCAGGCTCTACAATAAATTTCTCTTTTGGAATAAAGATCAGATACAGTAATACTGGTACGATTGCATACAGATATAACATATAAGATGCTTTCCATCCAAAAGATGCTTTTACAATACCTGAAAGGTTTGAGAAGATAAATCCCCAGAAACCACTTCCTGCTGTTACGACCCCAAGGACTGTCGCAAGTTCTTTCCCTTCAAAATAAAATGGAAGAACTGCTCCTGAGATCAGGCATCCAACTCCTGCACCGAATCCTACAAAGAATCTCATAAAGATCATTGCACTTAGGCTTCCACTGACTAAGACGGCTCCCATGCTTCCTCCAATTGTCAGCACTCCGGCGACAACCGCCCAGATTCTCATGTTCATTTTCTTTCCACCAATCAGTGAAAGGAAAATATTTGCTGCTACCATCGCTAAGTTTGTGATTGTTGCGATGTAATTTACCATGATCTCATTTGTAAATCCCTGTACCTGTGCAATGGATCTGATCAATGGTGCGTTGATATTTGCATATGCTCCGTTAAAAAATGTCCAAATGAACATGACAAGAAAGATCACTCTTTTTGCTGTTTTTCTGTCTTTGTATTTTATCAATTTCTCATCCTCCTCATATAATCAAATTTGTTCCGATCGGTTTGACAGTGTTAATTTTATAACAAGATTTTATCGTTTTCAATTTTCAAAACTTGAATCTGTGAATCAAAAATTTGCATATTTTTCTCTGGACTATTTTTTTGTATCTGCTGACGAACAATATGAAATATGCTACTATATAAGAAATAAAGGAGGATGAAACTGTGACAATTCAACAATTATTGATCTTTGACTCTCTTGTGAAAACAAAGAATTACTCAAGATCTGAGGAGATTTTATATATTTCGCAGTCGAATCTGCGGCGGATGATGAAGGCTTTGGAGAAAGAATTAAACGTCAAACTCTTCACAAAGAAGAATCAGGAAATGGTACTTTCGGATGCAGGAATTCATTTTTATAAGTATGCAAAAGCAATTCTTACTTCTTGTTCGGAACTTGAAGACAAGGTAAAAGAACTTCGTACTACCCCTGGGGAATCCTTGATCGTTGCAACAACATCTTCTATTGCCGAGTCTTTTATGCCAGAACTTATGCATATTTTTCATAAACGTAAAGATATGAAGGATACGGAAGTGATTTTAAAACTTGCACCAAGCAGTGATGCTGTTCTTGATATGTTAAAGAATGGAGAAGTTGAGCTGGCGTTTTTGTATGAATATGATACAGCCCTAAATTATGATGTCTGTGCTTATCACGAATATATGATGGTACTTCCATCAACTCATCCTCTTGCATCAAAAGAACGAATCAAAGTTCAGGATATTATCGGAGAACCATTTATCTTCTATGAGAAAAACAGCTCCTGCTATCACGCTTTAAAGAAGATCTTTTCTTTTGAAGATGTAGAACCGAATATTATAAGATATGCCAATACATCCGAAGAGATCATTACTTATGCCAGCTGGTACAATGCGATCGGTATCATTCCGAAAGCCAATGCCCTTGGAAATGATGTTGTATTTCGTTCGATTGATTCTGATGCGAATCGTTTTCCAATTTATATGTGCTGGCCAGATGAGAAATCAATGACTTATAATGCAGATTATATGCTAAATTTATGTACGGTCTATAAAAATGAACTGACAGATCATTTGAAAAATATTTTGTAAGGAGACTATGATGACAATTCAACAACTTCAGGCTTTTGTCGCTGTATGCGAGACAAATAATTTTGCAAAAGCTGCGAAAAATTTAAATATGTATCCATCGAATTTAAGTTATACAATCACTGAATTTGAAAATTCGCTGGATGTTTTACTTTTGAACCGTTCAAAGAAGAGCGTTTATCCAAATATCTTAGGACGTGAAGTATATACTCGTGCGAAGGAAATTCTCGAACTTGTTGCCAGTTGCATGGAAAATGCAGATACGATGAGTCAAGATCGAAAAGGATTTACAGTCACTTATTCCAGACAGTTCAGTCTTGCTTCTTTTCAGTCTGGTTTAAAGAAACTTCATACAGATTTTCATAGTCATGGGATTTCTCTGGATTTGATCATTCCGAATGACCAGACCATGGCTTTTCATACTTTAGCAACAAAAAGAGCTGATATGGCAATTTTATATGAAGATGTTTTTGATTCTGCAGGATACAAAAAGAAATGGATTGCAAACGATTCATTATATGTCGCACTTTCTTCTTCTCACCAGCTTGCTTCCCGTCAATCTTTGACTTTAAATGACATCAAAGATCAGACGATCTTATTATGTCAGGATGGAAATTTATGGGATCAGTATGTGCAGGAACTTTTCTTTCGTTCCAATATGACAGCCTCTAAATTTACTTATTGTTATAATGCTTTATTACAGAAAGAATTAATCATCCAACACCCACATTATGTGTCTGTTGTGAGCAGTTTATCTATTCCTGATTTAAATTGTACTGCTTTAAATTCTTCGAATGATGTAACTTCTGATCTCGTTTATCTTCCTTTGAATCATGAGATCAATCAACGGAAAATATATGCCGTTTATCCTGAAGATATAGAAAATCCTGACATGATGCAAACAGCATTAAACTTCATTTGTAAATAAATTGCTTTTTATTGGCTTTTGTTGGTGTTTTTCTTGTCTTTCTATATTTTTTATGTTAGAATATACAAGATTATGATACAGAATATTATCTGACCCATTGATTACGGAAAGGATTTTTATGAGAAATTTATTAACCGCAGAAAGAAGAAACCAGCTTGCAGAACAGCTTCTTTCCAAAGGCTCCCTGAATGTAAAAGAGCTTTCTAAATTCTATCAGGTATCTACAGAAACAATCCGTAAAGATCTGATTTATTTAGAAAAAGAAGGAATTGCCAAGAGAAGTTATGGCGGAGCAATTCCTGCTGTTCGTCCAGTGACAGAAAAACCTGTCGTTGAAAAGAACGAGCGAAACAGTTCTTCCAAAAACGAAATTGCTTTGGAAGCATTAAAATTAATTCCTAAAAACAGCAGCATTATTCTTGATGGTGGTACGACCAACTTCGCTTTGGCACAATTATTAAAGAAGGAATCTGGATATACGATCTTTACAAACTCTGTTCCTTCACTAAGCATTCTCTCTGAGAGCAACAATAATGTCTTTGCTCTTGGAGGCATGGTTCGTTCTTCCAGTCTTGCGATCGTCGGTGACTGGGCAAACCAGCAGCTTTTATCTATTCAAGTTGATGTTGCTTTTATCGGAACAGATGGATTTAAAGGATTTTCTGGGCCTACAACAATCGTTTATGACGAGACAGCGATCAAGAAAAACATCCTTCAGGTTGCCAAAAAAAGTATTGTTCTTGCAGATGAAAGCAAATTCGAAGAAACCAGCTGCTTCCAGTTTGCAAACTGGGATGACATTGATACATTGATCACCAACCAATCTGCACCAGCAGAGGCTTTGGAAGAAATACGTCATGAGACGGAAGTTATCCTGATCTGATGATACTGTTTCTTCATATATAAATACAGCGGCAATATTGATAACAAAAAAAGATGACTGTGTTTGTTTTTTCATATCTCGCAGTCATCTTTTTATTTATCCTGTATCAATTCATTTAACAGGTCTTTTCTAATCGTTCTTCTTTGCAAAAGATTGGATCAAACATCTCAACATCGAACCGTTTTGTAAACAGCTCACATTTGCATAAGAATAAATAATATGGATTGATTCCTTCTTCATACATGGATTCAAAATTTCCCATACCTTTTGCAATGATCACCTCAGAAGTTTCAAGCTTCTCTTTTGCTTCTTCACTGATCGCATTCTTTACAGTTCCTGTAATCGCTGTTCCATTACCGATCACCGGCACAATATCAGTTAATCCAACTTCTTCCGCATCCTCTATTGTGGCATCGTTGATCGCTAGTCCGCCTCGTACCATAACTGTAATTTCAAGATTTTTGTATTCTTCCTTTAAATACTCTATAAAAATCTTGTCTAAAACAATTTCTCCGCAATTGTCTGTAATATACAATAACGTTTTTGCTTTTGACAAATCTTCTTTTAGATGTTCTACTTCACTTTGAGAAATCTGTAATGTGCTTGCTTTGTCTAATAACTTCTCAAGCATCTGATCATCAATTTCTCCCATCACACCAAAATCAATATAATTTCCAACACATACATATTTAATGCAGTTCTCCATGCTTCCACTTTCTTTGATCCTTTGTCTGATCTCATCTTCACGTTTTAACATATATTGATTGTATTTATGTTTTAATGCTACATAATCTTTTTCTTCTTCATAATACTGATCATAAATATCTTTGATTCTTTTATCAAGCATTGGCGTTGATTCTTTCGTTCCATACTTGCATAATACTTCTAAAACTTTTTGTATAAATTCCTTTTTCTTTGACTCATCCTCATAACTACGGATCTTTTTCTCCTGCTTGGATAAATTGCACGCAATACATCTTGAATTTGCGATCATACGCAGACCTCCCTATTTATTGTGTATATATTTTGATTATAACATAAAATAAACACATTTTGCATTTTCTCTTATAAACAAAAAAAACATCCTTATCTCTAAGAATGCTTTGAATTTCATTATTAAATCTATATATAAAGGA
>ERZ1035025.1645-NODE-1645-length-10640-cov-5.388096_pt1 | contig 10640 bp, 10 predicted proteins | sample MGYA00520619_ERZ1035025 | MGnify/ENA primary metagenome ERZ1035025 (study PRJEB33766, sample SAMN09781742) | gut metagenome | biome: gut microbiome | host: Homo sapiens | place: Madagascar | study: EMG produced TPA metagenomics assembly of the PRJNA485056 data...
GCCCGGCTCTCTCCTACGCCCGAGCGCGAGATCCTGCGCCTCATCGACTCGGGCGTCCCGGTCCTCGTTCTCTTCACGGGCGACTGGTGCGGCGCCTGCCGCGCGACGGTTCCGCTCTTCGAGGAGGCCGCCGCGCGCGATCCCGGTTCGCTTCGGTACGTTCTCGCCGACGTCGAGCGGTGCGAGGGGCTCGCCGCCGACGCGGGCGTCTCGCGCCTCCCCGCGGCCGTGCTCTTTCTCGACGGCGCCGACGAGGCGGCGCTCTCAGGGCGCTTCACGCGCGCGGAGCTTGCGAGGCTCGTCGCGCTCGCCAGCCGCCGCGCGACCGCTCCCGGCTGACCCGAAGCTGCGCCGCGCGGTCTTTGCCCGCCCGCCGGGTCCTGCGGGATAATGGCGGCATCGCAGACAACCCCCTTCTGAAAGCATCGCAAGTGTCCAGCCCCTTCAAACTGATGACGCCCATCGTGTGGCTCACGCGGCTCCTCGTCGGCGCCTATCCGCAGTGGCAGGGATGCGCGCCCTCGTCGCGGCAGCGCATCTATTTCGCCAACCACACGAGCCACCTTGACACCATCGTCATCTGGGCATCCCTGCCGCCGGACATCCGCCGGCACGTCCATCCCGTCGCCGCCAAGGACTACTGGGAGAAGGGCGTCCTGCGCCGCCGCATCGCCATCGACGAGCTGCGCTGCGTGCTCATCGACCGCAGGCGCACGGAACACTCCAATCCGCTCGATCCGCTGCGCGAGGTGCTTCGCAACGGCGACTCGCTCATCATCTTCCCGGAGGGCACGCGCCGTCCGCAGCCCCTGCCGAGCCCCTTCAAGTCCGGCATCTGGCACCTGATGACGGAGTTTCCGAACGTCGAGTTCATCCCCGTCTACATCGAGAACCTTCACCGCGCCATGCCCAAGGGCGTGCTGATTCCCGTGCCGACCGTCTGCTCGGTGCGCTTCGGCGCCCCGATCGAGCATTCGCCGGACGATCTCAAGAGCGACTTTCTCAACCGCGCGCGCGACGCCGTCATCGGACTTTCACAAGCATGAGACTCGGTTTCACCATTCAGGAGGCGTACACCTTCCTGTTCTTCGGTCTGGTGCTCCTCGCCGCGGCGGGCACCTTCTACGTGAGCTGGGCGCTCGGCCGCGCCGTAACGCCCGAGCGCCGCATGCGCCTGATGGCGGTGAGCTCGCGCCTGCGCATGGCCTGGTGGCTGATCGCGGTCTTCACGATCGCCTTCCTGCTCGGCCAGCCCGCCCTGCTCGCCTTCTTCGCGCTCATCAGCTTCTTCCTGCTGCGCGAGTTCATCGCGATCACGCCCACCAAGCCCACGGACCACTGGGCCCTCGTCATCGCGTTCTACCTCGCCATTCCGATCCAGTACTTTGCGATCGGCGTCAACCGCCCGGAGATCTTCACGCTCTTCATCCCGGTCTACCTCTTCCTCGTGCTCCCCGTCATCATGGCGCTCTCGCACGACACGGACCGGTACCTCGAGCGCGTCGCCAAGGTCCAGTGGGGCCTGATGCTCTGCATCTTCTGCCTCTCGCACGCGCCGGCGATCGCCACGCTCGACCTCACGCGCTACGGCTCGTCCGGGCCGCTGCTGATGCTCTTCTTCCTTCTCGTCATTTTCGTGTCGGACCTCACGGGCTCGATCGCGAGCTCGATGCTCGGCGGCCGCGCGCTCGCCTTCAACATCAACCGCACGGTCCTCGGCACCTCCATCGGCTGCGTGGGCGGCATCCTCGCGGGCGCGGCGATGTACTGGATCACGCCCTTCCGCTTCTGGCAGGCCCTGCTCATGGCCCTCGCGACCGTGATCTCCGGCGTCCTCGGCGACCTCGTCTTCCAGTGCGTCCGCCGCAGCATGGGGGGCGAACGGCTCGCGGGCGAGGCGGACGTCTACATGACCCGCGGCCTGCTCGCGCGCCTCGCGCCCATCACGTTCGCCGCGCCGGTCTTCTATCACCTCACGACGATCTTTTTCATCACGTTCAAGGACGCGTTCTGATTTTTGTCGGATAATTAGTCAAGAATCTACATTAAATTCATACAACAATAAGAAATATAAAATGATTCAAAGCCCACCCCCTGAGGCAGACCTCCAATCTCGCGCGCCGCACCCGTGGCGCACGGACATCACCGGCCTCAGGGCGCTCGCCGTCCTTCCGGTTCTGATCTACCACGCCTTTCCATCAGTTCTGCCCGGCGGGTTCTTCGGCGTCGACATCTTCTTCGTGATCTCCGGATACCTCATCTCCGGAATCATCTTCCGCGGGCTCATGCGGGGGAGCTTCAACTGGCGGGACTTCTACGCCAAGCGCGTCCGGAGGATTCTTCCGAACCTGATTCTTCTGCTCGTCTTCGTCGCAGCCGTCGGCTGGTTTCTTCTCGCGACCGATGAGTATGAGAACCTTGGCCGCCACATCTATCGGTGCGCGGCCTTTGTCCAAAACTTCGGCCTGCTCCGTGAAGTCGGCTACTTCACGGAGGACGCTCTCAGAAAGCCCCTGCTGCACCTCTGGAGCCTTGCGATCGAGGAGCAGTTCTACATCGTCTTTCCGATCCTCTGCATCACGCTCTGGCGACTCTCGCGCTCCGTGAAGGTCCTCGGAGCGACCGTTCTTCTCATCTTCGCGTGTAGCCTCGTTTCCTGCCTGCTCGCCAATGACAGCACCTTTGCGTTCTACTTCCCGCTCACGCGTTTCTGGGAGCTCGGCGCAGGGATCCTGCTCGCCTTCGCCGAAACCTGCCTTGCGCTCTCCCCTGCGCGCTTTGCGTGCAGGGCCCGCAGCATTCTCTCCTGTCTGGGCCTCGCCGCCATCGGCGCCTCCATGGCGCTTTACGCGCCCCGATGGGCGCATCCGGGCTGGATCACGCTCGCGCCGGTCGCGGGCGCCGTCGCGATCATCCTTTCCCGGCCCGACGCCCTCGTCAACCGCACGCTTCTCGCCTGGCGCCCCATGACCTTCACGGGCCTCATCAGCTACTCGCTCTACCTGTGGCACTGGCCGCTCCTCGCGTTCCTCTTCATCGCCGTGCCGTCGCCGACGCCCCTCATGAACGCCGCGGCCCTCGCTCTCAGCCTTCTCCTCGCCACGGGCGTCTACCGCTTCGTCGAAAACCCCATGCGCCGGGCGCGCTCCTGGCGCGGCGTCCCCGTCGTCGCGATTCTTCTCGCCGGGCTCATCGCGGTTTTCGCCCTGGGGGAGGGACTGCGGCTCGGACACGGCCTGCCGCACCGGCCGCTTTCGAGCATGTCCGACGCCCTCGGCGCCGTGCGAACGGACCGCTCGCCCATCGACAAGGCGCCGACCATCCGCTTCGCAGATCTGGACCTGCCCGTCACGCTTCCAGGCTCAACACCCCGAATCGTCTTCTTCGGCGATTCGCATGCGATCCAGTACTTCTCCCGCGCAAGAGTTCTGAGCGACATGACCGGCCGGCCCGCGCTCTTTGTCACGCACATCGGCGGCGCCGTCGACTGGTCCGACGGCTGGGGGTCAAGCGCCGCTCATGCGCGTGCGTTTGACGCCGCGTTGGACGATCCGCAGCTGAACACGCTGGTCTTCGCCTACAAGTGGACCGGCAGGCTTGAGGATGATCCGTCGTTTCATGCAACGCTCGCCAGGATCCGATCCAAGCTCCTGGCGCACCCGGAGAAGCGCGCCTTCGTGGTTCTCGACTACCCGTGGGTTGAGGAGCCCGGACGCCAGGGCGTCACCGATCCGCTCAGGCACTGGAACCGGCTTGCGGGATCAAAGAGCCGCGCGGAGGACTTCGTCATCGACGCCCCGGACGGAGGCTGGAAGGTCGGCAACGAGGCCGTCATGAAGGACCTCGCCGGCGTCGCGACCTTCATCGACCCGACGCCCTTCGTCTGCCCGAACGGGCGCTGCGACCTTCTCAAGTGGTACAAGGATGACGACCACCTGCGGCCGTCTCGCCTTGAGAAGGAGGGCGTCTGGCTCGATCCCGTATTCCGGGAGTGAAGCCCAAGGCTCCGAATGAACGAAAGCCCGCGGCAGACCTTTCTGCGGCGGGCTTTTCTTCTGTCGCCGAAGCAGCTCCGCGAGGGAGCCGCTTCACGGACTTCAGCGGCGGCGCTGCTGGCCGCCCTGGGGGGCGGGGGCGCGGCCTTCGATATGGCGGAAGGTGATGCGGCCCTTCGTCAGATCGTACGGCGAAAGCTCGAGCGACACGCGATCGCCGGCGAGGATGCGGATGTGGTGCTTGCGCATCTTGCCGTTGGTGTAAGCGATGAGTTCGTGACCGTTGTCAAGCTTCACTTTGTAGCGAGCGTCCGGGAGGACTTCCAGGACCTGGCCCGACATCTCGATGAGATCTTCCTTTGCCATATGAATTGAAAAGTGGAATGTGAAAGCCCGGGACGGGGGGCGCAAACCGCGCGATTCCGCCGCTCCGGAATGGTTGAAGCGGTTGATTTTACACCGCTTTGTCAAAATACGGCGATCGCCCGGATGGTTTTTCAGACACGCCGCAGACGCCCGGACGCGTCAGGCTTCCCCTTAAGAACGGGAAAATCCACCCGGGATATCATTCACTTCGACCTTCCGGCCGCGGCCCCGAGCGGCCCGCCGGAGCGCCAGCACAGCGATTGAAAGCGCATGAGCGCGCCGCGGCGGACCCGATCGACCCGGCGCGAAGCCCCTCTCACCCAAAGCCCGAGAGCACATTCCGGAGTCAGCCATGAAATCCATTCTCGTCCTCTACTACAGCCACGGCGGCCACACCGCCCGCATCGCCCGCCGCGTCTGGGAAACGGTCATCGCCGAAGGCAACCAGGCTGACCTCATGAGCGTCATGGAGGCCGACCGCGAGGGCCTTGACTGGAACAAGTACGACACGGTCATCGTCGGCTGCCCGGTCATCTACGGCAAGTTCAACCGCCAGCTCGTCGCCTTCGTGAACCGCTACAAGGCCATCCTCGACGCCAAGGCCACGAGCTTCTTCTCCGTCTCCGTCGTCGCCCGCACGCCCGCCAAGTGCACGCCCGAGGGGAACCTCTACACGCGCAAGTTCCTTGAGGGCAACCCCTGGAAGCCCAAGGACGCCCACTGCTTCGCCGGCAAGGTCGACTACCCGAACTGGGGCTGGCTCGACACCAAGGCGATCCAGATGATCATGAAGATGACGAAGGGCCCGACGGAGCCGACCGCGATCATCGACTACACCGACTGGGAGGACGTCAAGGAGTACGCCAAGCACTGCCTGACGCTGCAGGCCTGACGCCTCCGGCGCCTTCGCCCTGACGACCAAGCCGGCCCATGAACCGCGGGTTTTCTCCCGGGTTCAGGCCGGCTTTTCGCATTTTCGGAACGGTTTTTCGCAGTACGCTTCAGTTACACTGCCCGAACCTTGAATTCCGCGGAAATCCTCATGCCCGACTTTCCCTGGTACGGCGTCTATCCTGAAGGCGTTCCCCACACGATCGATCCCGACAGCATCCCCAACCTCCCGGCCATCCTCGACGGCGCCGCGGAGCGCTTTCCCAGGAGGAAGGGATACACGAATCTCGGCGCGAGCCTCACCTACGCGGACGCCGTGCGGCTCTCGAAGGACTTCGCCGCGTACCTGCAGTCCCGTCCGGACCTTCAGCCCGGCGACCGCGTCGCGCTGATGATGCCCAACCTGCTGCAGTACGTCATCGCCGTCTTCGGCATCCTGCGCGCGGGCATGACGGTCGTGAACATCAACCCGCTCTACACGGCTCGCGAGGTACACCACACCCTCCGGGACTCGGGCGCCAAGGCCGTCGTCATCATCGAGAACTTTGCGCACACGCTCGAGCAGGCGTTGCCCGACACGAAGTGCTCGAACGTCATCCTCACGGGCGCCGGGGACATGCTTCCCTTCCCCAAGCGCGAGCTCGTGAACTTCATCATCCGGCGCGTCAAGAAGATGGTGAAGCCCTACTCGATCCCGGGCGCCGTCTGGTGGCGCGACGCGCTCGCCCAAGGCGCCCGCACGGGCTTCCGTCCCGTCGAGGTGTCCTCCTCCGACCTCGCGTTCCTGCAGTACACGGGCGGCACGACGGGCGTGGCGAAGGGCGCCGAGCTCACGCACCGGAACATCATCGCCAACATCCTGCAGGTGAGCGCCTGGATCTCGGTCAACTTCGAGCAGGGCAAGGAGACCGTCCTCACGGCGCTCCCGCTCTATCACGTCTTCTCCCTCACGGCGACGCTCGTCTTCACGAACTGGGCCGCCGAGATGGTGCTCATCACCAACCCGCGCGACATGACGAAGCTCGCCCGCGAGTGCGCAAGCCACGACGTCTCCGTGATCATCGGCGTCAACACGCTCTTTGCGGCGCTTCTGAGAAACGAAGCCTTCCGCTCGGCGAAGCTCGGCCGCCTCAAGCTCACCTGCGGCGGCGGCGCCCAGGTCCAGAAAGTCGTGGCCGAGGAGTGGAAGTCCGTCACGGGCTGCCCGATCCTCGAGGCTTACGGCCTCACGGAATGCAGCCCGGGCGTGTGCGGCAACATCCCCGGCGAGCCGTGGGACGGCTCGGTGGGCGTGCCGATTCCGTCGACCGAGGTCTCCATCCGCGGCGCCGGCTTCGAGGATCTCGGCATCTGCCCCGAGGGGGCGGATCCCGCGCCCTACACGGGCGAGATCTGCGTGCGCGGCCCGCAGGTGATGCGCGGCTACTGGAAGAAGCCCGAGGAGACCGCGGGCGTGCTCCGCGACGGGTGGCTCCGCACGGGCGACGTCGGCCACATGGACCACCGCGGCGTCGTGTCGATCACCGACCGCAAGAAGGACATGATCATCGTCTCGGGCTTCAACGTGTACCCCAATGAGGTCGAGAACGTCATCGCCGCCATGCCCGGCGTGCTTGAGGTGGGCGTCACCGGCGTCGCCTCGGCCAAGTCCGGCGAGACGGTGAAGGCCGTGATCGTGAGGAAGGACCCCGCGATCACCGAGGAGGACGTCAAGCAGTGGTGCCGCAAGCAGCTCACGCGCTACAAGGTCCCCCACGTGATCGTCTTCGTCGAGAGCCTCCCGAAGACGCCCGTCGGCAAGATCCTGCGCCGCCAGCTCAAGGATCTCTGACGGCGCGCCCCTGCGGAGCGCGAAGGGCCGCGCAGCGGCGTCCCGACAAGGACGCCGCCCGCGGCCCTTTCCTTTGCCGGAAAGCTTGCGTCAGGCGCGCGCCGGCAGGAGCGGCGCCTCGCCGCAGGCGCCCGCAAGCGCGGCCGCCGCGAGGAAGACGAGCTGCGGCCCCAGGGCCACGTCCGGCGTCATCTCAAAGAACTCGTTGAGCGAATGGGCGTTGACGCCCCGCCCGCCCGAGCACAGGCACGTCGACGGAATGCCGAGGCTCATCGGCGCGTTCGCGTCGGTCGAGGAGCACACGTACTTCGTGAGGGGGATGCCGAGCACCTTCTGCGCGGCGCGCGAGACCTGCAGGACCGGGCAGTCGTCGGGCCGCATGCCCGCCGGCCGGTCGCCGATCTGCGTCTTCATGACGCGAAGCCGCCTGGCCTCGTCCGCAACGCCCCAGAAGGCGTTCTCCTCGTCGACAGCCTCGTCGAAGGCCGCGAGCACGCGGCGCTCGAGGCCAAGAAGCTCCTCATTGTTCACCGAGCGCATGTCCACCTCGACCTCGCAGTGCGCGGCGATCGAGTTGACCGTCGTGCCGCCGCGGATCGTTCCAATCGTGTAGGTGGTCTTCGGGTCGGAGGGAACGCGGAAGTTCGCGAGCTTCGCGCCCGCGCGGCAGATCGCGTGGACGGCCGAGGGACAGGCGCCGAAGTCGGCGTAGGAGTGCCCGCCCGTTCCGTCGACGGCGATGCGCCAGCGGTGTGAGCCCGTTGCGCCCCTGAGAACGCGACCGACGTCGGTCGAGTCGACGGCGATGAAGCCATCGATATGGCGCGAGCCGTCAAAGAGCGCCTTGGAGCCGCGGATGTCGCCGTTGCCCTCCTCGCCGACGGTGCCGACGAAGAGGATGTCGCCCTCGGTCCCGATGGAGTTGTCGCAGAACATCCTGATGACCTGCAGGAGGGCGCGCAGCCCCGAGCAGTTGTCGCCGATTCCGGGTGCGCGGTAGACGTTCCCCTCGCGGCGCACCTTCACGTCCGTCCCGGCCGGAAAGACCGAGTCCATGTGCGCGCCGAGCGCGAGCACCGGGCCGCCTCCGCGCCCCGGGCGTCGCCCGACGACGTTCCCGATCGGATCGACCGTCACGTCCTCCAAGCCGCACGCGCGCATGAGCTCAGCGACGCGGGCGGCGCGGCGCTCCTCATGGAAGGTCGGCGACTCGATCTCGCAGAGCTCGATCTGCTCATTCATGGCCCGCTCCGTCTCGCGGGCGGCCTGCGCCATCGCGGCGCGCACCCCGGGCTTCGAAGCGAGACGCTCCACCCCAGCAAGCACCGCTTCGGAAAGCGGCGGAAGTTTACTTTCAGTCACTTTTTTCTCTCCACATCAGTCCAATTCACCTGAACAGCCGGTCCGTCGCGTCAGGCGTCGGCCGCGACGAGGCGGATCGCGCGTCCCGCGACCTCGACAAGTTCGCCGCCGCGGAGCTTCCGGCCCCGGCGGGTCTCGACGGCGCCGTCCACGCGGACCTCGCCCTCAAGAATCCTCGCCTTCGCCTCGCCTCCGGTTGAAGCGACGCCCGCGGCTTTCATGAGCGCGTCAAGCGTGATGTACTCTCCGCGAACTGCAAACGAAATTTCCGATTTTTCAGACATCTTCCGTATTCTCTTTGATGATCTGCAGAGTCATGCCGCGCAGCGGCACAAATGCGCGTCCGCGCGCCGCCAGGTCTGCGCAACCGTGACAGAATGCACCACCTCATTATTCAGAACTTCGGCGGCCGCTCCGGCTCGATTGCGTAAAAACCCTGACAGCCCCAGGTCCCCGATCTTTCTCTCATGCTTTCCTCCATTGCAATCGTTCTCGGCTATCAGATCGTCGGCGAGCTGATCAGCCGCGTCACGGGGCTTCCCGTTCCGGGCTCCGTCATCGGCATGACGCTCATGCTTCTCTCATTTCTCGTCAAGGATAACCTCATCGAGAAGGTCCGCCCCACGGCGGGCGTTCTCCTCGCGAACCTGTCGTTGCTCTTCGTGCCCGCAGGCGTGGGCATCATGCGTCACGGCCAGCGCTTCATCAACGAGGGCGTCGGCATCATGATCTCGCTCGTCGCCTCGACCGTGATCGCGATGCTCGTGACGGCATGGGTGATCCAGGCCGTCGAGAAGTGCATGCACATCAAGGACGAGGACTGATCAAATGGAAGCGATTCTTCTCAACGCGTTCGAGCATCTCGAGTCGAACCCCGCGTTCTGGCTCTGCCTCACGATCGGCTTCTACGTCTTCGGCCAGGTGATCTTCAAGGCGCTCCGGTTCAACCCCTTCGCGAGCCCGATCATCATCTCCGTGGCGATCCTCATCACGCTCCTCGTCGTGACGGGCATCCCCTACGAGACCTACTTTGCGGGCGCGGGCTTCATCCACTTCCTGCTCGGACCGGCGACGGTCGCGCTCGCCGTGCCGATCTACGACCAGCGCGCGAAGCTCGCCCGCCTGTGGCTGCCGCTCTCCCTGGGGCTGCTCGCCGGCTGCGCGGCGGCGATGGTCTCCGTGATCATCATCGGCTGGGCCCTGGGCGTGTCCTCCGAGACGATCCTCTCGCTCGTGCCGAAGTCCGTCACGACGCCGATCGCCATGGGCATCTCCGAGAGCATCGGAGGCATGCCGGACCTCACCGCCGCCCTCGTCGTTCTGACCGGCATGGTGGGCTCGATCATCGGGCCGACGCTCTTCAAGCTCTTCCGCATCCGTTCGGACTCGGTCCGCGGCTGCGCCCTGGGCCTCTCGGCCCACGGCATGGGCACGGGCGCGGCGTTCCTCATCAGTCAGCGCGCGGGCGCCTTCTCGGGCCTCGCGATGGGCGTCTCGGGCATCATCTCGGCCTTCCTTGCGCCGCTCCTTGCATTCCCCGTGATGCGCATGCTCGGCCTCTGAGGTCCTGCCCGCCTGCGCGCGCCCCGGAGCTCGCCCCTAGCGGCGAAGTTCAAAAAGGCGCCGGCTCCCGGCCGTCCCGACCTGAAGCGGCGCCTTTTTTGTTTCTTCTCATTGCATTCCGTCAGGCGAGGAGCGAAGAGATGCGCCTCACCGCCTCCGCCGCGCTCGCGTCGAGGCTTCTGCCGACGGACTGGCCGAGAAGAACGGCCTCAAGCTCCTCGCGCCCCTGCTCGCGCGCAGCCTTGAGAAGCGGCCGCATCAGGCGCTCGGGCGCGGGCCAGGGCGGCAGGCGCCCGGCGTAGTCCGCGAGCGCGTCAATGAGGGGCGAGGAGAGCGCGCGGACGAGGCGCCCCGAGTAGAGCCGCGTCGTCACGAGATTGGCCGCGCCCGCCCAGGCGAGCGCCTCCTTCGCATGCCGCGAGGCGAGGGACTCGCGCGTTCCGGTGAGGGCCGTGCCGAGCATCACCGCGCTCGCGCCCATGACGCACGCGCCGAGCGCCTGCGCCGGATCGCAGATGCCGCCCGCCGCGATGACCGGCAGGCGCGTGGCGCGCGCCGCCGCGGGGACGAGCGCCGCGAGCCCCGTCAGGACGTCGTCACGGTCCTCGAAGGACGAGCGCGGACCGCCCGCC
>ERZ1035025.1648-NODE-1648-length-10624-cov-17.110228_pt1 | contig 10624 bp, 18 predicted proteins | sample MGYA00520619_ERZ1035025 | MGnify/ENA primary metagenome ERZ1035025 (study PRJEB33766, sample SAMN09781742) | gut metagenome | biome: gut microbiome | host: Homo sapiens | place: Madagascar | study: EMG produced TPA metagenomics assembly of the PRJNA485056 data...
GTATAATATAAATATAATAAAACAGGAGTACAGATGGAAAACAAAGGAAATATAGAACAAGGATTTAATGTAGACAGACATTTATGTAAAACATGCTGTTACAGAGCACCAGTAAAAGGAAACGAGTTAAAGAACAAATGTAACTACTTTCTAATAACTGGTGAACTAAGAAAGTGTAAAGTAGAAGAATGCAACAAGTATGTAAAAGGAAATAAGAAAAGACAGAACAAAAAGAAAGTTTTGTGGTAAGGAGAACAAAAAAATGGATATGTACAAAAGGGATATCATAAAGCAAGCAAAGAAGCTTGGAATTGAAAATAGGATAAATCAAACACAAGAAGAATGTGCAGAACTTATACAGGCATTAAGTAAATATAGAAGAACAGTAGTACAAAAAGACAAAACATGTTCTGTAGATGAATTAAAAGCAAGGAATATGGTAACAGAAGAAATAGCGGATGTAGAAATATGTTTGGCACAAATAAAGAAGTTAATGAGCATTTCAGACATGGAAATAGAAGGAATTAAAAGTGTAAAAGTAACAAGAACAAAGAAGCGTATGGAGAATAAATAAAAGTATCTAAAAAGTAGTATAAATAACATAGTACATAAAGAACAAAACAAAGAAAGGAGAAACAGTAACAAAACAATGCAGGAATTAAATATAAAATATATGAACATAAGGGATTTAAAACCCTATAAAAAGAATGCAAAGAAACATAATAAAGAACAAGTAGAACAGATAGCGAACAGTATTAAAGAGTTTGGATTTACACAGCCTGTAATAATAGACAAACATAACAGTGTAGTAGCAGGACATGGAAGAATCTTAGGAGCAAAGAAAGCAGGACTAAAACAAGTACCTACTGTTTGCTTAGAAGAACTAACAGAAGAACAAATAAAAGCATATAGGTTAGTAGATAACAAATTGAATGAAAGTGAATGGAACAATGATTTGCTTAATACAGAATTAAGTGAGCTATGGGATGCAGGCGAAGTAGATATGACATTGTTTGATTTCGATATGGATAACTTGTTTGAAGAACCAAAAGAAAAAGAAGTAAAATTTAAAACAAAAGAAAAACATGATGTGGTGTTACATTTTAAGAATACACAGGACATGAACAGAGCATTCAAAACATTAAAAGACAAGTATACAAATGCAGTAGTAGAAACAAAGGAACGGAACTAAATGTTTCACATAAAAGGAAAGTGTAAATTAATAAATGCTAATTGTTTTGATGTGCTTAAAAGGATGCCAGATAGTTGCATGGACGTGACATTTACAAGTCCACCTTATAACAGGAAAAGAAATGATACATACAAGTATTATGATGATACATTGGAACAGTACTATGAAATGTTAGTAAGTGTGACAGAGGAACTTGTAAGAGTAACAAAAGGATATGTAATACTAAACTTACAACCGAACTATTACTGTAAGAAAGATGTATACAAATACATAGGACATTATTGTGACAAAATACAACAAGCGATTGTTTGGAACAAAAACAATCCAACACCTGCCAGTGGAAAGAGCGTAACAAATGCATATGAATTGTTTATTGTAATTTCAGACAATCCAGTAAAAACAAATGGTGGTTATATTAAGAATAGCATAACAACGAACATTAACACTAAGAAGTTTGAAGGACATAGTGCGGTGATGAAAAAAGAGGTGTGTGATTGGTTCATAGAAAACTTTACACTAGGAGGACAAACAGTACTAGACCCATTTGCAGGCATGTGCACAACAGTAGTGTCTTGTATCGAACACAATAGGAAATGTTATGCAATAGAACTTGTAGAAGAATACTATAAAGCGTCTGTAAAAAGAATAAAGGAAACATTAGCACGTTGAAATATACGTGCTTATTTTTATATAATAAATTATAAATAAACTATTGACTTTTTGTTTTGTTGTGATATAATATAAACATAAAGAACAAGGGAACACAGTTAAGGAAGGAGCAAACAAAGATGAAAAGAACAGAAGCAATTAAAAAGGTATGGGATTTAGTAACAAACGATAAAATCAGAGAAGCAGAAGAAGTTGCAATAAAGTATGATGTGTTCATGGAGTTTGGAGATAATTATATTGCAGTTGAAGATGATGTATTTTATTTTTAAAAAAGCTATTGACATACTTATAAAAGTATAGTATAATAAAGACAGTTAAAGAAGCAAACAGTAAGTGAAGGAGAGATAAAACATGAATGATACACAGAAGAACTACAATATATTGTTAGAAGCAATTGAAACAAACAACATTAGCGCAGAGGATTTACTTAATGCTTTTACAGATTGGAATGGGTTACAGTTACTCAGTGATGATTTCATAGAGTTCTTAAAAGACGAACAAATTATATATTAAACTATTGAAAAATAACAAAGGAGTTGTAAGAAATGAAAAACAAAGAGAAGTATGCAAAAGAGATTATGGAGATTGCTTGTAATGGAGGTAGTATTGCAATAATAAAGAAAAGTGGACGCATAGTGCCGTGTTATAGTGTTAGTTGTGGCGAATGTTTATTTTGCGGTGTTGAATGTAGAGAAAGAGTAAGAGAATGGGCAGAACAGGAGTACATAGAAAAGTCAGTGATAAGCAAGAGAGATAGAGCGTTTTTGGAGTGTATTGGCAAAGGAATAAAATATATAACTAGAGATATGAATGGTGGGTTGTTTATTTATATCATAAAACCACATAAACTTATTGACTGTTGGGGAAGCTGTGGGGTTGAACCAAACAAAAGCTTAGAATTTTTTAAGGTGAATTTACCAATGGTAAAATGGTCAGATAAAGAACCTTGGCTTATTGAGGATTTAAAGAAGTTAGAGGTAGTAGAAGAATATGATTAGAGTTAGAGTATCAAGCACGTATTATCTTGCAAAACAAGATTATATTGAGTATGTAACTGTAAATAGAGCGCATATAATATACACTGGAATTATAAAGCAAGCAATGGACTCAGATGGAGATATAATATTATTTATGTCAGAATACACATACACAAGATGGTGTAAATGCAGAACATACTATGATGATATAGACAAATGCTATAAACATAGCGGTTGTAAAGTATCAAAGGAAATTGCAGAACAATATGAACATGAAGAATTAAAAAGGAAGTTACAAAAATTTGTTGACAAATAAAACAATATATGATAATATATAAACATGAAAGGAAACAATATGGAAGAATTAATTGAGTTTTTAAAAGAACATAATGACATCGAAGTAAGATTCAAGTATGACAGAAGACATAAAGATGTAAGGATAAACATTGTAAATGTATATAATCCAGATAAGTACTATGTTGGCAGTTCTGTAAATGAAGAAAAGCAGAAAGAACATAAAGGGAACTTAGGAGCATATATTGTTGAGTGTTTGAGAAGCAGATTATGGTAAATATTTGACAGGTGTTAAAGTCATTAAAACACACGCTTGTTTATAATCGGTACATGGTGGTGAATAAAGTAGCCACCAAAAACAATGCTCTATAGTGTAAAGGCTAGCACACAAGAATTTGACTCTTGTAATATTGGTTCGATTCCAATTAGGGCAGTTATCCTACTTGCTGTTGTCAAGTGTTGAAACAGAAAAGAAGCTATAACAGCGGTTTAAAGTGAGATAAGGAGAAGTATTTCAGTTGGTTAGAAAGTTCGCCTCATAAGCGAAAAGCCGTGGGTTCAAGTCCCACTTTCTCCATTAAAATAAATAAAATAAAACATTGACAAACAAAGAATACAATGGTACAATATAATAGAAAGGAGAAAATCATATGGAGATGAATATAGATGTCTCTGAAAGATTTGCTTCGTTTCTAACAGATTGGGATTACAAACAGTACCTACTTATTGGTGGGTATGGAAGTGGAAAGAGTTATAACATAGCATTAAAGATAATATTAAAATTAATGCAGGAGAAAAGAACAGCTTTAGTTGTCAGAAATGTTATGGCGACAATAAAAGAGAGTTGTTTTAGTTTGTTCAAAGAGATACTAACAAAAATGGACATGCTTTCAGCAACAACAGACAACAGGAATAAAAACAAAGACGGAAAGATAATAGCCGTACAAAGTCCAATGGAAATACGCTTTCCGAATGGTTCACGCATAATCTTTAGAGGAATGGACAATACAGAGAAGATTAAATCAATTCATGGTGTTTCTATTGTGTGGATGGAAGAATGTTCAGAATTAAAATATGAAGCATACAAAGAATTGTTAGGACGTGTAAGACAACCTAACGTAACACTACATTTTATTCTATCATGTAACCCTGTAGGGAAGGAAAACTGGGTATATGATAGATTTTTCGTTCATATAGATGAAAAAGGAAAAGAACATACAATATGCAATGAGGAAAGATTCTACAAGAAAAAGACAATGGTTGTAAATGGTGTTTATTATCATCACAGTTTACCAGATGATAACCCATTCTTGCCAGTATCTTATATAACAACTCTGGAAGAACTTAAAACATATGACCCATATCTATACACAGTAGCAAGATGGGGAAGATTTGGTGCAAGTGGAAAACGTGTATTACCACAATTCACAGTAGCAAAGAACGCAAAGCAATTTGTAAACACAGTAAACAGTATATCATCGAAGTATCATTTCTTTGGTCTTGACTTTGGATTCGAGGAAAGTTATAATGCACTTATTAGTTGCTGTGTAGATGATAAGAACAAGATATTATACATATATGACGAAGTGTACATGAACAATATAACAGACGATAGATTTGCACAGTTACCGCATGTACAGAGAGTAAAAGAAAGAGCAAGTAGTTGTAAAAAAATGATATTTGCTGATAGTGCATCTCCAAAAGATATACAATATTACAGACAGCAAGATTTTCCAATGCGTAAGTGCAAGAAATATGTAGGCAGTAGGTTAGCAAACACAAAGAAGTTAAAGAGATTTAAAAAGATTGTATGTTCGCCTAAATGCAAAAATACAATACGTGAATTGAAAGACTTGACATATGCAAAGGATAGCAAGGGAAATCCGATTTGGGATGAATTTAACATAGACCCACACACGTTTAAACAACCACAAGAACTAGGCGTGTATAAAGTGATAGAAGAAACGGGAAAGTCTGAGATGATAACCCGAACGGAAGTCATGTTATGTATGGTAGCGTGACACGTGCAACGCATAGGAACTGACGAAAGAATAATGTTCCCAAGAGCTATTGCAATTTATTATAAAGGAGGTTCGCCAGTGATGTATGAAAGAAAGAAAGTAAATACATTAGCGAAAGAATATGAACAGATATTAGATATTTACGAAGTAGACAAGTATGGAAACGTTTATGGCAAAGATGGAATTGAATTGAAACAGAGTTTGAATAGCAGTGGTTATAAATATGTATCGTTAAAACTAAGAAATGAACGAAGGTGGAAAAAGTGTTTTGTTCATAGATTAGTTGGCTATGGTTTCGTTCATGGTTATACAGAAGAAAAAAATGAAATAGACCACATAGACGGAAACAAAATTCATAATAAATGGTATAACCTTAGATGGTGTACTAGAAAAGAAAACATGAAGAATGAGATAACTGTTGAAAGAATGTGGAATCAAAATAGCAATGGAAAATGTTATGTATACGATTACAGATTAAATTATATAGGTGCTTATACAAATGTAAAAGAAGCACAAAATGAACTACATAGAACATTCAGAGGACTTAATACAAGGTGCAAAGAATACTATATTTTGCAAGACACAGATTTAAGTAGAATTTTAAAAATAAATAAAAAGAGTGCTTATCATTCGATTGTTGTAACCGATATTGAAACACATAAAAAATATTATTTCTATTCTAAAACACAGGCTATGAAGTTTTTCGACAATAAAGTAAATATAACACAGGCAATTCAAAAGAATTGGACTGTAAGAGGAAGATATAAAGTTCGTATTCTAAATTATAAAAAATTAATAGGTATGCTAGACTTATAAGAAAATGAATTATAAGAGGACTTGGATAAAAAGCCAGTCAAATATTGATGTAGCGCATTGTGGTACGCATTAGACAAATATACAGTAGCAGATATAAAAGATATTAAGACAAATTCAAAAGCCGCTTAAAACGGCAAATATTAGCTCAGAGAGGTATATAGAAATGTTTGGATATTGGAAGAAATATAAAACTGCATATAATATAATTCGGATGCTTAAAGAAATGCAGGAACAGAATGTAACAGATGACTATAGCTGTGGGTTATGCAATGGCATAGAATTATGTTTAGCGGCAATGGAAGAAAGAGAGCCAGAGTTAGTGACATATGAAAAAGAACCAGAAGTAATAGAAAAAAAAGAACAAACAGGAAGAACAGTAGCAAGTGGGGCAAGAGTTGTTAGAAATGGTGAGGTTGTAAAGTGAGAACATTAAAATATAAAGTACAAGGACAGAACATAATTAGAGATAATACATGTGATTTCTCAAACATTGTAAGAGGAACGAACAATTATATTAAGCTTATATTTGAATGGGACGAAGATTGGACATACAAAGCAAAAGTGATTAGTCTGAGAAACTCGGAAGGGGTAGAAACAAATTTGGGATTTAAAGAAAATGTTGTATTACCAGAAATTGTAACTAATGGTAGTATGTTTAGCTTTGTTTTGTATGGCAAAGATAATATTGAAAAGGTACAAACAATTAGAGAATATGTTGAACAAATTTAAGGAGGTGAAATAAATGCCAGAAATAGATGAACTATTAAACAGTGAAATGGAACGTATAAAATCTGAAAGTATGGTGAATGATGAAATAGTAGTTAATCCAACAACAAGGATGATGGACGTTCCAATAAGTGAAAGATTGTTTGGTGTGGTTGAAGATGCAAATGTAGAGAGAAAATATTTTAGATGTCCTAGATATGTAGGTGATAACATAGATTTGACTAAATTAAAAATATATATGAAATATGTACATGCAGTTGGAAATACACCGGAAGAATGGGAAGATACAATACCACAATTTACATGGTGTGATGATGTAAAAGTGGATGGAAATGACATTGTTTGGACTTGGAAATTATCAGCAAATGTGTTTACAAAGAAAGGTTTTATGGCTTTTGCAATGGTAGCAAAGGATGAAAATACAGTTGCATTTAATACATACCCAGCAATTGGAACAGTTTTAACAACAATACCTTATGGCTCAGAAGAAATTTCAACGATGTATCCAGATATTGTTACACAGCTTTTAAACAGAATGGATTCGGTAGAAGCGATAGCAACACCAGAATCAATGCAAAATTATGTAAATACATATTTGAATGAGAATCCAGTACAGTTAGATAGAACATTAAAAGACAAAACAAAAGCTTCACCTGCCGATATAGTAGGTCAACTAAAGGAAGAATTAGTGGAGATAAGCGAATCATTTGAGTCAATAAATATATACAACCCTAATGATGAAAATGTGGTGAAAGGAACACTTAGTACAACTGGGGGTATAAATGAATCTACCTATATCACTACGGGATTTATTCCAGTAAAGCCAAATGATGTTCTTTATGTTTATATTGTGATAAATGGCGTTTTTAAAACAAATTCGAACGGTTTTTATACTGTTAGTTTATATGATGCTAATAGAACATTTAAAAGCAGAACGGGTTCGATGAGTGTACATTCTTATACCGTTCCGACTGATGTTTATTACATTCGTGCTACTTTGCAGTATACCTATTCGATTTATAAGAATGTGTGTGAAATTACAAAAAATCAAGAGGTTAATCAATTCACAGAGTATTTTTTTCCATATAAGATAGCAAAAGATGATATAGCGAGAGAAAAGGCTGCTGAAGCAAACAAATTAGCAAAACCATTTGTGAATGCAAAAATCATAGATTGTTGGGGTGATAGCCGAACCGAAATGATTGCTAATAAGAGAACTTCCTACTGCGATTACCTTAAAGCATTACTCGGGGACGATTATTATGTGTGCAATTACGGAGAATCATCTCAATCAAGCGGTATGGTTACTGCAAGGCTTGGAAGTAATGAGGTTTTTGTTTCTCTAGAAAACAATAAAATTCCTTCAAGTGGTGAAGTACAATTAACTGAAATCAAGTGTACTAGTGGCAACAACAGAAATTTATATGCGCACAGCAATAATAGATATATATACGGTAAGTTAAATGGCGTTTATGGAAGACTCACAAGGACTACAATTGCAGAATTTACAGGGACAAAATTTACACGATTGTCAGACGGTATTGAAGTAGATGTAAAACCTCAAACAAAGCTTGTGGTCGATGACATGGGAAGTAAGCATCACGCTTGTGTGCTTTGGTTCGGAAAAAATGATTTTTCGACAGCATTAAATTACGTTCAAAGTGGGATTTTGGACAACTACGCAAAAGCTGTTGAGTATCTTGGTCATGATAAATTTGTTATCCTTGGTGAAACGTGCTCTATAAGTTCAGCTTATGAGACCGGTAATAATTACAGAACAATATTAGACAATATCAATTTAACGCTTAATAGCTTATATCCAAATAATTATATTGATATTAACGCTTATTTATCATCGGAACAAGCATTGTTAGATGTTGGTCTAACGATTACTGATGATGATAGAGCACACATTGATAAAGGCTTTCCATGCTATCAACTTATGATATACAGTACGGATACAAGTGACACTGTACACCCTAACGAAAAAGGTCGTGAAGCTATTGCCCGTAGAATTTACAAATTTATGCAAAGCAAAGGTTGGTTAGACTAAACTAAAGGAAGATTATAGTTAACTAAGTGACATGAAGTTTCATAGAAAGAAAAGAGGAAATATGATGAAAAAAATATCGTGGTTGAAAATCGCTTGGAATCTTAGTCAATTGTATAAAAAATTACAAAAGCAAGAGAAAGTAGATTTTATGGAAATTCTAGATGATAAAGACGATGTTGGGATGGAATTCTTTTTAAAACATCATTGGAAACAGATATCATAATTTAGGTAACTAGATGAACCAAAAAAGGAGAATGTATTATAATATGACAACAGCAGAAATGATTGGTATAGTTGTCTTAGGGTTGAGTTCGTTAATCGGAATATTTACAGCAGTATGTAGACCGTTGAATGAAAACACAAAAGCAATGACAAAGTTATCAATGAATATTGAACAGCTTGCAAAAAAGATAGAAGAACAGAACAAAAGAATTGATAAACAGGAACGAGATTTAAACAATTACAAAGACCATATGAGAGAAAGTCAAAAAAGACAATGGGAAGTTTTAGACAAACATGAAAAAGATATTATCGAAACTAATCATAATCTTGAATTATGTAGACAACAGAATCAAAAAGGAGGAAACAAAGATGTTTAAAAATTGTGTATTTAAACCTAATGTTGATACAGTACAGTGGTGCAAAAAAGCAGGAGTTAGAGCAATAAAGACAATGGCACAAACAGCAGTAGCACTTATTGGTACATCTGCATTTGTGAATAGTGTAGATTGGAAAATGGTAATAAGTGGTGCTATTGTAAGTGGTGTTGTAAGCGTTCTGACAAGTATTGCAGGTATTCCAGAAGTAGAAGCTAAGGAATAGTCACCTAAATAATTAAAATGTCTTAAATCGCAAAATAAAAGCTTGTAGGAGGTATTATAATGGCAACAGCAAAACAAATAATGGACAAAGCAATAAGTTATCTTGGGGTGAAAGAAAGTCCTGCAAACAGTAACAATGTAGTGTTTAACACACACTATTATGGAAGAGCGGTAAGCGGTGCATCTTATCCGTGGTGTTGTGCTTTTGTATGGGATATCTTTCGTATGTGTGGAGCAAATAGTCTGTTCTATGATGGACAGAAAACAGCTTACTGCCCTACAGTAAGAAACTGGGGAGCAAGTAAAGGCTTAACAGTAGACAAAAATAAGGGGCAATATGGAGATATTGTAATATTCGATTGGAACAAAGATGGAATTGGTGACCATATTGGATTTATTGAAAAGAACAATGGAAATGGAACATATACAACGATTGAAGGAAATACGGCAGTTGGAAATGATAGCAACGGTGGAGAGGTAATGCGAAGGACAAGAAAAGTAAGTCAGATACAGTGTATTATTAGACCTAGGTATGATGGTGTAGTAAGTACACAAGTAGCAACAAAACCTGTAATAGCAAGTGATTCTTGGAAGGGAAACAAAAATTATTATCTTGAAAATGCATATGTAAAAGACTGGCAGAAATATATGAACAAGGGATTCGATACAAAAACATTAAGTGAGGATGGACAATTCGGACAGGGTTCACAGGCATTTGCAAGTAGTCATTTGTTGTGGAGTGGTCAAACACATAATTGCATAAGTGCAATTAACTGGTTAAGAAGACAGTTACACAATGTGTATGGATTTACAAAGCTTCCGTTAACTGGTTACTGGGATTCGTACTTAACAACATGTGTGAAAGTATTCCAGAAAAACAGAGGACTTACATCAGATGGTATTGTAGGACTTATCACAACGTATTATTTACTGTCTGGAATTAAGAAATAAAGGATTTAAAGCAAAGGGTGGTAGAAATACTGCCCTATTGTCATATAATGGCTTAAAACACGAAATATAAGCTTGTAGACATATAAGAAAAGAAAGAAAAAAGT
>ERZ1035025.1650-NODE-1650-length-10621-cov-7.176983_pt1 | contig 10621 bp, 7 predicted proteins | sample MGYA00520619_ERZ1035025 | MGnify/ENA primary metagenome ERZ1035025 (study PRJEB33766, sample SAMN09781742) | gut metagenome | biome: gut microbiome | host: Homo sapiens | place: Madagascar | study: EMG produced TPA metagenomics assembly of the PRJNA485056 data...
CGGAATGGAAGCGCGTGTTCAGCTCCAAAGTATTTGAAAAGAAAAATGATATCACGCCATCTAAAGTTTTCGAACGCATTTATCAAAGTGCAGTTATCGAAGCTTTGAAATACTCTCCGCAATATGAAGAAGGCATGTCAGATGATGAGATACTGGCAGTACATGGAATATTGAGTTATTCTCAGACATTAGAATGGAAAGGTGCTGTGGAGTATTGCCTGACAGATCGAAATGGCATAGCGAGCGAGGAGAAAATTGACACTTCTTCGAATTATTATGGAACAGTACTTAATGCACAGACATTAGAGCATGCCGTTCCAACTTTACAAAAAGGTGTTGAAAAAATCATTGTAATTGAGAATAAAGCGAATTACGAAAGCATGGAATATGATCCAAAAGTTTTATATATCTTTTGTCATGGTTACTTTTCGCCAAAAGAAGTTCGCTTTTTACAAATGTTAATGAAGACAGCACCGGAAGAAATCCAGTGTTATCATTGGGGAGATATGGATTATGGTGGAATACAGATCTTTTTATACAATGAGAATAATATTTTCCCAAATCTGATTCCATGGAAGATGGACGCTCCCTCTTATAAGGAAGCGTTGGAAAATGGAAAAGGAATTAAGCTAAGCAGTGGAAAGCAGAAAAAATTGAAAGCATTGAATGCCGGTAAATTAGAAGCGCTGAAACAGTGCATATTGGAAAATAAAATGGAGATCGAGCAGGAGATGTTAATATAATCATGTGATCTATTTAGGGACTGTGGAGAAAACCACAGTCCCTATTATTCAATCTTATTTTCAATTCTCCAATTTCTTGGGGATATCCCATAGACATTTTTGAATGCACGTGAAAAATGGAGCTGATTCGGATACCCTACAGCATTCCCAATATCTGCAATTGAGAGTGAAGTGATCTTTAAAAGCTCTGTAGCCTTAGTCATACGATAACTGATCAGGAATTCCTGTGGAGAACGTCCAATCGTATCGTGAAAAATCTTTCCGAAATAACTTCTATTCAATCCGCAGAATGCGGAAATATCTTCTACAGAAATATCATTCTGAAAATTCTGTTCAATGTACGAAAGAGCTTCTTTAATATAAAAATTCCGGATACTTCCGTTTTGCTTCACATGAACTGTCGCAGCAGAACGCATGAAATAATCTAAAAATAAATAGAGATGTCCAATTAGATGAAAAGGGGACTCTTCCGAATGTCGGCTGAGATAAAGCATCTCTTCCATCATCTGATTGCGAAGTTCCTTCGAACTGGCATGATAAACAGGCTCGTTCGGACTTAATCCTGCAGTTGTAACAATCTCACGGGCGCGAAGTCCATCGAATTCTACCCAGGTGTATTCCCAAGGAAGCTTAGAATCAGCAATATAGGTATTGACCTGACCTGGAAAAAGCATGAAGCCTTGTCCACTTTTCACTTGCCACTCGGTCGTGTTTCCATGCTCGTCATCTGCAAGTAATGTTCCTGTTCCGGAAATTACATAATGGAAAATGTAATGATTTCTTGCGGCAGGGCCAAAAGAATGTGCCGGTGCACATTGTTCCCATCCATATTGATATAATCCCAGATCAACAAAATTTTCATTTGGAAATACGGAAAAAAGTAAATCACTCATATAAATCACCTCTAGTGTCATTATATATCAAAATGCTAGATGACTTCAATATATGAATAGAAAAATTGCATTTTGCTATAAAACTTAAAAAACTCTGATATTTATAGTTGCATAAAGATATGTTAGAATATAATTATCAAATAGATGACCTGAGTGAAATGACAAAAATATTCCGGAATGTGTCAAAATGAAAGGTGTATGGTGAAGGAAGGAGTAAGGAAATGTATAAGAAGAGCAATCGAATCATTTGCATGGGATTGATGCTTTGTATGACTTCGGCAATGATACTTGGAGGCTGCGGGCAGAAGAATGAAAGCAGTGGAAAAATAGAAATCGAGCTTGTGCAGTATAAACCGGAGGCAGTAAAAACCTTTGAAAAGATTGAAGAAGAATTCAATGCAACTCATGACGATATTCATTTGACGATTGAATCTCCGAATGATGCAATGACAGTACTTAAAACACGTTTTATCAGAGAAGATGCTCCGGATATTATCGGAATCGGTGGAGATGTCAATTTCTCTAACTTTATTGATTCTGATATGTTGATGGATATTTCAGATTATGAAGGCCTGGACTCTATTAAACAGGCTTACCTGGATATAGACAAAGCGCTTGAATTTGTACCGGAGGATGGCGTGTATGCCGTTCCATATGTGGCAAATGCAGCAGGAGTTCTGTACAACAGAGCAATGTTTGAGGAATATGGCTGGGAAATTCCGGAAACCTGGGATGAATTTATAGCCCTCTGTGAACAGATCCAGAGTGAAGGAATCCAGCCATTGTATTTTGGATTTAAAGATACATGGACTTGTCTTGCACCGTGGAATGCGATCGCCGTTGATCTTGCACCGGCAGATGTCTGCAGCCAGGTGAACAAAGGAGAGACAACATTTTCAGATGAATATAGAGAAGTAGCAGAAAAGACACAGGCACTGCTTGCCTATGGGCCAAAAGATCCATTTGCCTATGATTACAATGGAGCTTGTACAGCATTTGCAAACGGAGAATCTGCAATGTACACGATCGGAAGTTATGCAATCCCACAGATTCATACAGTAAATCCGGATATGGATATCGATTCCTTTGTAATGCCGGCCAATAATGACGCATCAGAGAATAAGCTGAACTCCGGTGTGGATCTTCAGTTCAGTGTTATGAAAGACTGCGAGAATAAAGAAGCAGCATATGAAGTACTTAATTTTCTTTTGAAAGATGAAAATGTACAGAGTTATCTGGATGAACAGAAAGCGGTTCCTTGTAAAGAAGGAGATTTTGAACTGGCTTCAACACTTGATGGAGTGAAATCTTTCATAGAAGAAGGAAGAATGGCAGATTACCAGGATCATTACTATCCTTCAGAGATGTCAGTGGATGCACAGATCCAGACATTTCTTATGAAAGGAGATGTGGATGCATTCTTAACAAAGTTTGATACAGACTGGAAGAGATATAACCGTGATATTATCCGCAAAGTGGAAGATTACGAGAAAGAGCATGCGGACGAAGATTAAGGAAGGGGAATTCAAGCATGGGAAAGAAATCAATGAGTGGAAGAAAAATGACCTTTCTTCTGATAACAATTCCGATCGTGGCACTGTTTTTCTGTTTTAATACATTGCCACTGATCAAAGGTGTGATTTACAGTTTTACGAATTTCAAAGGTTATGGAAGCTTTGATTGGGTAGGACTTAGAAATTATCAGGATCTTTTTACAGACAGCAGAGTCGGAGGTTCTTATCTGTTTACATTTAAACTTGCAGTTGTAGCTACGATTGTGACAAATGTAATCAGTCTGATCCTTGCACTTGGACTGAATAGTAAGATTAAATTCAAGAGTGCATTTCGTGGTGCATACTTTATTCCAAATGTTCTCGGAGCGTTGGTTGTAGGATACATTTTCAATTACTTTTTTACATATATTCTTCCGGCTTTCGGAGAAATGCTTGGAAGCAAGACCCTTTCTTCCAGTATGTTGTCCAGTACAAAGCTGGCATGGATCGCAGTTGTGATCGTGTGTGCATGGCAGTCGATTGCGATGAATACCATTATTTATATTTCTGGACTGCAGACAGTTCCGGAGGATGTTTACGAAGCAGGAGCGATTGACGGTGCAACAGGATGGAATAAGTTCAGACATCTGACATTCCCTCTCATTATTCCATTCTTTAGCATAAATATGGTACTCTGTGTGAAAAACTTCCTGATGGTATTTGATCAGATCATGGCGTTGACCAAAGGAGGTCCGGCACAGAGTACAGAATCCATTTCTTATCTGATTTATAACAATGGTATGAGTGGCGGTCAGTTTGGATTCCAGAGTGCAAACGCAGTGATATTCTTTATTGTTATTGTTGTAATCTCTGTATTACAGATGACAATCACAGGGAAAAAGGAGGAGCAGCTGTAATGGAAAAAATGAAAATAAAAGAACGAGTAAACTGGCCTGTAACGATTTTACTTTTACTTGGTCTGATCACGGTCGCTTTTCCACTGTATATGACAATCGTAATTGCACTGAAGAAGCCTTCTGAGATGACGAATAGTATCAGCGGAATCCTTTCCTTGCCAAGTCATTTGAGCCTTGATAATTTTGCTGAGGCAATGAGAGTGACAGATTTCTGGCATTCTCTCGGAAACAGTGTATTTATTACACTTGTAACAGTTGTCCTTTCAATTCTGATCCATTCACTGTTGGGGTATGCAATCGGAAGAAATAGGAAGAGTAAATTTTACAAATTTATTTATTTCTATGTTGTCAGCGGAATGTTTGTTCCATTTGCAATTCTGATGATGCCTGTTGTAAAACAGACGGCGCAGATGGGACTGGCAAACAGAGCAGGAGTTATTATTCTGTATGTTGTATTCTATATGCCGATGAATGTACTGCTTTATTCCGGATATCTTACAAATATCCCGTTGGCATTGGAAGAAGCAGCCTGTGTGGATGGTGCGAGTACATGGAAAACATATTGGAAGATTGTTTTCCCGATCATGAAACCAATGCATGCGACAGTTGCAGTTCTGACAGCACTTGGTACATGGAACGATGTAATGACACCACTCGTCATCATGTCCGGTTCAGGAAGCGGAAATACACTTCCGCTGGCACAGCTGAACTTCCAGACACAGTTTGGAACAAATTATAATCTGGCATTTGCCTCCTATCTGTTGGCATTGCTTCCGATTCTGATCTTCTATCTGATCTGTCAGAAGCATATCCTTAACGGAGTTGTTAATGGAGCAGTGAAATAATAAAAAGTAAAAGATAGCGAAGCGAGAACAGACAGTAATGCAGATCTTGCTTCGCTAAAATAGAAATTAGGGGTATTTAGATATGGGAATTATATATTGCGAGAAAGACAGAATATTTACTTTACAGACAAAAAATACAACATATCAGATGCAGGTGGATCGTTATGGATTTTTGTTACATCTATATTACGGGAAGAAAACAGATACATGTATGGACTATCTTCTGACATACTATGACAGGGGATTTTCGGGAAATCCATATGATGCAGGAGAAGATCGTACGTATTCAATGGATACACTTCCACAGGAATTTCCTTGTTACGGGAACGGGGATTTCAGAAGTACAGCATTTGCAGTAGAGAATGCAGATGGAAGTATGAGCTGCGACCTTCGTTACAAGAGTCATAAAATCTTTGATGGAAAATATAATCTGGAAGGACTTCCGGCAGTTTATGCAAGTGAGGAGGAAGCACAGACACTGGAAATCTTAATGGAAGATCCGGTGACGGGAGTTAAGGTGGTGCTTCTTTATGGAGTGCTTTCTGCACAGGATATTATTACAAGAAGTGTGTGTGTGAAAAATGAAAGCAGTGGCAAAATCTTTTTAAACAAAATTGAGTCAGCAAGTCTGGATTTCCTTTATGGAGATTATGAGCTTCTAACATTTTATGGTAGACATGCGATGGAGCGAAATGTTCAGAGAGTTCCGGTTGTGCATGGAACACAGAAAATCGGAAGTGTCAGAGGGACCTCCAGTCATCAGTACAATCCGATGATGATCCTTGCAGAAAAAGAAACGACAGAAGACAAAGGAAATTGTTATGCAATGTCCTTTGTATACAGTGGATGTTTCCAGGGAGAAGTGTTGAAAGATCAGTTAAACCAGACAAGAATGATGCTGGGACTTCAGGAAGAAGCTTTTCGCTATCCGTTGGAAACAGGAGAAATGTTCCAGGCTCCGGAAGTGATTTTATCCTATTCCTCAGAAGGAATGAATCGTTTGTCTCAGAATCTGCATCATTGTATCAGACAACATATCTGCAGAGGCAAATATAAAGAAGAAATTCGTCCAATCTTGATCAATAGCTGGGAAGCAGCTTATTTCGATTTTACCGGAGATACAATCTATGAGCTTGCCAAAGCGGCGAAGGAAGTCAATATTGACATGCTTGTTATGGATGACGGCTGGTTTGGAAAACGTGATGATGATAATAGCGGACTGGGTGACTGGTTTGTGAATGAGAAGAAACTTGGTGGCACACTTGGAAATCTGATCAAGAGGATTAATGATCTGGGTGTGAAGTTTGGTATCTGGATCGAGCCGGAAATGGTTTCAGAAGACAGTGATCTTTATCGAAAACATCCGGACTGGGCATTGACGGTTCCGGGCAGAAATCCGGTCAGAAGCAGAAACCAGCTTGTATTGGATTTTTCAAGAAAAGAAGTTGTAGATGCAATTTATGATCAGATTTGCAAGGTACTGGATCAGGGAAATATCGAATATGTAAAATGGGACATGAATCGAAGCCTGATGGATGTTTATTCTTCTGTAACAAGAGATCAGGGAAGAGTGTTACATGATTATGTATTGGGACTATATGATTTTCTGGAACATCTTGTGCAGAGATATCCGAATCTGCTGATCGAAGGCTGCAGCGGTGGAGGTGGAAGATTTGATGCCGGTATGATGTATTACACTCCGCAGATCTGGTGTAGTGATAATACGGATGCAATTGACCGATTACGGATTCAGTATGGAACATCCTTTGGTTATCCGGTATCAGTAGTAGGTTCTCACGTGTCAGCAGTGCCGAATCATCAGACGGGAAGAAAGACCCCACTTCATACAAGAGGTGTTGTTGCAATGTCCGGAACTTTTGGATACGAGCTGAATCTTATGAAACTTTCTGAAGAAGAAAAGCAGGAGATCAGAGAGCAAATCGCAGAATATAAGAGCTATGCGTCGATCATTCAGAACGGATTGTACTATCGTCTTTCAAATCCGACAACAGAAGAAATCTGCGCATGGGAGTTTGTACATACAGATGAGAAAGAACAAAGTAAAGTTCTTTTAAATATAGTCATGCAGGTGATTCATGGAAATATGACAGTAAATTATGTAAAACTTCAAGGGCTTGAAGAAACAGCTGTATATCGAGAAGAAAAGAGTGGAAAAAGATATACCGGAGCTGCACTTATGTATGGCGGCATGCCGCTTCCGATAGAGCCGGGCGAATATCAGGCATATCAGTATTGTTTTGTGAAAGAGTAAAATAAATTGGTTGACGATGGAACAGAAAATGGTGAAGAATGTGAATAATACAGAAAAAATCTTTGCACAGCGTATGGAAAAACATCAGGATGAATTACGCTGGCTTTACATGGAGTTGTATGGAAATGATGCAATGTACGCAGAACTTTGTGAGCAGATGCATGATTACTACTTGAAGCGTAGCACAGAGTTGAAAAAAAGAGATATTAAGAAAGAAAAGAATCCTGACTGGTTTAAGGAAAAAGAAATGCTTGGCATGATGTTGTACATTGACAACTTTGCCGGTAATCTGAAAGGTGTAGAAAAAAAGTTAGCTTATCTGAAAGAGTGTAATGTAAATTGTCTTCATCTTATGCCTTTTCTGGATACTCCGAAAGGAAAATCAGACGGTGGATATGCAGTGGCAGATTTTCGGAAAGTAAGACCAGATCTCGGTACAATGAAAGATCTTGCCAGATTGACAGAAAAATGTCATGAAAATGGTATGAATGTATGCATGGATTTCGTGATGAATCATACTTCTGAGGAACATGAGTGGGCAAAACGTGCACGAGCAGGCGAAGGAGAATACATGAGCCGTTATTTCTTCTATGATAACGGTGATATTCCGGCGAGATACGAAGAAACTGTTCCACAGGTATTTCCTACAACTGCACCGGGAAATTTCACATGGCTTCCGGAAATCGGACATTATGTGCTTACGACGTTTTATCCATATCAGTGGGATTTGAATTATCGTAATCCAAGAGTATTTAATGAAATGATGTATAACTTCCTTTTTCTTGCGAATCAGGGAATGGATATTATCCGTATTGATGCAGTTCCTTATATCTGGAAAGAACTTGGAACAAGCTGCCGTAATCTGAAAGAAGTACATACAATTGTAAGAATGATGCGTATGATTGCGGAAATTGTTTGCCCAAGCGTGATACTTCTTGGCGAAGTGGTTATGGAGCCGGAAAAGGTGGTGCCGTACTTTGGTACAGTTGAAAAACCGGAATGTCATATGCTCTATAATGTTACAACAATGGCAACGACCTGGAATAGTATTGCGACAAGAGACATCCGGCTTTTGAAGAAACAGATGGATATAGTGAGCTGTCTGCCAAAGCAATATACATTTTTGAATTACCTTCGTTGTCACGATGATATTGGATGGGGGCTCGATTTTGACACGATGAAACAATGGGGAATGGAAGAGCCTTCTCATAAGCGTTATCTGAATGATTATTTCACAGGAAAGATAGCAGACAGCATCAGCCGTGGAGAGCTATATAACGATGATCCTGTAACTCAAGATGCACGATTTTGTGGAACAACAGCATCCATGTGTGGAATTGAAGCAGCAGGATTTGAAGGAAATGCAGAAAAAATGCAGACGGCAATTCAAGAAGATCTCATGCTCCACGCTTACATGTTGACACAGTCAGGAATCCCGATGCTTTACAGCGGGGATGAGTTAGGACAGGTGAATGATTATAGCTATAAAGAAGATGCTGAAAAAGTATCTGATTCACGGTATCTCCACCGAGGAATATTTCAGTGGATACTTGCGGATAAGAGGAAAGATCTTTCTACTGTACAGGGACAATTATTTCAGATGTTGAACCGATTGGAACAGATCCGAAGACAGGAAAATGTCTTTTCCCAGGAAGCGGAAGTATATACTTATGATGTTCACAATGATAGTATTTTAGGAATCCTTAGAGAGTATAAGGGAGAACGATTTATTGCACTGTTTAATTTCAGCGAAAATGAACAGACTGCGTGGATGCAGGGGGAAGGCATTTTTAGAAATTTGGTGAATGGTGAAATTGTAGAAGTGAAAGATCCAGTTTTGAAAGGCTATGAATTTGTTTGGATGAAATATAAAGCATAAAACAAAATGTAAAATATAGATAAATAGATTGAAATACTGAAAGAAGAATTGTATAATTTTACCTATAACAACAAAGGAGGATCTTTGAAATGGATCGTTTGAAAGGTAAAGTAGCTATTATTACAGGAGGTAACTCAGGAGTTGGAGAAGCAACAGCAAAGATGTTCGCAAAAGAGGGCGCAACTGTTGTTATCACAGCGAGAAGAGAGGCTGCACTGGAGAAAGTAGCAGAAGAAATTAAGGCAGCAGGAGGAGAAGTTTTCGCTGTTTCAACAGATATCTCAAAGAAGGGAGATCCGGAGCGACTGATGGATCTCGTGATCGAGAAATATGGCAAGGTAGACATTCTTGTGAATAATGCAGGAATTCTTGAGGAAGGACTGAAACCAATCGATCGATTCTCAGACGAAGATCTTGATCGTATCATAGAGACGAACGAAAAAGGAACTATGCGTTGCATGCGTGCTGCATCACAGAAGATGCAGGCAGGAGCATCTATCGTAAATGTTGCTTCTATCGCTGGAGTGAAAGGATGTGGCGGAGCTGCTTATGTAGCATCTAAAGCAGCAATCGTAGGAGTGACAAAGCATACAGCACTTCGTTTCCAGGTAACAGGAATCCGTTGTAATGCAATCTGCCCGGGAAATATCATTACACCAATGACATCAGGAACAAATCCGGCATCACTTGACCCGGATATGATCGGTGCAATGTCAACACACAGTAATCTTAGAACACCATCTTGTACAGCAGAAGATGTAGCAAATGTAATCCTGTTCTTTGCAAGCGATGAATCAAAGGCGATTACAGGACAGGCAATTGTAACAGATTTCGGAGCTATGCTGTAAGGAAAATAAGATAGCAACTATTTAAAAAGGACAGAAAGGTTAACAAAGCGAAACCTTTCTGTCCTTCTTTGTATATAAATAAAAAAGAATGTTGCAAAATGAAACATAAAAGCGTATACTAAAAGAAAAAAAGCGGTGATTCTATGAAAACAAAATTTAACGAGTATTTGACAAAATTACGTAAATCCCGGGTCTACACTCAGGCGCAGATGGCAGAAAAACTGGGGATTTCCAGATCGACTTATACCAATTATGAGAATGGAAACCGGACACCGGACTTTGAAGTACTGGAACGAATAAGTGAGGTGTTAGCCTGTTCCTTAGATGAATTATTTGGAAGAAAACCAACTTATGTTGCAAGTTGTGACGTGGTAAAGGAAGACAGCAGTCTGTACAATGTATCTAGGATACAAGAGGAAAAACCTAAACTTGCAATAGGAGTACAGGACTTTCGTGATTTGCGTGAAAAACAAGCCTATTATGTGGATAAAACACAGTTTATTGAACAGTTTTTAGAATCCTGGTATCAGATTACATTAATTACAAGACCGAGAAGGTTCGGTAAGACACTTAATATGTCAATGTTGGCAGAATTTCTTGACTGTACAAAAGATTCCTCCGATTTATTTTGTGGAACAAAGATTACAAAATCTGTCCACTACAAGGAGCTGAATCGATATCCTGTTGTATTTTTGTCTTTCCTTAACGTGAAAGCGGGGGATGCAGAATCT
>ERZ1035025.1656-NODE-1656-length-10607-cov-37.560842_pt1 | contig 10607 bp, 9 predicted proteins | sample MGYA00520619_ERZ1035025 | MGnify/ENA primary metagenome ERZ1035025 (study PRJEB33766, sample SAMN09781742) | gut metagenome | biome: gut microbiome | host: Homo sapiens | place: Madagascar | study: EMG produced TPA metagenomics assembly of the PRJNA485056 data...
TTTAAAAATGCTTTTATACTCTCAACTTTTAATTTTGTCGTGGAAAAAAATGAATATTCAACAACCGCTTGAACGCCTTGTATTTTTTAGCCGTTGGGTGCAAGCGCCCATGTATGTTGGCTTAATAGTTGCACAAATAGTTTATTGTTGGTTATTTTTGGTGGAATTATTCCACTTGATTGTGCGCATTTTTGGCACAGGACATATTAATGAAACGGACGTTATGTTAACCGTTCTTGGTTTGGTTGATATTGTGATGATTGCCAACCTTTTAATTATGGTGATTATCGGCGGTTATCAAACCTTTGTTTCAAAATTAGAAGAAATTGCAAAACATCCCGACCAACCCGAATGGTTGTCGCATATTAATGCAGGAGTTTTGAAAATAAAACTTTCTACTGCCATAATTAGTATTTCATCCATTCACCTTTTAAAAAGTTTTATTAACCCGAATAATCAAACGGAACATTATTTAAAATGGCAAGTGATTATTCATCTGCTTTTTTTAATCTCCGCCTTGGCTCTGGCTTGGGTAGATAAAATAATGATGCAAACGGTTTTGAATCAACATTCAAATTCTTAAAAAAATAAAAAGTTTACCGTGGAAAGATATGTTTCCACGGTAAACCAAAATTTTTTTTGAAAATTTAAAATGCTTTTTTGCCGATTATGGCTTGGGCGGCGATTTTTAAATATTGTTCTGGTCGGAGGCGTTTTTCAAAAACCACCACGCTGTCGTAATAAGTAATGGAATAAGCGGTTTTTGTAAAATTGGTAATTGGAGGAATGCCTGCGGTATATTTGTTTTTATTATAAACCGCATTTAATTCATCAATTAAATTTTTGGTGTAATCCACAAAAGAGAGTTCTACCCCCCCCCCCCGAATTCTTCCCAGTAAGAAGTGTGGAGGTCTTCAACCCAATAAACGCCATTGTCTTTCACGTGGTCAAACATTTCTTCAAAGGTAACAATTTGCTGTTGCATGGTGTGGCCGCCGTCATCAATTAAAATATCCACGGGTGGAATTTGTGTTTTTAATTGACGCAAAAATTCACGGTCTTCTTGAGAACCGATGAATATTTGAATACCCTCTTCCTCTAATTTTTTGCAATCGGGGTTAATATCTACTCCGTAAATATTTACTTTGGCATTGTTTTTTGAAAAATAATGCTTCCACATTTTGGTGGAACCGCCATGTGATACACCAATTTCCAAAATATTCACGTCTTTACCACGAAAACGTGAAAAATGTTTTTCATATTCATCAAAATAAGCAAACCATTTGTGAATAATATTTTCCTTATTTTGAATGAAATAATCGTGAAAACTTTTATCTAAATCTTGATTATATTCTGTGTAAAGAATATCTTTGACTTGTTTTCGTTTTTCATTATTTTCTGGCGTTTCTTTTTCATCAATCGCTAAACATTGACAATATTCTGCCATGCGTTCATTTTGAATATTTTTTTTATATTTATTGTGCAGATACGCCTTTGCCATTTCTTTTAAAACGGGCAAAAATTTTTGCGTTTTCTTTTCAATATTTTGTTCGGTAAAAGTTTTTTCCATGGTGCAATCCTTTCAAAAAAAGAAGTTTTTAAAATTTGTCGTCATTCAAACGCATTTCCACATAGGTGTTGTCGCGCAGTTGGCGCAGCCAATCTTGATAGACTTCTTCCAAGCGGCGCAAGTGCAAATCTCGGCGGGCTAATCCGCGTTCGCGCTCATCTGTAACATCTTTGGAGCGTCTTTCTTCTACTTTAATTAAATGCAAGCCAAAGGGTGTTTTGATGATTTCGCTGATTTCTCCGACTTTCAAAGCGTTCATTGCGTTTTCAAATTGCGGCACGGTGTCGCCCGGATTCACCCAACCCAAATCTCCGCCGTTGGCAGCGGATGCATCTTGCGAATAGCGTTTGGCTAAGGTTTCAAAAGATTCGCCGATGGAGAGTTGTCGCAAAACTTCTTCTAATGTTTGGCGCGCTTGGGATTCGGAGACAATTTCTGTTACGCGTAACAAAATGTGCCGTGCATGCGTTTGTTCAATCACGTGGAATTCTTCGGTTTGATTATTGCCTAGGCGGTTTAAAAGTTGAATAATGTGAAAGCCGCCGGGCGAGCGCAACACGCCGCTAATGCCGCCCACATCCAAATTTGCCGCAGCGTTAACATAGAGTTCTGGTAGTTGTGAAACAGGCCGCAGCCCCATTTTGCCGCCTTGCAAAGCATCTTGAGAATCGGAAAAAGCCGCAGCCATTTGTGAAAAATTTTCGCCTTTTAATAAACGCAGACGAACGTTATTGGCGCGTTCTTCAATGCGTTCTAAATCTTGTGGCGATGGATTTTCAGGCAAACGAATCACAATGTGTGCAAGTTCCAACTGCGTTTTATTTTGGTTTTCACGCAGTTTCAAATAATTGTCTATTTCTGCATCGGAGATTTGAATGCGGGAATCCACTTCGGTTTCACGCAATCGGGCAATGACCATTTCGTCTCGGATTTCTTCTTTAAAATAATCCCAATTCACACCTTCTTTTACAATTTCTGCTTGGAATTTTTCAGGCGACATTTTGTTGTTTTCTGCCAAACGTTTTAAACCCGCTTCAAGCGCGTTGTCGTTGACTTCCAAACCGATTTCTTTGGCGCGTTGCAACTGCACTTTGTCCATTACCAAACGTTCCAAAATTTGTGGCGCGAGTTCTGAATCAGGTGGAAATGGCGTTTTTTGGCGTTTTAATTGTTCTTTGGCGGTTTTTAGGCGTTCTTGCAATTCAAGATTGGTGATAACGTCATTGCCAACTACTGCAACAATGCGGTCAAGTTCAACGGGCGCTGCAAAAACACTGCAACTCAAAAAGCAAAAGGTCAAAAGAAGTTTTTTCATCGTAATTTTCCACGGTAAACGTTAATTTTTTTTGAAAACTATGGCGACCATTCGTTGGTTTTGCCATAACCCGGCACGCTGCGGCGCAAAAGTTCCATCGGACTTGTGCCAACTGATGTGAAATCGTTTAACTCAAACTGCACAAAAAAAGACGTATTCGCCGCACCGGATAAAGCGCCAACCCTTTGCGCCACAAAGCGCAGCGCCCAACAATCCGCGTTGTATTCTACGCCAAGAATGCCTTCCAACAAGCGACCATCGCGCAAGGAATAATTGTAGCGCCCAACGCCATACCAATTTTTAAACGAATCGGATATCGCTTTCAAAGGCCATTGCGCTGAAAGGTCAAATTGGTCAACTGTGCGTTGATTCGTCAAGGGATTTTTAACATAGCGATAACTTGCGGACATCACCTTGCCAAAATCGGGTTGATGCCGCGCGCCAATAGAAAAACGCTCGGTTTTTGAATCACGGTGGTTGTATTCCAATTCCATTTCCGCATAGGTTTTTTCCCAAACCAAACCTGTAACCGAACCCACCAAATTTGAAAAATTGCGCCGCGTGTCGTTTGAATCAGATGCCGTTAACTGCACGCGCTGCGGGCGAAAATAAAGCCGTTCGCCCACTTGCGCCTTGAAATATTCAACCCCGTTGTTTTTACCTAAAAATCGCGTCGCCAGCGCCAAGGTTAATTGATTCGCATCGTTGATGCGGTCAATGCCGCTATAAACATTTTCAGTGAACATTTGCGCGAAGGTGAAATCTTTTAAGGCGGTATCAAAAACGGGCAAATGATTTTGGCGGCGGTAAGGAATATAAACGTAATACAAATGCGGCTCTAAGGTTTGCACAAAACTTTGCGCACGCAATTCCACAGGGCGCTCAAAAGCAACATTGCCATCCACCGTGAACGTTGGCAAAGCACGGGAATAATGCGCGTTTTTGCCTTGGCGAACAATTGGCGAATTTTGCCGCATGCGGTAATGCGTCATATGCAAACCGACTTTGCTTGTGAGTTGAAAGGCTGGATAAATAACCGGAATGCTCGCCTGCGGATACAAAAACCAGCGGTCTGCATTGGTGCGGGTTTGGTGTTTAAAACGGGTAAATTGCCCAGTTGCTGAAAAATCCAAAGCGTTTGCCACATTCGGCTTAAAAACGCTGATATTGAATTGTGGTTCTAAAAAATAAGGTTCGGTTACCGGATTTTCAGGGTCCGTTTGCAAGGTTTGGTAGCGCACAGTTTGCATGCTTGTGGTAAGCCATGAAAAAGGCGTATAAGCAAAATGCACTTGGCGCAACAAATGCACTTGGGACGTTTGCAAAAGTTGGGAAGACAAATCTTGCCAATACAAATCATCGGAAACATTATTCCACTGCACATAACCCGTTAAATTCGGCAAAAATTGTTGGGTGTGCGTTATTTGCCAAGCGTAGCGTTTGTCGCCAAATTCGCGGTCGTTCAAATATTCCCCGCGCAAATAACCGCTTGCTTTGTCAAACAAATAGCGCCCTTCTGCGCCAATTTGCATGCCGCGTTTGAACATCCAACGCGGGTAAAGTGTGGCATCGTAATTCGGCGCAATGTTTAAATAATAAGGCACCACAATATCCAAACCCGTGCGGGTTGAAGTGCGGTAGGTTGGCGTTAAAAAACCACTTTTGCGCTTATCGGATAAAGGAAAAGAAAAATACGGCGCATACAAAAACGGCACGCCGCGAAACCACAAAGATGTGTGTTTGGCAGAACCTGTTTCATTGCCAAAATCCAAATCCAAGTCGCTCATTGCAACATACCAATCGGGGTCATCCGCCGTGCAAGTGGAATAGCGGGCGTTTTTGAGTTGGTAGTGGTCATTGGACAAAATATTGATTTCTTCTGCCGCACCGCGCGCTTTGGAAATGCGCGTGGGCGTGGGTTGTTTGGTGGGTAAACCATAACTATGCGCCACATTCACCAACATCGCGGCAGAAGATGAAGTCATATAGTTTTCATCGGTTGAAGACAAACTATCCAAAGTCGACATCACAATATTGTCGTTTCGGTAAAAACGCGTGGCGACTTCCCGCGCCAAAAAATATTGTGCATTTTGAATGTTGCCGGTTTCATCCGCAAAGCCAAGCGACATTTTTGGCGCATGCACTTCCACGCCGTAGCGCATTAATTTCACATTGCCTTGGGCATCCAAATGCTCGTCAATCAAATAATAATCCAGCGCATCGCCATACAACCACGCATCGGGTTTTCGTAATTCCACATTGCCGCGCGCGTGCATCACTTCGTCTGTGTTGCCTTCTATTTCATCTGCCGTTAAAAAAGTGGCAGCGTTTTGAATATGGCTTGGGTAAGGAATGCCATAAGGCATTTTTTTTGATGACAAATTGCGCGAAATAATTGTTTTTTCAAAAGTTAAAGCGTTTTCAAAATTTTTAAACGCGCCACGCCGTTTGCGATTTTCAAATTTTTTAGGCGTTGACCGTGGAGAATTGCTATTTTGCTGGCGAATATTCAACTGCGGAAAGTCATTGGCAATCATATTTTGCGCGGCGGCATTTTGCGAAAATTGCGACAACAAGCACAACGCAAGCGTGCCAACCGCGGCAGGCGCAAAAGAAAGTTTTGTGAAAGTTTGGTGATTCCCAACAAGCATTGCGGGCAGGCGCTGGTGTAAAATTGCGCATTTTATAACACCGCACGCCACTATGCCACGCGATCATCTTATTAAAACTTGGATTGCCGAAAATCTGCCAAACGTTGAAAAATTTGAACCCGCTTCATCTGATGCGAGTTTTCGCCGATTTTTCCGCTTGTTTTTATCCAACGGCACCACGCAAATTTTGATGGACATTCCGCCCGAAAAAGAAAGCGCCGCAGCATTTTTGAAAGTGGCGCACATTTTAAATGCGGGCAACATTGCCGCACCCAAAATTTTAAAAACGGATGAAAAAAACGGCATTCTCATCGTCTCTGATTTGGGTCGCATTGTTTATTTAGAAGCTTTAAAAGCCGCGCCTGAATCCGCCGACCATTTGATGCAAGCCGCGTGTTCGGTTTTAATTGATTTTCAAAAAATCAGCCGCGCGGGCGTTTTGCCGCCGTATAGCCACACGTTGTTGATGAATGAAATGCAACTTTTTATAGATTGGTTTTTAAAACGCCATTTGAATTTTGCTTTATCCGAATCGGAAGAAGCCGCCTTAAAAAACGTTTTTCATTTTTTAAGCAATGCTGCGCTCAATCAACCGAAGGTTTTTGTGCATCGCGATTTTATGCCGCGCAATTTGATGTTGCCCGAACAAGGCGATGCAATCGCGCCCGCGCTGATTGATTTTCAAGATGCGGTTTATGGTCCCATCACTTACGATGTGGTCTCACTTTTTCGCGATGCGTTTATTTCTTGGGAAGAAGAACAAGAATTGGATTGGGTCATTCGCTATTGGGAAAAAGCGCGCGCGGCAAATCTGCCCGTGCGCGCTGATTTTGCGCGCTTTTGGCAAGAATACGAATGGATGGGTTTGCAGCGGCATTTGAAGGTTTTGGGCATTTTTTGTCGGCTCAATTACCGCGATGGCAAAACGCACTACATTGCCGATTTGCCGCGCTTTTTGAATTACGCTTTAAAAGTTGCAGGGCGTTATGCCGAATTGTCGCCGCTTTTGCAAATTTTAAAAAAACTAGAGCAAACGCCTGAAAAAACGGCATTCACTTTTTAAAACTTTTAAAATTCCACGGTCAACCGCAAATTTTTTTGAAAAATGTTTGAAAAATTCTCCAATTTAAAAATTTTGGTCACTGGCGATGTGATGCTGGACCAATATTGGTTCGGCGATGTTGCCCGCATTTCGCCTGAGGCGCCTGTGCCGATTTGCAAAATCAACAAAAGCGAAATTCGCTTGGGCGGCGCGGCCAATGTGGCAGCCAATTTGGCGGCGCTCGGTGTTCAAACTTCCTTGCTTTCTATTTTGGGAACAGACGAAGCCGCTTGCAACATTCAAAAATTAGCCCAAAAAGCAGGCATTCAAACCTTGTTGCACACGGATAAAATGCTTGCCACCATTGTGAAATTGCGCGTTATTGGGCGCGGTCAGCAGTTGTTGCGCATTGATTTTGAAACCTCGCCATCCCAAGAAACACTTTCTGCCAAGTTTGCCAATTTTAAAAAAGAAGTCAGCAAAAACGATTTAATCGTGCTATCCGACTACGGCAAAGGCGCACTGCTTTACGCGCCCGAAATGATTGCCATTTGCAAAGAAAAAGGCAAAGCCATTTTTATTGACCCCAAAGGCGATGATTATGAAAAATACCGCGGCGCCACCTTAATTACGCCGAATCGCCAAGAATTAGAAAGCGTGGTTGGCAAATGGCATTCTGAATCTGATTTGGAACAACGCGCACAAAAACTGCGCGAATCATTAGAAATTGAAGCGCTTTTGGTGACCAGGTCGGAAGAAGGCATGAGTCTTTTTACAAAAAACGGCGTTTTGCACCAAAAAGCCCAAGAAGTGCGCGAAGTTTTTGATGTCTCTGGCGCAGGCGACACGGTAATTGCCACCATCGCTGCCACCCGCGCGGCAGGCGCTACTTGGCAAAATGCATTGCATTGGGCAACTTTGGCAGCCGGTGTGGTCATCGGCAAACTCGGCACGGCGGTTATCACCCCGCAGGAATTGCAAACTTTAATCAATTAAGGGGAAAGCAAAATGTATACGATTGTAACCGGCGCGGCAGGCTTTATCGGTTCTAATTTGGTGCGCGCTTTAAATCAAAAAGGAATCAACAAAATTATTGCGGTAGACCATTTGAAACAAGCCGAAAAATTTAAAAATTTGGTGGGTTTGGATATTGCCGATTATTTGGACAAACACGAATTTTTGGATTATTTAAACACCGGAGCATTGGATGGCGATATTGCGGCAATTTTCCACGAAGGCGCTTGTTCCAACACCATGGAAACCGATGGCGCTTATATGATGGAAAACAATTTCCGCTATTCTTCCTTTTTGTTGGATTATTGCGTGGAACAAGAAATTCCATTCATTTACGCTTCTTCTGCCGCAACATACGGCGCCAACAATGTTTTTGTGGAATCCTTTGAAAACGAAGCACCGCTCAACATTTATGGCTATTCCAAATATTTGTTTGACCAAAAAGTGCGGCGAATTTTAAATGAAATGCCTTGTTCGCAAATTGTCGGTTGCCGTTATTTTAATGTTTATGGTTACAACGAATTCCACAAAGGCAAAATGGCAAGCGTTGCCATGCACAATTTTTTTGAATTCAAACAAAATGGTTTTGTGGAATTGTTTGAAGGTTCAGAACATTTTTTGCGCGATTTTATTTTTGTGGAAGATGTGGTTCGCGTGAATTTGCATTTTTTGGAACATCCAGAAATCTCGGGGGTTTTCAATCTTGGCACGGGCAAAGCGCAATCTTTTACCGAAATCTCGCGCGCCGTTATCAACACCATTAGGCAATCACAAAATCTACCCGAATTGTCTTTGGAAGCAATGCAAAATGAAAAATTGTTGCGTTTTAAACCTTTTCCAGATTCTTTAAAAGGCAAATACCAAAGCTTTACCGAAGCTAATCTCAACAACTTGCGCCAAAACGGCAAATACACTGCTGATTTTTTAAGCGTTTATGAAGGCGTTAGCCGTTACACCGCTTGGCTTTTGGAGAATGACAAATGAGCAAAGCGCAACTCTCGAAAATTCGCCCAGATTTTGAAATCATCGCGCGCTGGATTGAACCGAATAATCGCGTGTTGGACTTGGGTTGCGGAGACGGCGCTTTATTAAAATGGTTGCGCGAAAACCGCCCCATTGAATGTTGCGGCGTGGAATTGGATGAACACGCCGTGTTAGAAGCCATTGCCAACAACATTCCCGTTATTCAAAGCGACTTGGAAAACGGCTTACAAGACTTCGCCACACATTCCTTTGACAAAGTGATTTTATCCCGCACTTTGCAAACCATTCGGCAAGTTGAAGTGGTTTTGTCTGAAATGTTGCGCGTGGCGGATGAAGCCATTGTGTCTTTTCCCAATTTTGCTTATTGGAAAAATTTAAAGTCGGTTTTAAAAGGCAAAATGCCTGTTTCTGAAGATTTGCCCTACTCTTGGCACGATTCACCCAACGTACGCTTTTTTACCCTTGCCGATTTTGAAGCGCTTTGCGCCGATTTAAACATTCAAATTCTGGAAAAACATTTGTTGAATGAAGACGGCTCAAACGTTGCCACCCCGCCTGAATTTTCAACGGACGATGTGAATTTTTTAACCTCGCTGGTTGTTTGTCGCCTAGGGCGTTTTAAAAACTAAAAAAATATTGAGTTCACCGTGGAAAATGCCAAAAAATCCTATTTGCAAACGCTTTTTTCCAAAAAAATGCTCATTTGCATCATCACCGGATTTTCATCGGGATTACCGTTTTTGTTGCTTGTTTCGCTTGTGCCCGCTTGGTTAAGAAGTGAATCGGTAGATTTAAAAACCATCGGTTTTTTTGCACTCATTCAATTTCCTTACACGTGGAAATTTTTGTGGTCACCTTTTTTAGACCGTTTTGCGCCATTTTTGGGGCGCCGCCGCGGTTGGATTTTCATTTGCCAACTGTTGCTTTTTTTTATCATCGGCTTTTTGGGCGGTGCCAACCCGCAAGAAAATATTCTTTTAATTGCCACGTTGTGCGGCACCATCGCTTTTATCTCTGCCACTTTGGATATTGCCATTGATGCCTTTCGGCGCGAAATCTTAACGGATGAAGAACTCGGTTTGGGCAATGCCATCCATGTGAATGCTTACCGCGTGGCGGGTTTGGTCCCGGGTTCGCTCTCGCTGATTTTGGCGGACGTTTTGCCGTGGAATCTGGTTTTTTGGGCAACGGCAGCTTTTATGATTCCGGGCGTTTTAATGCCATTTTTTGTGGCTGAACCACCACACCAAAACGCCCCGCGAACCTTGAAAGCGGCACTAAAAATGCCTTTTAAAGAATTTTTAACACGCAAAGGTTGGCGCGGCGTTTTTTTAATTTTGGGGTTCATTTTTTTATACAAATTGGGCGATAGTTTGGCAACTTCCATCATCACGCCATTTTATTTGGATATGGGTTTTTCCAAAACGGACATCGGCTTAATTGCCAAACACGCCGCACTTTGGCCAAGTGTTTTCGGCGCGATGCTGGGCGGCTTGTGGATGATTAAACTCGGCATTAACCGCGCCTTGTGGATTTTTGGCGCGGTGCAATGGGTCACCATTTTGGGTTTTGTTTTTTTGGCAAGCATTGCGCCCTTTGATTCAATCGGTTTTTATGAACGCAGCATTTTGGCAATGATTATCGCCTTGGAATATTTGGGCGTAGGGCTTGGCACAGCGGCGTTTGTCGCTTTTATTGCAAGGGAAACCAACCCCGCTTATACGGCAACGCAAATGGCGCTTTTTACCAGTTTTGCCGCCGTGCCACGCACATTCATCAATGCCTTTGCGGGTGTTTTGGTTGAGCATTTGGGATGGTTTTCTTTTTTTATTTTATGCACCATCCTTGCCACCCCGGGCATGCTTTTGCTGTTGAAAGTGGCTCCTTGGCATGCCAAAAATCATTAAAATCCACGGTAAACATTGTAAAATTTTGATAGTTTTGTTGTTTACCGTGGGTTTTTGTATTTGTTGAATAAAGGAAAAAACCATGCCCGAAGTTGATTTTAAAACCAAGTTTTGTGAAAAATAT
>ERZ1035025.1657-NODE-1657-length-10606-cov-6.148612_pt1 | contig 10606 bp, 19 predicted proteins | sample MGYA00520619_ERZ1035025 | MGnify/ENA primary metagenome ERZ1035025 (study PRJEB33766, sample SAMN09781742) | gut metagenome | biome: gut microbiome | host: Homo sapiens | place: Madagascar | study: EMG produced TPA metagenomics assembly of the PRJNA485056 data...
GAGTAGCGTTCGATGATGAGCGCTTCGTTGATTTCCGGAGCGACTTCGTCGCGGGCCGGAAGGCTCTTGAAGGTGCCGGTGAACTTCTTGGCATCCACCTCAACCCAGGCCGGGAAGCCGTTCTGCTGCGCGAGATCGAGCGCCTCGGCGATGCGGACCTGCTTCTGGGCCTTCTCGCGGACGGCGATCACGTCGCCGGCGCGGACGGAGTAGGAGGGGATGTTCACCTTGCGGCCGTTGACCTCGATGGCGCCGTGGCTGACGAGCTGGCGGGCTTCCGCGCGCGTCGAGCCGAAGCCCATGCGGTAGACGACGTTGTCAAGGCGGCTCTCAAGGAGCTGGAGGAGCTTTTCGCCGGTGTTGCCGCGCTGGCGGGCAGCCTCAGCGAAATAGCGGCGGAACTGCCGCTCGAGAACGCCGTACATGCGCTTGGCCTTCTGCGTTTCACGCATCTGGTTGCCATAGTCGGACATGCGGGCTCCGGAGATCTTGCCGTGCTGGCCCGGCTTGGAGCCGACGTCCTTGACTTTGGACTCAAACGAACGACGGGCGCTCTTCAGATTCAGGTCAATGCCTTCGCGACGCGAAAGCTTGAGCTTGGGACCGAGATATCGTGCCATTTAAAAATGCCTCTCTTATCCTGTAGGACTCCCTACATTCAGTCCGCTGCGCCTCAGCATGCGGCAACGGACGCGGGATTCCACAACAGAATGGAAAATTCTGGAGTGTTAGACGCGGCGACGCTTGGAGGGACGGACGCCGTTGTGCGGGACCGGGGTCACGTCCTGGATGGAGGTGACGCGGATGCCGAGCGCATTGAGCGCGCGCACGGAGGACTCGCGGCCGGGACCGGGGCCCCAGATGCGAACTTCGATGTTCTTCAGACCATGCTCGAGGGCGATCTTGCCGGCCTGGTCCGCAGCCACCTGAGCGGCGAACGGGGTCGACTTGCGCGAGCCCTTGAAGCCCTGCGCGCCGGACGACGAGGCGGCGATGGCGTTGCCCTGACGGTCCGTGATCGTCACGATCGTGTTGTTGAACGAAGCGTGGATGTGAGCGATGCCTTCCGTAACGACCTTGCGGACCTTCTTGCGGGCGCGGGCGTTGGCGGAGGACTTGGAGTTGTTGCCAGCCATAACTTACCTTTGATTACTTCTTGAGCGTGACGCCAACCTTGCGCGGGCCCTTGCGGGTGCGGGCGTTGGTGCGGGTACGCTGACCGCGGACCGGGAGGCCGCGACGATGACGCATGCCACGATAGGTGCCGAGGTCGATCAGACGCTTGATCGAGAGCTGGATCTCACGACGGAGATCGCCTTCGACGGTGAACTTGGAGACGGCATCGCGGATGCGCTCGAGTTCGGCGTCGTCGAGGTCCTGGACCTTCTTCGTGCAGGGGATGCCGCAAGCGTTGAGAATCTGGCGGGCGCGCGGACGGCCGATGCCATAGATGGCAGTGAGACCGATCTCAGCGTGCTGCTGCGGCGGAATATTGATACCGGCGATACGAGCCATTGTGTTACCTCTTTAGCCTTGACGCTGCTTGTGACGCGGGTCAGTGCAGATCACTCGAACAACGCCCTTGCGCTTGATGATCTTGCAGTTGCGGCACATTTTCTTAATTGAAGCTCTAACCTTCATTTAAATAGTCTCCACAAGCTGATGAGCTTGGAATTTCGATGCCCACACGGCAGAAACGTCGAATAATAGTCGACATTGAAGGAACGTGCAACCGAAGAGAGGCCCGGGCTTCAAATTTGCCTCTCCGGGACCGGCTGACGCTTTCGGGGAGGCAATGAGGCCCGCCCCATAGTTGCGCAAAGCGCCTCGAGCGGAGTTCCGCCGGGGCGCCTGGCACAGTTCAAGGGGCGGCGGCGCCGCCCCCAGAACTTTTTTCCTCTTGAGGAGCCCGTCCGTCGCCGGACGGCCTCCTCTCGGAGATCACTTCCGCGTGAGACCGCGGAAGTTTGTCTTCTTCAGCAGATTCTCGTACTGATGGGACATCATGTAGGCCTGAACCTGGCTCATGAAGTCCATCGTGACGACCACAACGATCAGGAGCGACGTGCCGCCGAAATAGAACGGAACGTTGAACTTGAGGTTGAGGAACTCAGGCACGAGGCACACGAACACGAGATACGCGGCGCCGCCGAGCGTGAGACGAAGCAGCACGCGGTCGATGTAGCGCGCCGTCTGCTCGCCCGGACGGATGCCCGGGATGAACGCGCCGCTCTTCTTGAGGTTCTCCGCGGTTTCCTTCGGGTTGAAGACCAACGCCGTGTAGAAGAACGCGAAGAAGATGATGAGCGCGGCGTAGAGCAGCGTGTAAAGCGGCTGACCGGGCGACAGGGCCGCGGCGAGGTCACGGATCCAGCGAGTGGAGTCGCCGGAGGTGAACCAGCCCGCGAGCGTCGCGGGGAACAGGATCAGCGACGAAGCGAAGATCGGGGGAATGACGCCCGACATGTTCATCTTGAGCGGCAGATACGAGCTCTGGCCGCCGTAGATCTTGTTGCCGATCTGGCGCTTGGCGTAGTTGACCGTGATGCGGCGCTGGCCGCGTTCGATGAAGACCACGAAGGCGGTGACGGCGAGGACGATCGCGATCACGAAGATCGCCGCCAGGGGGCTGATGGCGCCCGTCGAGACGAGCTGGAACAGTCCGCTCGCTCCGTTCGGAAGCCCGGCCACGATGCCGGCGAAGATGATGATCGAGATGCCGTTGCCGAGACCGCGCTCGGTGATCTGCTCGCCGAGCCACATGAGGAACATGGTGCCCGTGAGCAGCGACACGGTCGTCGTGATGCGGAAGAGGAACCCGGGGTCGATGACGAGCCCGGGCTGCGTTTCGAGCGCTACGGCGATGCCGAAGCCCTGGAAGAGACCAAGCAGAAGCGTCCCGTAGCGGGTGTACTGCGTGATCTTCCTGCGGCCCTGCTCGCCCTCCTTGCGGATCGCCTCGAGCGACGGCAGCACGTACGACAGCATCTGAAAGATGATCGATGCGGAGATGTACGGCATGATGCCGAGCGCGAAGACGGAGAAGCGCGAGAGGGCGCCGCCGGAGAACATGTTGAACAGCCCGAGAATGCCACCCTGCTGCTGGTTGAACAGCTGCTGGAGCATATCGGGATCAATGCCCGGAACCGGCACGTGAGCGCCGATGCGGTACACAACAAGCGCAAGCGCCAGGAAGATCAGGCGACCCTTGAGGTCGCCGTACTTGCTGAGGCCAGACTGCTGCTTTGAGCTGGGGCTGGTCGCCACGTTCTATCCTCTTTGCTGGTTGACTCTTACTCGGCGATGGAGCCGCCGGCCGCCTCGATAGCGGCGCGGGCGCCCTTCGTGACGCCGAGGCCGCGCACCGTCACCTTGCGGGTGATGGCGCCCGAGAGAATCACGCGAGCGTTCTGGGCGAGGGTAGAAACGACGCCGGCCTCCTTGAGGACGAGCAGATCGACTTCATCGAGGCCGAGACGCTCGAGGTCGGAGAGGCGAACCACCTCGACGAACTTGCGCGAGAGGGACGTGAAGCCGCGCTTCGGGAGGCGGCGATACATCGGCATCTGGCCGCCTTCGAAACCGACCTTGTGGAAGCCGCCGGCACGCGACTTCTGGCCCTTGTGACCGCGACCCGCGGTCTTGCCCCAGCCGCTGCCAACGCCGCGGCCGATGCGGTGATGGGCGTGCTTCGAGCCCTCAGCGGGCTTGATGGTATTCAAACGCATTTTGGGTCATCCTTCGGATCATTCGACGCGCACGAGGTACGCGACCTTGGTGATCATTCCGCGGACGGCGGGCGTGTCTTCGAGCTCGCGCGTCTGACGGATCTTCTTGAGGCCGAGACCGAGCACGGTGGCGCGGTGATCCGCGTTCGTGCCGATCGGGCTCTTCACCAGAGTGACCTTGAGGGTCTTCTTTTCGGACATGTCTTGGTCTCCGGATTAGCCGAGGAGCTCTTCGACCGTCTTGCCGCGCTTGGCCGCGATGTCGGCGGGGGAGCGCAGGTTCTCGAGGGCGTTGAGCGTCGCACGGACGAGGTTGTACGGATTGGTCGAGCCATAGGCCTTCGCAACGACGTTGCGAATGCCGACGGCGTCGCAGACGGCGCGCATCGGGCCGCCGGCGATGACGCCGGAGCCTTCAGGAGCCGGCATCATGATGACGCGGGAGGCGCCGTGACGGCCCTCGACGGCGTGGTGAAGCGTGCCGTTCTTGAGCGGAACGCGCTTCATGGCGTGACGGGCACGCTCCATCGCCTTGGAGACCGACTGCGGGACCTCACGGGACTTGCCCGTGCCCATGCCGATCGAGCCGTCACCGTCGCCCACGACCGTGAGCGCCGCGAAGGCGAGGATGCGGCCGCCCTTGACCGTCTTGGAGACGCGGTTGACCGCGATCATCTTCTCACGCAGGCCGTCGTCCTGTTCGTCGACCGCGTTTTTGCGATTGTCCTTAGCCATTTGCCAGCCCCTGATTAGAACTTGAGGCCAGCTTCACGCGCGGCTTCAGCGAGCGCGGCGATGCGGCCATGGAAACGGTAGCCCGAACGGTCAAAGGCGCAGGTTTCGATACCGGCGGCCTTGGCCTTTTCGGCGATGCGGGCGCCAACGATCTTGGCAGCGGCGACGTTGCCGCCACGGCCGGTCTGGCTGGCGAGCTGAGCGCGCACTTCGGGCTCGACCGTGGAGGCGGAGCAGAGCGTGCGGCCGTTGTCGGCGGAAATGATGCTGGCGTAGATGTGCAGGTTGGTGCGATGGACCGTCAGGCGATCGACCTTCTGCAGCAGAATGCGGGCACGCGTGGCGCGAGCGCGACGCAGGCGGCTTTGTTTCTTGTTGATCATCTTCTAACGTCCGAATTACTTCTTCTTGGTTTCCTTGATCACGACGTGCTCGTTCGCGTAGCGCACGCCCTTGCCCTTGTAGGGCTCGGGAGCGCGGTAGGCGCGAATCTCAGCGGCCGTCTGACCAACCTTCTGCTTGTCGGCGCCCTTGATGACGATTTCCGTCGGGGCGGGCGTCTCGACCTTGACGCCGGCGGGCATCTGGTGGACGACCGGGTGCGAGAAGCCGAGAGACAGGTTGAGCTTGTCGCCCTGGGCCTGGGCGCGGTAGCCGACGCCGACGAGCGCGAGGCGCTTCTCGAAGCCGGTGGCGCAACCCTTGACCATGTCGTTGACGAGCGCGCGCATCGTGCCGACGTTTGCGTTCGACTCACGGGTCTGGGCGGTCTGCTCGAAGTGAAGGTGGCCGTCGGCCTCCGTCACCTTGACCAGGGGAAGAATGTGCATCTTGACCTCGCCGATCGGACCCTTGACGGTCACGAAGTCGGCGGAGAGCTCAACCGTCACGCCCTTGGCGATGGCGACGGGGATCTTAGCGATACGACTCATTTCACACTCCTCGGGTTAGGCGACGTAGCACAGAACTTCGCCGCCGACGCCGGCCGCGCGGGCAGCGCGATCGGTCATCACGCCCTTCGGGGTCGAAACGATCGCGATGCCGAGACCGTTCATCACCTGGGGGATGCTGTCGTGATTCTTGTAGATGCGCAGGCCCGGACGGGACACGCGCTCGAGGCGCTCGATGACGGGGCGGCCGGCATAGTACTTGAGCGTCACATTGAGCTCAGCCTTGCCGTCGTTGGCCGCGACTTCATAGTTCTCGATGTAGCCCTCATCCTTGAGGACCTTGGCGATGGCAACCTTCAGCTTGGAGGAAGGCATGACCACCGCAACCTTGTCGACCATCTGACCGTTGCGGATGCGGGTCAGCATGTCGGCGATCGGATCACTCATACTCATTTCGCAATCTCCACGCTTACCAGCTGGCCTTCTGGAGGCCGGGGATGTCACCGCGCATGGCGGCTTCACGGATCATTTCGCGGCACAGACCGAACTTGCGGAAGTTGCCACGGGGACGGCCCGTGATCGCGCAGCGGTTGCGCAGACGGACCGGGGACGCGTTGCGCGGCAGCTTCTCGAGCTGGGCGCGGGCGTCGAGACGTTCATCCATCGAGCGGGTAGCGTCGTTGATGATGGCCTTGAGGGCGGCGCGCTTGGCCGCGAACTTGGCGACCGTCGCGCGGCGCTTGGCTTCGCGGTTAATAAGAGCAAGTTTTGCCATTTTGCGTCAACCTCAGTTGCGGAACGGGAAGCTGAACCCGGAGAGGAGCGCCTTGGCTTCCTCGTCGGTCTTCGCCGTCGTGGTGATAGAAATGTTCATCCCTCGGATGGCGTCGATCTTGTCGTACTCGATTTCCGGGAAGATGATCTGTTCCTTGAGGCCGATGTTGTAGTTGCCGCGGCCGTCGAAGGCGCGACCCGAAACGCCGCGGAAGTCGCGGACGCGCGGGAAGGCGATCGTGACGAGACGGTCGAGGAAGTCGTACATGCGCTCGCCGCGGAGCGTGACCATGCAGCCGATGGGCATGTTCTCGCGGATCTTGAAGTTCGCGATGGCCTTGCGGGTGCGGGTGACGAGCGGCTTCTGGCCGGCGATCTTGGTCATGTCGCCGACGGCAAACTCGATGTTCTTCTTGTCGTTCACGGCCTCACCGACGCCCATGTTGAGCGTGATCTTGGTGATGCGCGGAACCTGCATGACCGTCTTGTAGCCGAACTTCTTCATCAGTTCGGGGACAATGGTGTCGTGGTAAAGGGAGCTGAAACGCGACATGGTCACCCTCATTCGGCCTTGGCACCGACCACGGCGCCATTGGACTTGAACACGCGAACCTTCTTGCCGTCGACTTCCTTGAAGCCGACGCGTTCGCCCTTGCCCGTTTCCGGGTTGACCAGCATGACGTTGGACTGATCGATCGGGAGGGTCTTGTCGACGATGCCGCCCTCGACGCCGAGGGTCGGGTTCGGACGAACGGCCTTCTTCACGACGTTGACGCCTTCCACGATGACGTGGCGCTCATCAACGCGAGCGAGAACCGTGCCCTTGGTGCCGCGGTCGCGGCCGGCGATGACCACAACCTGGTCGCCCTTACGAATGCGCTGCATGTGATCTCCTCGATTAGATGACTTCAGGAGCGAGGGACACGATCTTCATGAACTGCTCGGTGCGCAGCTCGCGCGTCACCGGCCCGAAGATGCGGGTGCCGATCGGCTCCAGCTTGTTGTTGAGGAGAACGGCGGCGTTGCCGTCGAAGGCAATCTTGGAACCGTCGGGACGACGGACGCCATGGGCGGTGCGGACGACAACGGCGTTGTAGACCTCGCCCTTCTTGACGCGGCCGCGCGGAGCCGCTTCCTTGACCGTCACCTTGATGACGTCGCCGATGTTGGCATAACGGCGCTTCGAGCCGCCCAACACCTTGATACACATCACTGAACGGGCGCCGGTGTTATCGGCGACGTCCAGTCGGCTTTGCATCTGAATCATTAGTGAAAAATTCCAACTTATTCCGCATACGCGGACAGTATTGGCCCCGTATGGCGGGGATGAAGCCCGCTGACGCGGATCGCGCAGCATCTGTCGTGCGCGCCCTTTCAACGGACTAGAAATGCATCGCCCGGAATCCCACCAGAAGTGGCATCCGGGCGACGGGGTGCAAATATAACTGAGCGATCAGTTTCTTTGCAAGCGAGTCAGGGGGATTTTTTGTCTCCCCCGGATCGTTTTTTTAGAGGACTTCGGCCTTCTTCAGGATCTTCGTCACCTGCCAAGACACGGTCTTGGCGACGGGGGCGGTCTCCTGGATCTCGACCTGATCACCCTCGGCGCAGGCGAGTTCGTCGTGAGCGTGGTACTTCTTGCTCTTGACGACGTACTTGCCGTAGAGCGGGTGCTTGACCTTGCGCTCGACAAGAACGGTGACCGTCTTGTCCATCTTGTTGCTCGTCACGACGCCCTGGAGGGTGCGAGTGAGCGATTCCTTCGTCTGTTCGGTCATTTCGTGGTCGCCTTCTGGGTGAGGATGGTGCGAACGCGAGCGATGTCGCGACGCGTCTGGCGCAGCGAGGCCGTGTTCTGCAGCTGCTGGGTGGCCTTCTGCATGCGCAGCTTGAAGTGCGTCTTCAGAAGTTCCTGCAGTTCCTGCTTGAGCTCGGTCTCACTCTTGGCACGCAGTTCCTTAACGTTCATGTCCGTGTCTCCTTGTGAATTACATGCCGACCTGGCGGACAACGAACGTGGTCTTCACCGGCAGCTTGGCGGCCGCGAGGGCGAAGGCTTCGCGAGCGAGCGACTCCTCGACGCCGTCCATTTCGTAGAGCACGCGGCCCGGCTGGACCAGCGCGACCCAGTACTCAGGATTGCCCTTGCCGTTGCCCATGCGGACCTCGGCGGGCTTCTTCGAAATGGGCTTGTCCGGGAAGATGCGGATCCAGACGCGGCCACCGCGCTTGATGTGGCGCGTGATGGCGCGGCGAGCGGCCTCGATCTGGCGGGCCGTGATGCGGCCGCGCTCGAGCGTCTTCAGGCCGAACTCACCGAAGGAAACGTTCGCACCGCGGGTGGCGAGGCCGTAGTTGCGGCCCTTCTGATCCTTGCGGTACTTGCGACGATTAGGCTGCAGCATCGTTATTCTCCGTCCTTAGCAGCCGGCTTGGCAGCGCGGTCCTGCTTCATGTCATTGCGACGGCCGTTGTTGCGGCGCGCACCGGGCTTGCCGTTGCGATCCGAGCGGCGGCCACGGCGGTCTTCGCGGGGAGCCTGAGCGTCAGCGGCCTCGTCGGCGCCGAACTTCTCTCCCTTGTAGACCCAGACCTTGACGCCGACGACGCCGTACGTCGTGTGAGCTTCGCTCGTGGCGTAGTCGATGTTGGCGCGGAGCGTCTGAAGGGGCACGCGGCCCTCGCGGTACCACTCGTCGCGGGCGATGTCAGCGCCGTTGAGACGGCCCGAGGACTGCACCTTGATGCCGAGGGCGCCAAGGCGCATGGCGTTCTGCATGGCGCGCTTCATGGCGCGGCGGAACATGACGCGCTTCTCGAGCTGCTGCGTGATGCCGTCGGCGATCAGCTTGGCGTCGAGCTCGGGGCGACGGACCTCCTCGATGTTGACGTGCACGGGCACGCCCATCATCTTCTGGACCTCAGCCTTGAGCGCCTCGATGTCAGCACCCTGCTTGCCGATCACGATGCCCGGACGGGCCGTGTAGATCGTGATGCGGGCGTTGTTGGCCGGACGCTCGATGAGAACGCGGGCGACGGACGCATTGCGGAGCTTCTTCAGGAGGAAGGCGCGGACCTTGAGGTCCTCCTGAAGGGTGCTCGGGTAATCACGGCCGTTCGCATACCAGCGGGACGTCCAGTCACGCGTAACCGGAAGGCGGAAGCCGGTGGGATTAATTTTCTGACCCATGGTAATTCACCTGTTTCTTAGCTTTCGCCGTCGCCGACGGTGATGTAGATGTGGCTCGTCTGCTTGTTGATGCGCGTGCCGCGGCCCTTGGCGCGAGCGGCGAAGCGGCGCAGCGTGGCGGCCTTCTCCACATGGATCTTCGTGACAACGAGCGTGTCGATGTCAGCGCCGAAGTTGTGCTCGGCGTTGGCGATCGCGCTCTCGAGCGCCTTGCGGATGATGCCGGCGGCGCGCTTCTGGGTGAACTCGAGGATGGCAAGAGCCTTGCCAACCTGCTGACCGCGGATCAGGTCAGCGACGAGGCGACCTTTCTGGGCGGAAAGGCGAACGCCGCGAACTTTAGCTGTCGTTTCCATTTACTTACCCACCTTCTTGTCGCCGGCAGCGTGACCCTTGAACGTGCGGGTGAGCGCAAATTCGCCGAGCTTGTGACCGACCATGTTTTCGTTGATGTAGACCGGCACATGCTGACGGCCGTTGTGGACGGCGATGGTCAGACCGATGAATTCCGGAACGATCGTCGAACGACGCGACCAAGTCTTGAGCGGACGCTTGTCGCGGCTCGCCTGGGCGGCTTCAACCTTCTTCATGAGGTGCCCGTCAACGAACGGGCCTTTTTTCAAAGAGCGAGACATTCTGGGGCTCCCTTACTTGCGGTTACGGCGCTGGATGATCATGGAATCCGTGCGCTTGCTGTTGCGGGTACGATAGCCCTTCGTGAGCTGACCCCACGGCGTGACAGGAGCGCGGCCCGTGCCGGTCTTGCCTTCGCCGCCGCCGTGCGGATGATCCACCGGGTTCATGGCGACGCCGCGAACCGTCGGACGGACGCCGCGCCAGCGCTTCGCACCGGCCTTGCCGAGCTCACGGAGGCTGTTCTCCTCGTTGCCGACCGTGCCGATGGTGGCGCGGCACTCGATGAGGACGCGACGGACCTCGCCGGAGCGCAGGCGAACCTGGGCGTACTCGCCCTCGCGGGCGATCAGCTGGCCGAAGGCGCCGGCGGCGCGAACGAGCTGGGCGCCCTTGCCCGGCAGGAGCTCGATGCAGTGAATCGTCGAGCCGACGGGGATGTTGCGCAGCGGAAGCGTGTTGCCGACCTTGATCGGGGACTCGGGACCGTTGAAGATCTCCTGGCCGACCGTCAGGCCCTTCGGGGCGATGATGTAGCGGCGCTCGCCGTCAGCGTACAGGACGAGGGCGATGTTCGCGGAGCGGTTCGGATCGTACTCGATGCGCTCGACGCGGGCGGGAATGCCGTCCTTGTTGCGCTTGAAGTCGATGATGCG
>ERZ1035025.1658-NODE-1658-length-10605-cov-5.187962_pt1 | contig 10605 bp, 13 predicted proteins | sample MGYA00520619_ERZ1035025 | MGnify/ENA primary metagenome ERZ1035025 (study PRJEB33766, sample SAMN09781742) | gut metagenome | biome: gut microbiome | host: Homo sapiens | place: Madagascar | study: EMG produced TPA metagenomics assembly of the PRJNA485056 data...
GACCGGTGAACATCGGGAGAAATCAACACTTTGTCGAAACAGAGCCAAAGGAAAGGCCGGGCGCGCGCGAAGCGCCCCGGCCGGCGTCGTGAGCGCCATTATAAGTTGGGGGCCGCGGCGCGCCCCGACGGGCGCCGCAGCCGACTTGCAACAAGTCACAAAGAAACCCGGGGTCGGAAGGCCGCGCCGGTCGCTACCGGTTCGGGGGAAGCTGCGGGTTCTGAGCGCGGTTCCGGACACAACTTCGGGCCCGCCCGTAAAAGATCCTTTGCGGGCCTTTGATAGAATCGGTGGACAACGAACCCCCGCGGGAGAACGACTCCCTCGGGGATCCTTTTTCTTGGCGTACGGGCGGTCCGACCGCCGCCCCCTTCACGCACCCACAGGACCCGAGAGGCATGGACAGGCCCGCCATCCATCATTGGCACTTCACCGTGACGGCGTCGTCGATCGACGTGCTCGGTCACGTCAACAACCGCGAGTACCTCCGCTGGACGGAGACCGCGGCGACCGCGCACGCCGAGTCGCTCGGGTGGCCGCTGGACGCCATGAAGCGCGCGGGCGGCGTGTGGGTCGCGCACCGGCACTGGATCGAATATCTCCAGCCTGCGCACCAGGGCGACGAGATCGACCTCTACACCTGGGTGGAGACGATGGGGAGCGCCGCGAGCCTGCGCCGCTTCGCGGTGAAGTCGGGCGAACGCCTTCTCGCCGTCGCCGCGACCGAATGGGTCTATGTGGACGTCGAGCGGATGCGGCCCTGCCTCATCCCCGAGACGGTCGCCTCGTCCTTCCCGCTCGTGCCCGCGGACGACGAGCGTCTCGCGGCGCTCGGCATCGCCCGTGCGCCCCGCTGGAACCCGACGGGCCGCAACGCCGGAGGCCGATGAATGGAAGACTGGGTCAAGATCGAACACCTCACCTTCGGCTACGGCCGCCGCACGATTCTCGAAGACGTCTCGATGCGGTTCGGCCGCGGTCAGGTGGTCGCCATCATGGGCGGCTCGGGGATGGGGAAGACGACGCTTTTGAAGCTCATCGGCGGGCTCCTCGCGCCGCAGTCGGGCACCGTGACGATCGGGGGCGAGACGCTTGACCCGAAGGACGTCGCGAAGCTCTTCCGCATGCGCCGCCGCATGGGGATGCTCTTTCAGTTCGGGGCGCTCTTCACGGACCTCTCGGTCTATGACAACGTCGCGTTTCCGATCCGCGAGCAGACGGACTTGGACGAGGAGACCGTGCGCGACCTCGTTCTTATGAAGCTCAACGCCGTAGGGCTTCGGGGCGCGGCGAACCTCATGCCCTCGGAGATCTCGGGCGGCATGGCCCGCCGCGTGGCCCTTGCGCGCACGATCGCGCTCGACCCCGCGCTCATTCTCTACGACGAGCCCTTCGCGGGGCTCGACCCCATCTCGATGGGCGTCACCGCGCGCCTGATCCGCGACCTCAACGACGCGCTCGGGGCGACCTCGCTCATCGTGACGCACGACGTCGCGGAAACCTTCGACATCGCCGACTACGTCTACATGATCTCCGAGGCGCGCGTGGCGGCCGAGGGGACGCCCGAGGAGATGCGCCGCTCCGAGGATCCCTTCGTGCGTCAGTTCGTCGGGGGCCTGCCCGACGGCCCGGTGCGCTTCCAGTACCCCGCGCCCGGCTTTGCGGGCGACCTCGGGCTCCCGGAGAGGAAAAGGAGCGCCTCATGATCACGAATCTTCTCGCCGCGCTCGGCGCGTTCGTTCTCAACGCCTTCGCCGCGACGGGCCGCTTCGGGCTCTTCGCCTGGCAGGTGCTCACGCGCCTCGGAGGCGTGCGCATGAGGACCATAGTCGAGCAGATCCACTTCATCGGGAACTACTCGCTTCTCATCATCGGCGTCTCGGGGCTCTTCGTCGGGTTCGTGCTCGGCCTGCAGGGCTACTACGTCCTCGTGAGCTACGGCAGCGAAGAGGCCCTGGGCGTTCTCGTCGCGATGTCCCTCGTGCGCGAGCTCGGGCCCGTCGTGACGGCGCTGCTCTTCGCGGGACGCGCCGGAACGGCGCTCACCGCCGAGATCGGCCTCATGCGCTCGGGCGAGCAGCTCGCCGCGATGGAGATGATGGGCGTCGACCCGGTGCGTCGCGTGCTCGCGCCGCGCTTCCTCGGCGGCTTCATCTCGATGCCGATCCTCGCGCTCATCTTCTCGGCCGTGGGCATCCTGGGCGCCTGGATCGTGGGCGTGGGGCTCATCGGCACGGACGCGGGCGCCTTCTGGTCGCAGATGCAGGCGGCCGTGGACGTGCGGCACGACATCGGCAACGGCGTCGTCAAGAGCATCGTCTTCGGCGCGGCGGTCACGCTCATCGCGCTCTACCAGGGCTACGCCTCGCGCCCGACCCCGGACGGCGTCGCGCGCGCGACGACCTCGACCGTGGTGCTCTCGTCGCTCCTCGTGCTCGGGCTCGACTTCATCATGACGGCCTCGATGTTCACGACGGTCTGAGGCGGACGAAATTCAAGAAAAACACTCGGCAGGAAACACTCATGCAGAAGAATCGATCCCTCGAGATCATGGTCGGGCTCTTTCTCGTGCTCGGCTTTCTCGCGGCGCTCTTCATGGCGCTGCAGGCGGCCAATCTCGGCAGCTTCAGCTTCGGGAACGCCACGTACGCGGTCACCGCGGACTTTGACAACATCGGCGGCCTCAAGCCACGCGCCGCGGTGAAGAGCGCGGGCGTCGTCGTCGGGCGCGTGCGCTCGATCGCCTTCGACCCGGAGACCTTCCAGGCGCGCGTGACGCTCGACATGGACGCGCGCTATCCCTTCCCCGAGGACAGCTCGGCGAAGATCCTGACGGCGGGCCTGCTCGGCGAGCAGTACGTCGGCATCGAGGCCGGGGCGGACGAGAAGAACCTCGAGGCGGGCTCGCGCATCCGCCGCACGCAGAGCGCGGTCGTGCTCGAGAACCTCATCAGCCAGTTTCTCTACTCCAAGGCCGAGGAGGGCGGGAAGTGATCGGCCTGCTCGCAAGAACATCGGAAAAGACCATGACGCGAAAGACTCTCTCCCCCGCCCTCGCGCTCGCCGCCTGCGCCTCGCTTCTCGCAGGGTGCGCGCAGGTGCCGCCCAACGCGGGCGAGAACCCCGCGGACCCCTGGGAGGGGTTCAACCGCAACGTCCACGCCTTCAACAGCACCCTCGACCGCGCGGTTGCCAAGCCCGTCGCCGAGGCCTACGTCGAGTGGACGCCCGAGCTCGTGCGAAAGGGCGTCTCGAACGCCGTCGACAACCTGGGCGAGCCCTCGAACGCCCTCAACAACACCCTGCAGGGCAAGGTCGACAAGGGGATCGGGAGCCTCTTCCGGTTCCTCGTCAACTCGACCTTCGGCATCGCCGGCCTTTTTGACGTCGCCGGCGAAATCGGCCTTGCGGCCGCGCCCGAGGACTTCGGCCAGACGCTCGGCGTCTGGGGTGTGGGGCAGGGCCCCTATCTGGAACTTCCGCTTCTCGGGCCCTCGACCGTGCGCGACGTGACGCGCTACCCCGTGCGCTGGGCCGCCGGCCCCATGACTTACGTCCTCGATGACGAGGAGTGGTATTGGAGCGCGGGGCTGCTCGCCCTTGAGGGCGTCGACGCCCGCGCGCGGCTCCTCCCCCTGGAGGCGATGCGCGCTTCGACGGTCGACGAGTACGCCGCGATCCGCGACGCCTACCTCGCCGCGCGCGAGAACGCGGTGAGGGACGGCGAGAAGGCTGACGAGCAAGAGGAGCTCGGCGCGCTCACGCCGCTCTCGTTTGACGACGAGGACAATGAGGACGGGGAAGAGAAGTCCGGCGCCCCCGCCGGAGTGCAGCAGCCCGAGGATTCCGGGAATACTGACGGAAAGAACTGACGCGAGGAGACAAGAGAACCATGCAGCGCAGAACGCTTCTGAGGGCTTCGGCCCTTCTTGCGGCCATGCCGCTCTCCCTTTCCACGGCCCGCGGCGCATTCGCGGCAGGGCTCCCCTTTGACGACAAAGGCGATCCCTTCGCCTTCGTCGTCGACCTCTCGAACGCCGTGCTTGACCGCATCCGCTCGAGCCCCGAGCTTCAGGCGGGCGACATCGCGAGCATCCGCCGCCTCGTCGACGACCTGATCATGCCGGCGACGGATTTCACGATGATGACCCGCATGACGGTGGGGCCGAAGTGGCGCCAAGCGACCAAGGAGCAGCGCCAGGCCCTCCAGGACGGGTTCGAGAACCTCCTGATGCGCGTCTACGCGGGGGGCCTGTCGGTCGTCAAGGACCAGCGCTGCGAGGCGCGCCCCACGCGCGCGAAGACTCCGCAGCCCGAGATGGTGATCCGGACGCTCTTGAAGAGCGCGGAGAGCTCGGGCGAGCCCGTTTCGCTCGACTACCGCATCTACCGCACGAAGGACGGCGCCTGGCGGATCGTCGACGTCAACATCGAGGGAATCTGGATGGTCGAGAACTACCGCTCGCAGTTCGCATCCGTCCTCTCGCAGGACGGCGTCGAGGGGCTCATCCGGCTCTTCAGCGAGAAGGGCGAGGCGCTCGCCGAGTCGATGAGGAGGAACGCGCCGGGGGCAGCGAAGTGAAGCTCGGCGTCAAGGAGATCAGCATCAATGACGCCCGCGAAGTCAAGCGCGCGGTCCTTGCCGCCGTCGACGCGGGCGAGCGCGAGATCGACCTCTCGGGCGTCGAGCGCGCGCAGAGCGTCGCGCTCTCCGTCCTCCTCTCGGCCCGCCGCAGGGCGGCCGCGCGCGGGGGCGACCTCACGGTCGTGAACGCGCCCGAGGAGCTCAGGACCCTCGCGCGCCTCTACGGCGTCGAGGCGCTGCTCGGGTTCGGACCGGACAAGTCTGAGAAGGCCTGACAGGCGATAATCCCGGTCCGTGCGCGCCTTCCCCCCGCTTCATTTGCGGCAGGCGCGCCCCGAAACAACCTTTCCTGCCGGCGCCGAGGGGCTTCTTTCAGGCTCCCGGGCGGCGTGGCATTGGAGGCGAGAACATGGAAAAACTCAGGATTCGCGGCGGACGCCGGCTCGTGGGCGAAGTGAGGACGAGCGGCGCGAAGAACGCGGCGCTGCCCATCCTCTGCGCAGCCCTTCTCACCGCGCAGGACCTGCGGCTCACGAACGTCCCCGATCTCGCCGACGTGCGCACGATGCTCCGGCTTCTCGAGGGCATGGGCGTCGTCGTCACGCGCGACGCCGCGGACCGCAGCGCGGTGACGCTCAACGCCGGGCGCCTTTCGAGCACCGTCGCGCCCTATGAGCTCGTGAAGACCATGCGCGCGTCGATCCTGACGCTCTGTCCGCTCGTCGCGCGCTTCGGCTCGGCACGCGTGAGCCTGCCCGGCGGATGCGCCATCGGGGCGCGGCCGGTCGACCAGCACATCAAGGGCCTGCGCGCGCTCGGCGCGCGCGTCGAGATCGACCACGGGTACGTCGACGCGTCCGCAAGCCGCCTCGCGGGCGCCCGGATCGTCACGGACATGGTGACCGTCACCGGAACGGAGAACCTCATGATGGCGGCCGTTCTCGCCCAAGGGCGGACGGTCATCGAGAACGCCGCCCGCGAGCCCGAGGTCGTCGATCTCGCGAAGTGCCTCGTTGCCATGGGCGCGCGGATCTCCGGGGCCGGCACGCCCACGATCGTGATCGACGGCGTCGAGAGCCTCCACGGCGCCGAGCACGCGGTCGTCGCCGACCGCATCGAGGCGGGAAGCTACCTGTGCGCCGCGGCCGCCACGGGCGGGGACGTCCTCGTCACGCGCTGCGTGCCCGGGGACCTCGAGGCCGTCCTCGCCAAGCTCGCCGACATGGGCGCGCAGCTCGAGTCCGGGGAGGACTGGATTCGCCTCAGGATGATCGGGCGCCCGAAGGCCGTCAAGATCCGCACGACGCCGCACCCGGGGTTTCCGACGGACATGCAGGCGCAATTCATGGCGATCGCGACGGTGGCCGAGGGGGTGTCGGAGGTCACCGAAACGATCTTTGAAAACCGCTTCATGCACGTGCCCGAGCTCATGCGCATGGGCGCGAGGATCCGCGTGAACGGCAACACCGCCGTGATCGACGGCGTCGAGCGCCTCGAGGGCGCGGCCGTCATGGCGACGGACCTGCGCGCCTCGGCCTCGCTCGTGATCGCGGCCCTCGCCGCCCAGGGCGAGAGCACCGTTGACCGCCTCTACCACCTCGACCGCGGCTACGAGCGCATGGAGGAGAAGCTCCGCGGGCTCGGAGCGGACGTCGAGCGCGTCCGCGCCTGAAGGGGGCGCTCCGCTAGCATATTCTGCGCGTCCGCGCCACAGCTCTTGGCCCATTGACCGCGGGCGCGCGATGGGCCAATATTTCAGTCTGAGTCCTTTTCCGGAACCCGAGCGATCAGCTTGATTTTCCGCGGGAAGGCAGGAACACAGATCCCCGAAGCGGAGAGCGCCGGGGACTCCTCAATCAGGAACAGACATGTCTGACTGCATCTTCTGCAAGATCGCCGCGGGCGAGATCCCGTCGAACAAAATCTACGAGGACGACGACGTCGTCGCCTTCAAGGACATCCACCCGCAGGCGCCGGTGCATTTCCTGATCGTCCCGAAGCGGCACATCACGTCGCTCGCCACGGCTGAGCCGGGTGACGATGCGCTTTTGGGTAAAATGCTCGGTCTCACGCGCAGGCTCGCCCTCGAGCAGGGCTGCGAGAACGGCTTCCGGGTGATCATCAACACCGGCCGCGACGGCGGCCAGGAAGTTTCGCATCTTCACGTGCACGTCCTGGGCGGCCCCCGTCCTTGGAAGCGCACCACCGAATTCTGATTCGAATCCCGCACGCGCAGGATTCACGATCCACTCTAGGAGTTGAAAAATGGGTTCCCTTTCCGTCTGGCACTGGCTGATCGTCCTCGCCATCGTCGTGCTCGTCTTCGGCACCGGCAAGCTCAAGAACATGGGCAAGGACCTGGGCGGCGCCATCAAAGGCTTCAAGGAGGGCATGCGCGAGGCTGAGGACAAGCCCGCCGCCGCCGATCCCAAGGAGATCCCGCAGCAGGCCGTCGCCAAGTCGGCCGACGCGATCGACGTCGAGGCCAAGGACAAGCCCAAGGCCTGATTCCTTCCTCACGCCCGCAGCCGCACCCGCGCATGGCATGGAGCCATGCGCAGCGGGGCGCGGCCCTTTCCGCCCCATTGCCAACGGACCGCGGCAGCCTCATTGAAAGGCGCCGCGGCCTTTTGCAGTTTCAGCACCCCACCCAAGAGCCGCCATGTTTGACTTCGGTTTCAGCGAGATGATGATCGTCGGCGTCGTCGCGCTTGTCGTCCTCGGGCCCGAGAGGCTCCCGCTCGTCGCCCGCAAGACGGGCGAGTGGATCGGAAAGGCCCAGCGCTTCGTCGCGCAGGTCAAGTCCGACATCGACCGGGAGACGGAGCTCTCTGAGCTCAAGCGCATCCAGGACGAGGCGAAGAACCTCGCGCAGGACATGAAGTCCGCAGTCGAGAAGGAGGCGAGCGGCATCGAGTCGAGCGTGAAGAGCGCTGCCGACGCCGCGAACGCCGCCGGCCGCGAGGCCGAGCAGGCCTTCGACGCGGTGAAGTCGGAGGCCTCGGGCGCTGCGAGCCCGGCGGAAGGCGCGTCCTCGACGAGCTCCACGGCCTCTGCGACGTCTTCGACCTCCTCGGCGAGCTCGGAGGACATCGCGAGCGTCTACGGCTGGGGCGACGAGAACACCGACAGCGACATCATGACGCCCGCCTATGCGTGGAGCGAGCCCAAGACCTTCACCAAGCGCTACCACTCCGGCCCCTCGGTCGACGACCTCGCCCAGGAGCTCGAGAGCCTGCGCCGCGAGCTCGGCATGCGCGAGAGCAACCGTCTTTCGGGCTCGGTCGGCCGGCGCTCGCTCGCGCCGCGCGCGAAGAACGCCCGCGCCCGCATCTACCGCTGAAACGAACAATCCGCAGGACAGCCAGAAAATGACCGATCAGAAGCCGGCGCTCGAGGCGCCAGACGATCCCGCCAACGAGCAGCCGCTCGTCGCGCATCTCATCGAGCTGCGCAACCGCCTCGTGAAGGCGGTCCTCGCCGTGGTGATCGTGTTCGCGTGCCTCTCGCCCTTCATGAAGCAGATCTTCGACTACCTGTCGCAGCCCCTGATGGTGGCGCTGCCCCAGGGCGCGAAGCTCCTCGCGACGGGCGTTGTGGCGCCGTTCTTCGTGCCGCTCAAGGTGACGCTCTTCGTGGCGTTCCTGATTGCCCTGCCGATCGTGCTCTACCAGATCTGGGCCTACATTGCGCCGGCGCTCTACCGCAGCGAAAAGCGCCTTGCGCTCCCGGTCCTCATCTCCTCGATCGTGATGTTCGCGGTCGGCATGGCGTACTGCTACTTCATCGTCTTCCGGATGGTCTTCCAGTTCATCGCCGGGTTCTCTCCCGACTCGGTGAACTTCGCTCCGGACATCGACTCGTACTTCGGGTTCGTGCTCACGATGTTCATCGCCTTCGGCCTCACGTTTGAAGTCCCGATCTTCGTCGTGGTCCTAAACCGCGTGGGCTTTGCGAGCGTGAGCAAGCTCAAGAAGGCTCGTCCCTACGTCATCGTCGGCGCCTTCGTGATCGCGGCGATCTTCACGCCGCCCGACGCGCTCTCGCAGATCCTCCTCGCGCTCCCTCTCGTCGTCCTCTACCAGGTCGGCATCTGGTGCGCCCAGGCCTTCGGCAAGACCGACGACGAGGTCGAGGAGCTCCAGGAGCAGAAGAAGTCCGATGACGCGGCCGGGCTCTGACCGGCGGACGACAGTCTGATGCGCTAAAGGGAAGAAGGCGCCGCAGTCCCGCTCATGAGGCGGGGGCGGCGTCTTTCCTTATGAAGACGGCTTCTTCCAGAGGGAGATGAAGAATTTGATTAGATCACCAATAGTCATTGCGTGCGGGGACGCAACCTTGACGATGAGATCATCAAGGCGCTGAGTGACCTGGTCATGTTCATCACGCGTCACGTAGTCGACCAGGCTGGAATCGATGTTCGCCCTCACCCACTTTCTCTGCTGAGGCGTCAGCTGATTGTCAGGACCCATCACGCCGGATTCATCGTGCAGGTGTCTTTCGACGAACCTGCGGTCAAAGAGTCCGACCCAGCCGAAGTGACTGCATCGGAGGGCGGCGACGCGGGTGAGCAGGGATGCAGGGCGCGTGCGTTCAGACGGTGGCTTCGGAACATGCTTCTGGTTGTTGAGGGCGGCTTCAAAAGTCTTAACGAAACCGGTGCTTGAAGGATCGTTCAGTTCAGCCCTGAAGTCGTAGTCGAGAATCTCGACGTCGCACACGTTGCCAGACAGGTCCTACTGGGCCTCCCAGTCCGCGCTGCGGCAGACGGGTCAGTTGAACCCCTGACTCTTGCGGTTGATGTAGCTCGACCGCTGCTCGTAGGTGATCTCAGCCATGTCCGCCCTCTCCGTCTCAGCCGTTCCTGCGCTCCACCGCCGCTCTCTCCATATCGAGCAGCCGGAGCGTCACTTCGATGTGCGCATGGAAGATGTCGGTCAGCTTGTCGGCGTTCCTCTCCTGAAGGCCGGACCAGCCGCTTGGATTGACTTGGGTCCGGTCGATGTCCCTTGAGAGCGCTAGGATGAGCGGGCAGCAGATCCCGTAGCAGGCGGTCCGGATCGGAATGTTCCGTCCGCGGGGGGACAGTCATGTTCCTGAGGCGGTCGTAGTCCCTGGGGGCGGAAAGCGGCAACTGCCATCCTGGCGCTCAGTCCGATTCAAGAATCACATGGTCGAGCTCGAACGCGAAATGGGAATCGCAGATGAAGTGCCGCTCCGGGTCGACGGACGCAAGCAGCTTCGACCAAGAGACCGCACCGTTCACCGTTTTCTCCGAGCCCATCGCGTCCTTGTCGTCCCAACGGTGCGACTCGATGGTTCTGCTCACGCGCGCCTCCGTCACGAAGCGGCTCACGCGCTCGGAGGGGGCGGCGAGCGCCGCGCCGTTGTCATCGGGAGTCCAGAGTTTGGGCATGTCTGTTCTCCGGAAGGGTGAAGGTGAGGGGCCTCGCGAGGATTGAGTGAGCCGGATCGACGTCTTCTGGCCCTCGCGCGCCTCACTCCATCGGAGGCGGAATGAGCGCCTCCTTCTCGAGCGACTCACGCGGCCGCACGGAGGCGGTGAGGTGCTTGACGAGCGTCCTCGGCCCCCGGAGGACCTTCACCTCGACGTCGGCGCCGGGCTTCAGGCGCGCGATGAGCGAAAGCAGGCGGTTGGCCCGCTTGATGGGCTCGCCGTTGACTTCCAAAATCACGTCGAAGCTCCGGATGTCCGCAAGGGCCGCGGGGGAGTTCGGAATCACCTGCTTGACGAGCACGCCCGAGCGCACCTTGAGCGACAAGTCCTGCGCGAGCTCCTGGGAGAGCTGGCGCGGCACGAACCCGAGGTACCCGCGCTCGAGCGTGCGCCCCGCGATGAGCGCGGGGAGCACAGTCGAGACGATCGAGCTCGGAATGGCGAAGCCGATTCCGACAAACCCTTCGCCCGAGTCGGGCGAGAAGATCGCGCTGTTGACGCCGATGAGCTCGCCCTCGAGGTTGATGAGCGCGCCCCCGGAGTTCCCTTGGTTGATCGCAGC
>ERZ1035025.1659-NODE-1659-length-10603-cov-10.278915_pt1 | contig 10603 bp, 9 predicted proteins | sample MGYA00520619_ERZ1035025 | MGnify/ENA primary metagenome ERZ1035025 (study PRJEB33766, sample SAMN09781742) | gut metagenome | biome: gut microbiome | host: Homo sapiens | place: Madagascar | study: EMG produced TPA metagenomics assembly of the PRJNA485056 data...
TGGAAAAAGAGCTTGGACTTGAAGCAACAATTCTTGTAAAGCTTGAGTATCTGAATCGGCAGGAAGTGTAAAGGATCGTGTTGCGAAGGCAATGATCGAAGATGCAGAAGAGAAAGGAATCCTGAAAGAAGGTTCTGTTATCATTGAACCTACTTCCGGAAACACAGGAATCGGACTTGCATCAATCGCAGCAGCGAAGGGGTACAGAGCAATTCTTACCATGCCAGAGACCATGAGTGTTGAGCGAAGAAATATCCTCAAAGCATATGGAGCAGAGATCGTACTTACAGAAGGTACAAAGGGAATGAAGGGAGCAATCGCAAAAGCTGAAGAGCTTGCGAAAGAGATTCCGAATAGTTTCATCCCGGGACAGTTTGTGAACCCGGCAAACTCCAAGGCGCACAGAGAGACAACAGGACCGGAGATTTGGAAAGACACAGATGGAAATATTGATATCTTTATCGCCGGTGTCGGTACAGGTGGAACACTGACAGGTGTTGGTGAATATCTGAAGTCACAGAAACCGGATGTGAAGGTTGTAGCACTTGAGCCTGCAGCATCTCCGGTACTTTCAGAAGGAAAGGGCGGACCGCACAAGATTCAGGGAATCGGAGCAGGATTCGTACCGGATGTCCTTAATACAAAGATCTATGATGAGATATACAAAGCAGACAATGACGAAGGATTCGCAGCCGCGAAGCTTCTTGCAAAGACAGAAGGAATCCTGGTAGGTATTTCTTCAGGAGCAGCACTTTCCGGAGCAATCGCATATGCAAAGAAGCCGGAGAATAAGGGAAAGACAATCGTAGCACTTCTTCCGGACAGCGGAGACAGATACTACTCTACACCACTCTTTACAGAGTAGGCACGAATATCAAGACAAAGGCATTAACTAAGTAAGATTTTAACTTCCAAACAGCTTTGGCTGCGGAATAAGAATACAAAATAAGAATTAGAAAAAGGAGAATAAACCCATGGCAAAATTAGAGAGAAAAGACAGAAAATTTAAATTTGAGACATTACAGCTTCACGTAGGCCAGGAGCAGCCGGATCCGGTGACAGATGCAAGAGCAGTACCGATCTACCAGACTTCTTCTTATGTGTTCCGCAACAGCCAGCATGCAGCAGACCGTTTCGGACTGAAAGACGCAGGAAACATTTACGGACGTCTGACAAACCCGACAGAGGATGTGTTTGAGAAGAGAATCGCAGCACTTGAAGGTGGTACAGCAGCACTTGCAGTAGCATCCGGAGCAGCAGCAATCACATACACAATCGAAAACCTGGCTCAGCAGGGAGATCACATCGTATCTGCAAAGAATATTTATGGAGGATCTTTCAACCTTCTTGAGCATACACTTCCGAATTATGGAATTACAACAACATTTGTTGACATTTTCAATCTGGAAGAAGTTGAGAATGCAATCCAGGAGAACACAAAAGCTGTTTACATCGAGACACTTGGTAACCCGAACTCAGATGTAGTTGATATTGAAGCAATCGCAAATATCGCACATAAGCATAAAATCCCGCTTGTTGTAGATAATACATTTGCAACACCTTATCTTGTAAGACCAATCGAGTACGGTGCTGACATTGTTGTTCACTCTGCTACAAAGTTCATCGGTGGACATGGAACAACAATCGGTGGAGTTATCATCGAGGGCGGTAAGTTCGACTGGGAGGCTTCAGGAAAGTTCCCTTCACTGACAGATCCGAATCCAAGCTACCACGGCATCAGCTTCACAAAAGCTTGCGGACCGGCTGCATTTGTTACAAAGATCAGAGCAATCCTTTTGAGAGATACAGGAGCAACAATTTCTCCGATCAGTTCCTTTATCTTCCTGCAGGGACTTGAGACACTTTCCCTTCGCGTAGAGCGTCATGTGGAAAATGCACTGAAGGTTGTTGAGTATCTGAACAATCATCCACAGGTTGAGAGAGTACATCACCCATCTGTAGATCCAGATCCGAAGCAGCAGGAACTTTATAAGAAATATTTCCCGAACGGCGGTGGTTCTATCTTCACATTTGAGATCAAAGGTGATTCTAAGAAAGCTCAGGATTTCATTGATAACCTGGAACTGTTCTCACTGCTTGCAAATGTAGCGGATGTGAAATCACTTGTTATCCACCCGGCAACAACAACACACAGCCAGTGCACAGAGGAAGAGCTTCTCGATCAGGGAATCAAGCCAAACACAATCCGTCTGTCCATCGGTACAGAGAATATTGATGATATCATTCAGGATCTGGATGAGGCATTCAAAGCAATTCAGTAAATAAGAATCAGAGAAAACAGAAAAATCTGTAGGAAGTAGGAGCAGTAAAAGCTGCTCCTATAGTGTTTAGAAGAAAGGAGTAGAAGCGTTTGAAATTATCAAAGAAAAGCAGATATGGACTGCGTGCTCTTATTGATCTGGCGGTGAATTCACGGACAGAGCTGGTCTCATTAGGAAGTATCGCACAGAGAAATGACATTTCAGCTCAGTACCTTGAGCATGTATTTTCAGCCCTTCGCAAGGGTCATATCGTAAAAAGCATGAAAGGTTCCCAGGGAGGATATTTCCTTGAGAGAGAACCGGAAGAAATCACAGTTGCGCAGATTGTAGAGGCATTGGAAGGAACTTATGATCTGGAAGATGAAGTTGATCGAAACAACGTGGGACGTGGAGATCAGGAAGCAATTCAGCATCTGATTATTGACCGAATCAATGATTGTGTTCAGGAGATTCTGGAAGATGTGACGCTTAAGGATCTTGTGGATGCATACGAAGGGTATCAGGATTCTGTTGAGGGAATGTACTATATTTAATAGAGTGGAACGTAAGGAGCAGAGACAGACAGCATGGCAGAAAATTATCAATTTGAAACACGATGTATTCACGGGGACGGAGGATTTGTAGAGGAACATCCATACGGAGCAGTCTCTGTTCCCATTTTTCAGACAGCAACTTTTGCACACCCGGGAATCGGGAAAAGTACAGGATATGATTATTCTCGTGAGAGCAATCCGACACGGTATGAATTAGAAAGCGTAATGTCTTCTTTAGAAGGAGCAGATGACAGTATTGCGTGCTCGACAGGAATGGCGGCGATTGGAATCTGCCTGGAGCTTTTCGGAGAAGGCAATCATATTTTATGTACAGAAGATCTGTACGGCGGAACTGTGCGAATGTTTGAAAGCATTGGCGAAAAGCGAGGATTAAAGTTTTCTTATGTAGATACTTCAGATATTGATCTTGTAAGAAAGAATATCAGAAAAGAGACAAAGGCACTTTATATTGAGACACCAAGCAATCCAACGATGAGGATTACAGATTTTGCAGAGATGAGAAAACTCGCAGACGAATTCGGGTTACTGATTCTTGCGGATAATACATTCCTTTCTCCTTATTTCCAGAAACCGCTACAGTTGGGTGCTGATATTGTAGTACATAGCGGAACGAAATTTCTTGGAGGACACAATGATGTTCTCGCAGGATTTGTTTGTGTCAAAGGGAAAGAGCTGTCGGAAAAATTGCGTTATACATATAAGACAGTTGGCTGTAGTCTGTCTCCGTTTGACAGTTTCCTTGTGCTTCGAGGAATCAAGACGTTGTCAGTGCGTCTAGAGCGCCAGCAGGAGAATGCGAAGAAGATTGCACTTTGGCTGAAAAACAGACCGGAAGTGACAGAAGTTTATTATCCGGGTCTGGAAGATCATCCGGGTTACGAGGTGAACCGGAAGCAGGCGACAGGAGCAGGAAGTATGCTTTCTTTCCGTGTAGATACGGTGGAACGTACAAGGAAGATTCTTGAAAGTGTGAAATTGATCTCTTATGCGGAGAGTCTTGGCGGTGTAGAATCGCTGATCACATATCCGATGCTTCAGACACACGGTGATGTGCCGGTGGAGATAAGAGAACGTCTTGGAATCACAGAAGATTTCCTTAGAATGTCTGTTGGAATTGAAAATGCTGAAGATCTGATCAAAGATCTGGAACAGGCATTTCAATAAAAGGAGTAAAAATGAGTGAGAAGAATTTGAATTTTGACCATCCTGTAGAGAGAAGAGGAACCCACAGTCTGAAGTATGATTTTGCAGAAGAAAGAGGGAGAAAAAAAGATATTCTTCCGTTGTGGGTCGCTGATATGGATTTTAAGACGTCCTCTTTTGTCCAGGAGGCATTGATCCGTCAGGCTGAGCATGGAATTTATGGATATACAGAGTCAGACCAGGAGTATTACGATGCGGTCAGCTCTTGGATGGAACGCCGTCACGGATGGAAGATCGACAAAGAGTGGATCACAAAGACTCCGGGAATCGTCTTTGCGCTGGCAATGGCGGTGAAGGCTTATACAGAACCGGGGGATTATGTCCTGATCCAGGATCCGGTCTATTATCCATTCCGGGAAGTGATTGAAAGCAATGACCGTAAAGTGGCCGCCAATATCCTTATCCGTAAGGAAGATGGATCTTATGAAATTGATTTCGAAGATTTCGAACGCCAGATCGTGGAAAAGGGTGTAAAATTATTCTTATTCTGCAGCCCACACAACCCGGTCAGCCGGGTATGGACAAGGGAAGAAGTGGAGCGTCTGGGAGACATTTGCCTAAAGCATCAGGTGATCATTGTAAGTGATGAGATTCATGCAGACTTCGTATTTGAAGGGAAGCATCAGGTACTTGTAGATCTTAAGGACGAGTATAAAGACATTACAGTGACATGTACTTCCCCGGGGAAGACATTCAATCTTGCTGGACTTCAGATTTCCAATATTATCATTCCAAATGCAAGCCTTCGCAAGGAATTTCAGCATCAGGTAACTGCAGCCGGGTATAGTCAGGTCGGCGCACCCGGAATCTTTGCACTGATCGCTGCGTATACTCAGGGCGAAGAATGGTATCAGGCGATGAAACAGTATGTGAAGTCGAATATTGATTTCCTTCATACATGGATGGCAGAACATTTACCACAGATCAAGGTGACAAAGACAGAAGGAACCTATCTCGTCTGGATGGATTTCCGGGCATTAGGGCTTTCAGACAAGGAACTAAAAGAACTGATAGAAGATAAGGCAGAGGTTTGGCTGGATGGAGGAGCGATCTTCGGAGAGCCTGGAAGTGGTTTTGAGCGGATCAACGTGGCTTGCCAGAGAGCGACGCTTGTGGAAGCGTTGGATCGGATTGAAAAAGCAGTGAAAAATAAATAAAAAGAAAACAGAAAAAGATGGCTAAGCAACGCCCTCAATGCTTAGCCATCTTTTTCTATGTAGATCTGAACTTTCATTGTTTGAAACAGCTGTTATTTCGTTCCCCTCTGAAATAATGCTACTTCTCAATCTTGCATGGAATGATCGTTTTGTGAAAGTCAGCAAGTGTAATGCTTCCAAGATAATCTTCAATCAGATTATTCAGCTTTTCCCAGATCGGACGTGTCGGACACTGACCAGCACGTGCGCATTCCGGTGCATGATCCTCCAAACATGCTACTGCCGCAAGGCTTCCTTCTGTCGCATGAAGAATGGAAGCGAGAGTGTATTCTTCCGGAGATTTTGTCAGGCGGTAGCCGCCGCCCTTTCCGCGAAGTCCAAGGATAAATCCTTGTGTGACAAGAGATTTTAAAATATTTTCCAAATACTTTTCAGAAATCTCCTGACGTGCTGCGATCTCTTTCAACGGTGTGTAAGAGTCCGGATCCTGCTGAGACAGATCAATCATGACTCGGAGAGCATAACGCCCTCTTGTAGAGATAATCATAACCTATTTCCTCCCAAGTTACCTATAATTTACATTGTGAATAGTGTATCATATGTTAAGAAAATAAACAAGCTGTCGAGGTAAAGTGAAACAGTGCAAAAGCATTAAAGTTTGTTGAAAACAGACGAAAACGAGTGTGTCTAAAAATGAAATAACCGTGAAATTGTATTAACTTTACTGGAATTTACAGCGCGTTTGTGATACTCTAAAGACTGTAAGTCCTGATCGGGATGCTGCCTTCCTGATCAGACAGAAAAGACTGGGTTATTGGTCGCACATCATGTGAACAGTAACAAGACTGGAGAGAGAATATGAAAAAATTAATAGTAGCATTACTTCTAGCAAGCACATTGTGTATGACAGGATGTGGCGATACGAAGAAAGCGGAACCGGCTGCATCTAAGACAGAAGAGGTGGACAAAGCAAGCAGTACGATGAAAGAACAGATGGGAGACAACGCGGTTCTTCCAAGTGATTCTGTTAAGAGAGTTATGGCAAAACAGTGGAAGGTGATTGGAACAGATACTGTGTATGATCTGAAAGAAGATGGAACAGGAACGAAGGATGACGCCGGACTGACATTTGAGTGTGGATTTGATGAGGATAACAACATTACGATCAAGATCACAATGGACGGCGAAGATGAAGGTAAACTGTATGCGGTTACAACAGATGATACAGGCTATGGCATAGTACTGAAGTCTCTAGATGGCGGAAAGGATATGAAGTTCCTCCAGGCGGATACAGACCTTCTGGATCTGACGGATGACCGTGCGAAGGGGCTGATCGGAAAGTGGACAGACAACAGCGGAAATGAATATAAATTAAAGAAGGACGGAAAGCTTGTGATCAAGAGTTCCTCCGGTGAGACAAAGGGAACATATTGTGTAGCAGAGAATACAGACGGTACATTGAGGCTGAATCTGGTTATCTCCGGTGGAACACTGGAATATGTCTATACACTGTCAGATGATGGATCTACAGTGGAATTATGTAGTCCGGGAACAGATACGGTACATAAGTGGACGAAAGCCTAAAGTGTGGTGAATAAAAGAGATGCAGTTTGCACATGAATTGATTGTTCCGGAAGTTGGATTTTCTTTTAAACTATTCTTATTTGAAGGCAGAGAAGGACATTACCATAGAGAAAAACATTGGCACAGATCGATTGAGATTTTTGCAGTGTGCGACGGAGAACTGGAATTTAAGATCGATGAGAAGACCTGGCATCTGACAGCGGGAGAATTTATGATTGTGAATTCGAATGAGGTTCATGAAGTAGATTCTCCGTTGCCAAACGAGACGATCGTTCTTCAGATTCCGTTGAAAGTTTTTGAAAAATATTATACAGGAGAGCAATTTATCTGGTTTACGCATGAACCGGGACGTAAGGACGCGCGTTTTATGGAATTGTTGGAAGAACTGTATAAGACGTATTGTGAAAAGCAGTGTGGATATGACATGAAGATGAACAGTATTTTTTATCATCTTTTATATCTCCTTGTGAAAGAATACCGTCTGACGGAAGTTGAGGATGCTTTTGTAAGGAAGAATAAGAATCTGAACAAGCTTTCAGCAATCACATCTTATATGAAAGAGAATTATGCACAGGAGCTCAGTCTGGAAGAAGTGGCAAGAATTTTTGGCTACTCACCAACGTACTTGTCGAGGATGTTTCAGAAGTATGCGGGAATTACATATAAGAGCTATTTACAGAATATCCGTCTGGAATATGCAATGAAAGACCTGAAGGGCGGAAAATATAATATCACTGAGACAGCACTTCGCAGCGGATTCTCCGGAAGCAAGGCGATGGCAAGGGCATTTCGGAAAAAATACGGAATTCTTCCAAGCGAATATAAAGAAAATGGGTAGCATTTTAGAGGTTGGCTCTGAACAGTTACGAAAATGGAATATAAATAAAAAGAAAAAATGACTAACAGTACAAAATATATTGACTGTTAGTCATTTTTATTGTATAGTGCAAGAAGAGATTAAAATGACCAATGGTCATAAATTGAATATGAGGAAGGAAGCGAAAAAGGATATGATGGTAAAGTTTGGAAAAAAGATAGTAAAATTCAGAGTGCCGATTCTGATTCTCAGTATTTTATTATTGATTCCGTCTGCATTGGGGTATCTGCATACGAGAATTAATTATGATGTATTGACTTACCTGCCGGATAACATTGAGACGATGAAAGGGCAGGATATTTTGGTAAATGATTTCGGTACAGGTGCATTTTCGATGTTTATAGTCGATGGAATGGAAGATAAGGATGTATCGAAGCTAAAAGAGAAGATTGAGAAGGTAGATCATGTAAAAGAGGTTATTTGGTATGATTCTATCGCAGATATCAGTATGCCGAAGAGTATGCTGCCAACAAAGGTTTATGATGCATTTAACTCCGAGACCGGAACAATGATGGCAATCTTCTTTGATGAAGGAACATCTTCAGACGGAACAATGGAGGCAATCTCCGAGATCCGTTCTCTGGCGGGCGAGCAGTGCTTCTTAAGTGGTATGTCAGCTGTTGTTACAGATACGAAGGAGCTGGCGGAGAAAGAGACACCGCTGTATGTATTGATCGCGGTTGTACTGGCGATGATCGTGCTCGGTCTTACAATGGAATCATTCTTTGTACCGATCCTCTTCATGCTCAGTATCGGAATCGCAATTGTCTATAACCTGGGAAGTAACTACTTTATGGGAGAGATTTCCTATATTACAAAGGCATTGGCAGCAGTTCTGCAGCTGGGTGTAACATTGGATTACTCCATTTTCCTGATGCATAGTTACGAAGAACAGCAGATTCGCTACAATGGAGATAAACACCGTGCAATGGCACATGCGATCTCACAGACATTTTCCTCTGTAATCGGAAGTTCCGTTACAACAATCGCCGGATTTATTGCACTGTGTTTTATGTCATTCACACTTGGTAAGGATATCGGAATTGTTATGGTTAAGGGTGTTATCCTCGGAGTACTGGCTTGTGTAACAATCCTCCCATCTATGATCCTGTGCTGTGACAAGATCATTGAGAAGACAAAGCATAAACCATTCCTTCCGGATATCGGAAAGATTTCAGATAAGGTTACTAAGAGATATCCTATCTATGTGGCACTGTTCGTAGTTCTGTTATTCCCGGCTATTTACGGAAATAACCATACAGGAGTTTACTACAATCTGGATGAGACACTTCCAAAAGATCTTCCGAGTATCATTGCAAATGAGAAACTGAAGGAAGACTATGACATGAATACGACGCATATGATTCTTGTAGACAGCTCTACAGATTCAGCGGATGTAGGCAAGATGCTGAATGAGATGGATAAGGTGGACGGAATCAAGTGGGCACTTGGACTCGACTCTCTGATCGGGCCGTCCGTACCGGCAAGCATGATTCCGGATTCAGTGACAAGCTCATTAAAGAATGATAAGTACCAGCTTGTACTGGCGAACTCAGAATATAAGGTAGCAACAGATGAACTGAATGACCAGATCAAAGAGCTGAATACGATTCTTCATAAATATGATGAAGGTGGAATGCTGATCGGAGAAGGTCCTCTGACAGCAGACCTGATTGACATTACAGATAAAGATTTCAAGACAGTAAGTGCAGTATCAATCGGAATTATTTTCGTGATCATTATGCTTCTGTTCAAGTCAATCTCACTGCCGATCATCCTGGTAGGCGTTATTGAGTTCGCGATTTTCGTCAATATGGGTATTCCATACTACATGGGAACTAAGCTGCCATTCGTGGCATCTATCGTAATCGGAACGATCCAGCTAGGATCCACCGTAGATTATGCAATCCTGATGACAACTCGTTATAAGAGAGAGCGTAACCATGGCGCGAATAAATACGATTCCATCACAACTGCGCACCGCGTATCCGCACAGTCCATCATGGTAAGTGCGCTAAGCTTCTTCGCAGCAACGATCGGTGTAGGACTTTACTCCAATATCGATATGATCAGTTCCCTGTGTATCCTGATGGCGAGAGGAGCACTGATCAGTATGGTAGTCGTAATCTTCGTACTGCCGTCTATGTTCATGGTATTTGATAAAGTAATCGTGAAGACAAGTAAGGGATTCCTGCCACCGAAGGAATGATGGGGCGTGGAATAGAATGCTATTAACGACAAAAGAATTACTAAAAAGATAAGAAATGGGCATTATTTGGCTAATTATTTGGTCGATAATGCCCTTTTGAGTTGGTAAAATGACCATAGAAACAAACGAAACAGGATACAGAAGAAAATTCAGGAGGACATCATGAAAATCCAAAATGTAACAGATGCATCTTTCCGAAAATATGGCAAGATCATCACGGAATACTCTTTTGAGAAGATTTTAAAAGAGATGGAACACACACCACTTCCGAAAGACGTTGTCTATGTACCGTCTGTTGAAGAGTTGGAAGTACTTCCAGAAGCAGCTGAAATCTGCAAGAAAGGATTCGGCGGACTGCCTATCCAGATTGGATACTGTAATGGAGACAGCCATAAACTGAATGCACTGGAATATCACAGAAGTTCAGAATTTGATATCGCACAGACAGATCTGATCCTGCTTCTTGGAATGCAGCAGGATATTGAAGATGGCGATATCTATGATACAGCCAAGGTAGAAGCATTTTTTGTTCCGGCAGGAACCGGTGTAGAACTGTATGCGACAACACTTCATTATGCACCGTGTACTGCACAGGAAGGTGGATTCCGTTGTGTAGTAGTTCTGCCGAAAGGAACGAATGAAGAGCTTCCATTTGAAACAGCGAAAGAGGGAGAAAACAGACTTCTTGCAGCTATGAATAAATGGCTGATTGCGCATGAGGATGCACAGATTGAAGG